>Ga0268262_10003574_pt1 | contig 16734 bp, 18 predicted proteins | sample TergutNc150P3_FD_190354 | JGI IMG/M metagenome (GOLD analysis project Ga0268262, IMG submission 190354) | Nasutitermes corniger P3 segment gut microbial community from laboratory colony in Florida, USA - Nc150 P3 (SPAdes) (version 2) | ecosystem: Host-associated > Arthropoda: Insects >... | reverse complement strand
CTTCGCTGACAACCTCTACCGGAACCGGGAATTTGACGCCAAGGTTTTCCACGATTTTTGACTCATCTACCACGATAGCGTAAGAGGCCGAAGCGTACGCTGCGATTTTTTCCGTCAAAAGAGCGCCGCCACCGCCTTTAATAAGCCTGTTTTCACCGTCAACTTCATCAGCGCCATCTATTGTAAGATCCAGCTTTGCGTTTATTTCCCTTGAATTCAACGAATAAAGCGGGATGCCCATTTTTTCACATTCTATTGAAGTCTGGAAACTTGTAGGCACCGCCAGGATATCGGAGAGTTTTCCTTCAGCCAAAAGAGCGCCTATGTACCTTACCGCGGTAATTGCCGTGGAACCTGTCCCCAGCCCAAGCTTCATGCCGCTTTTAACAAGGGCATCTACTGCCGCCCTGCCGGCTATTTCCTTAACCGTCAATTGCTCCATATCGGCTTCCTAGAATTTTACACGCGTTATAAGAGATGGCGGGAATTCCCGATCCATGAAAAATCCATATTGATAGCGGGCCTGCCTGTGGAGCATATCGCTTCCGTTCAGGATTTTGCATCCCGCCTGTTCCGCCCGCTTCAGGCAGCGGGTTTTTTGCGGCTCATATATAAAGTCCATAACGATTTCCTTTCCGGAAAATTTATAGAATTCTATCGGGTCATTATCCGTGTCCGGCGCCATACCAACCGAGCTTGCCTGGATTATGATGTCGGAATATTTTTCCATCAGAACAGCGCCGCGGCTGTCAAAGGCCGCCCAGGCAAAACGGTAAGGTTCGGCCAAATTGCGCGCCCTTGCCGGAGTACGGTTCAGGATAAGGGCCTTCCCCTTCAACCTGTGTACCTCAAAAGCCGCGGCCTTCGCCGACCCTCCCGCGCCGATTATGGTAACTTTCCTGCCTTTAAGGTCCTTTTTGCCAATAAAAGACAAAAGGCTGTCGGAAAATCCCGCCGCGTCGGTGTTATAGCCCATCCAGCCATGCAAACTCCTCACCAGAGTGTTACAGGCGCCGATTGAAGTCGCCTTTTCCGACCTGCTGATCAGATAGGGGAGTATCTTTTCTTTATAGGGTACCGAAATTGAAAGGCCCAGAATGCCAATTTCTTCGGCCAAATCCATAAGAGATTCAACAGAATCGGCAACGATGGGTATAAAAACCGCGTCGGACTGCTCCATCTTGAACACTGTATTAAAAAAGAAGGGGCTGTTGGTAAATTTAAGAGGGAAGCCGGCTATCGCGTAAACTTTTGTCTTTGCGGTAATATCCCGAAAGTGAAAAAGTTCCGAAAGTACCCTTGGCTCAAGCTGCCCGGGCGCCGCCTGTTTTGTATCGGCATCCTTTATTGATGTATAACTGATGCGGGAACCTAGGAACTCGGACAAAATCCTCGTATTGACGCCGTATTCCCCCATGCAGACGAGTATCTTGTCTATGCCGGATGTTTCCCTTGCCGCCTTGTATACCCTGACCACATCCGCCAAAGAGCCGGCTGTTACCGATACTTTGACAAGCTCGTCCCCCACCCTCCTGAGTTTCTTAATCTTTCCGGTCAGATCGCGATCCACCCCTTCCATGTTGTGCCACGATCGGATTATACGGGTTCCAAAGGTACGGGCGGCTTCTTCAAGGCTTGGTACGTTCAGGTCTTCTTCAAGGTCTACATAGGCAAAATTCCGCCTTTGGTCGGCGGCCGCGTAAGCCAGGCCCTTCGCAAGCAGGGAAATCCTGGAACCCTCTCCGCCAATGTAAAGTCCGCCTTCCAGACCCCGTCTGACGGTAAGGATCACAGGCAGACCCGCCATTTCGGGAAAGCGCCTTATATGAAACCTTTCATCCGGGTTAAGGCAGTCCACGCGAAGCTCCGCAATGTCTACATATTTTCTGTTGTTTTCAAGCTGCTCCAAATCCTGGGCGAGAGTTTTTCCTGTAAGGCAGATGCATATTTTAGCCATATTAAAACTGCAGGCTTTCCACGGGAATAGCCACTGTTTCCCTGTGAATTTCCCGGTTAAGCATTGAGAGTACCAGCACCGCTCCGGAAGGTTGAAGATAGGGAACCGAAAGCCTCCCGCCGCCGTATTGTACCGACAGGAGCCGCTGTCTGGCGCCGCCTGGGAGTATGCTATCCAAAGTTAACAACAGCGGGTAAGGATTTTGCGCCATATCGTATGTAAAAAGGCCGAAAACCTGGTTTGGCTGCAGCGAGTTCGGCGCAGCCAGGACAATTTCTACCCGGGTGCCTGAAGCGACAAGGGTATCCCCCCTTGGATTTTGGTAAACCACAGTTCCGGCTTTTTCGCCGCTCTGGCTCTCTCTGACGGAAAACTCAAAATCTATTCCCGCCCGGCCAATTTGTTCCAGCGCGTCTTCAATACCCAGCCCAAGCAGGTTCGGCAGCCTCATCATGACATTTTCGCTGCCCCGGCTCACTACCAGTTCCAGCGCTGTAGCCCCGGAAATAGTCGTACCGGCTTCCGGCCTTTGCTGCAAGACCGTGCCCGCCGGTTCGGTGGAATACTGGTACATCACGGGCTCTTTTATGGTGATTGGCTGTATGTTTCCGTTCACGCTCTGCGTTGACAGAAGAGTCTGGAGATCCATGCGAACCTCATCAATGTTTCTGCCCAGGTAATTTTCTATTGTATTGATCATTACCCCCTGGCTTACCACGAGCTGTATCCTCCGGCCAGCCTTAACAATAGTTCCCGGCTGCGGGGTTTGCTCCAAAACAAGGCCTTTTTCCGTGGAGCTTTGGCTGTAACGAAGGCTGAGCCTGGGGTAAAGCTCCTTTACCTGAAGTTCAAGAAGAGCGGCAGTCAGATCCAGTCCCTGGACATCGGGAACCATGGTTCGTTCGGCTCCCCGCACATTGATAAAAAACACAGACACAGCCACGATTCCTACCAACACAATGAGTCCGGCGGCCATTGAAATGAAAAGCCTTAAATGGTTTGAAACGTAGCCTTCTACCGCGTCCAGGTCCAGATTGATTAAGCCCATATATGTAATATTAGATAGAAAAAACCCCAGTAGCAAGGGTACTTACTCTAACCTGACCCCCACAAAATTCCGCTCGCCGTTACAGAACGGCTTCCAGTCAAGCGCCTTTTTTGTCTGCCATTGAAGCCTTTTAACCGCCAGGATGCCGTCGCCTGTTTGGATAAGTATTCCCCTGCTGTCAGTGCCAAGCACGGTGCCGGGCAGGGCGTTTGTTCCCGTTTCCGCCTGCATTGCCGCAATTTCTGCCTCAAGAACGATAAGCGTATCCTTCCCCCGCCGGGTAAAAGAGAGCGGCCAGGGCGTAAACGCCCGTATCCGGGCCTCAATTTCCGCCGCGCTTTTACCCCAGTCGATAAGCCCCTCTTCTTTCTTTATCTGGAGGCAGTAAACCGCCTCGCCCGTCTGCGGCTTTGCGGCAGCGGCACTGGGGCCGAAATCCAACAGCAGCTCCCGCAGAAGAAGCGCCGCTTTTTCGCCCGCTGTCTCGCTTAGCGAGGCGCTTGTTTCACGCCCCGACAGTTCAATTTTTAACGAGGCAAGTATGTCCCCGCTGTCCATCTCCGCCGTCAGCTTTTGAATGAAAACGCCTGTTTCTTTCTCCCTGTTTAAAATAACCGCCGGAATTGGAGACGCCCCGCGGTATTTGGGCAGGAGGCTGGGGTGGATGTTGATCCCCCCAAGGGGAAACAGGGCCAGAAAGCGCGGGCCGAAGAGACGGCTGTAAGCAAAAGACACTAACAGCTCTGGGGCAAGGGCGGCAACATCTTCCCGCGCTCCGGCATCCAGCTTTTCAGGCTTAAGCTGGGGTATGGGCGGCAGCCCCTTTTCCTTCCTTGCCGCGTCAAGCGCGGAAGCGGCGGCGGAGACATCCGAAGGCTCAGCCTGCCTGAGCCTTCGGGGGCGATCCGCTTTGGTCAGAACGCCGGCGAGGGTAACACCCGCCCCTTCAAGTTCCATTTCGGAGATCGTACGCAGACAGGGAACCGCAATTGCGGGAGTCCCGGCAAAAAGGATCCTCATAGTGTTAAGCTTTCTTTTTCTGGGCGGCTTTTTCCATTTTTGCCAGAATTCGATTTTTCTTTTGTTCAGGAATTCTGTCGATAAAAAGTATGCCTTCAAGGTGATCGTACTCATGGAGGATCACCCTGGCCAGGATCCCTTCAGCCTCAATGGTAAAAGGCCGGCCTTTTTCATTCCAGGCCTGAACCTTGACGGCCTTTGACCTGATCACATTCGTGTAAATCCCCGGAACGGAAAGGCATCCTTCTTCAAACTTCACCGTTTCCTGGGATGTTTCTATAATTGAAGGATTAATAAAAATACGGGGTATATCTTTCTGAACATGAACCGCAAAAATCCTCTCATTAATCCCAACCTGGGGCCCCGCAAGGCCTATGCCTTCCCCGGCATGGAGGGTGTCAATGAGCTCCTGCGCAATTTTGACATATTCAGGGCCGATTCTTTTTACCGGATCCGCCTTTTGCCGTAAATTTTCGTTCTCAAAAGTCAGAATTTGCATTTTTTTAATATAACCGTATCACTTCTTCCCTGAGTGGAGTACAAATTCCATCTGCCCGGCATTTTGCTTGATAAGATTAAACCAAAGGGCCTTTTTTTTGGGGACTTCGTCGCTCTGCCGGCCCATGACTTTTAGCTTTTCGTAAACAGTAACGGCGTTCTTTGCCGCCTGCCAGGCTTTAAAATAGTTGTCGTGGAAAATCTGCGGGGCGCGGTTTTCGATCTCTTTGTCTATGGTTCCCAGATATAACTCTAAAAGCATGCTGTATTTTTCGGTTACCCCTCTAAGGTAGTCCAGGATTAAGCGATCGAATTTCGGAATCCCCTCAATAAGTTCAATAAAAGTTTTCAGGATATTTACGGCGGCGGAGTAGTCCTCGTCATGGTTATAGGCCCTCAGCCCTACACGGCATAGCTGCTGAAAGGATTCATTTGTTATGGTCTGCATACCACGTACCGGCGTGGGGGGAGTTATTGAAAATTTGGGCATAACAAATGAAGCTTTGTTAATCAGGGACATCATATCCTGATATATCCTCTGTTCCCAGAGATTATCTTTTATGGAAGCGAACAACTGCACCATTTCATCGCTGAGTTTTTCCTTGTACTTGTCCTCGGCCTTAAACACCGCTTCGCAGGAAGGTATCTGAACCCCCTTGAATTCTATCTGGCCGGTATCGAGAAAATACACAGTATTTGACCTGAAAAGCAGGCATGGATCTTTCTCGTTTTCTTTCATGTAATTCATGTAGACCTGTTTGGCTACCATAATCCGGGATTCCTTGCCGGATAATTCATTCGCGCGGGTCTGAAGCCTTGCGCCTGAATTTAAGAGAAAACCCGCAAGGTTGCCTTTTTCGGTAAGAATCAGGGGACTCTGGGTGTTGCCCCCGGTAATGCCAGCGGAAATTTTAAAAAGCGGCAGGGCATCGACATTTCCTTCCCGCTTTGTGGGAATCTTGGGATCGTTTAGTATGTTTGTCTTGCCGAAATAGTCGATGATAGCCAGGGTAATGGTAATTGCGTCGGTAGCGGTGGCGGCCACAATTACCATTTCATCTCCGCGCTCGCGCTGGTTTAAGGCCTGGCAGGCGGTTGCAATACGGCGTACACCGGAGTTCATCGCCCAATCCAGGGTGTGCATCATTGAAAGGTTTTTGCGGGAGTCCATACAAAACTGGGTATAGCCGTGAATGTCCAGCATGGCTATATAAAGGTTTGATATTTGAAGGGTATCCTTCAGGTCTCCCGCGTCGGGGAACGTTTTATCAAATATAACCAATTCCCTCCAAAGCTTAGGATGGGTTTCTTTGGTCATATCTGAAAAGAACCCCCAGTTGAGCTTTCTGATCAGCTCAAAAACCTTCATCATAACCGGATGGATCCTTGAGCTTCTAATTATAGGTTCAGCAAGCTCTTTTAACTGAGAAAATTTGGTTATTTCCTTCGCAATTACTTTCTCGCTAAGAAAAGAAAACAATTCATATTCAGAAGTGGTTTCCGTATACTCAGTTAAATCCTTCACAACATATACCTCTTCGGCTATAGCATACACTATAAATTAATTATGGAAAAAAGACAAGATTTGCGGTATACTATCTTTCAGAAAGGTTCATAAGGGTATATGGAGACCGCCGCGAAACTAAACGATTCTGGTATTGCCTTAACCGAGGCTAACCGGCCATACGAGGCCATTCCCCTGTTTCGCAAAGCTCTGCGTATCGAGCCCGAGAACCCGCTCCTCTGGCTGAATCTGGGCATTGCCCAGCAAAAGACAGGGGATTACCAGGAAGCCCTGGAATGTTACCAGCGCTCTATATACATAAATGACGATATGGCCGAATCCTGGGGCGCAATGGGGCTTATTTATTATGAGCTGGAACAGTTTGAAACGGCCGAGGAATGTTATCAAAATGCCCTGGGCCGGGACAGCGATTCCCCGAAAACATGGAATAACCTGGGGGTTTTGTACTTTTCCCAAAAGGATTACGAGGCTGCCCGCCGCTGTTTTGAGAGAGCTTTGAGCCTTTTGCCCATGTATTATGACGCTCTCTTTAACCTGCGCGACACGTGCAGGGAACTTTCGGATTTCAGGGCGGCGGCGGAATTTGAGCGTATTTTGCAGGGTTTAAGGCGCGAGGGGGGATTACACTGAGACCCTTTTCATGCCATTGTTTCTTTGCTATATGAAAGTCCAAAAAGAATTGAAAATTCTTTATATTGCCGAGGTTGTAGGCAAAACAGGAATTTACGCCCTTAAAAAGTGCCTGCCTGAACTTAAAAACACAAAAAAACCCGATTTTATCATTGCCTGCGCCGACGGCGCCACAGGCGGAAACGGCCTGGGAAGAAACCATGCCGCTTACATCCGGAAACTCGGAGTACAGGTAATAACAACCGGGGAATGTTGCTTTTACAAAAAAGACCTGACAGAGAATTTCGGGAAGATTCCCTATGTATTAAGACCGGATAACCTGAACCCCGAAGCCCCCGGATTTGGCTCGCGGATTTACAATCTTGGAGGGGAAGCTTCCGCTTCCAAAAAAGTAGCGGTTGCCGCGCTTTTGGGCCAGAGCGGTTTTAGCAGGCTTCACAGCAATAACCCTTTTTCGTCTCTTCCCGCCCTTATGGAAAGGCTCCGCCAGGAAACCCCCTTTGTGATTATTGATTTCCATTCCCAGGCAACCGCGGAAAAGCAGACTTTTTTTGCCATGGCCGACGGTTTCTGCTCCGCGGTTATCGGTTCGCATACCCGTGTTCAGACCGCCGATGAACGCGTCCTGCCGGGCGGAACAGCGGTCATCACCGACGCGGGGCGCACCGGCAGCATGGAATCGGTCGGCGGAAACGACAGGGACAGCCGGATAAAAGAGTACCTTTCCGGCATTCCCGACTGGACTAAAGACGCCTGGGAAAAGCCGGAACTGCAGGGCGTTTTTCTGGAAATTGCCGAAAACGGAAAGGCCCTTTCGATTGAGCGCGTTCGTCTTAGCGCCCCGCCTGTTGCCGAAAGCGGCAATGACATACCCGAAGACGATGCCGTCAACACAGGCGGCATCCATGACTGAAACCGGAAAAATAAGTGAAATAAACGGAAAAACCGTTTCGATTAAACTGGATACTGGAAGGCCGAATTTAGGCAACATTTGTTTTGGCTGCATTAAAGTGGAATGTGGTGCTTGCGGCGGCATAAATGCCGAAAACCCCCTGTCCCTTTCGCTAAAAACAGGACAAACAGTGGAAGTAAGCGCCTCCGGGGCATCCATCTTCCGCCAGGCCATAACGGCGCTTGTTCCCCCTGCCCTTGGCTTTACAGCCGGTTTTTTCCTTACCCGCCTTTTTCTTCCAAAAGCAAGCGAAGGCGCCAGTGCCGCCGCGGGGGTCATCTTCCTCTTTGCTGTAGCTTTTATTGTCTACATGGTCAGAAAAAGAAAACCTCTGGATAAAGCGTATACTGTAACAAAAATATTCGATAACTAAGAAACTTTAATTGATCGCTGAGCATCTCTCAAATAGTTACAAATTTTATCACTAAACCTATTAAAATGCGGTTGCCCTTATCAATAACCCCACTATCCATTACGGGGAATGTCAATTCCCCGCCAATTTGCTTTTAAGCAGCCCTATCTCTACAGTGGACAGTTTTATCATTTTAAGCAGGTAATATTCCGCAATAGACTGCAAATTTTGATCGTTTACCGGCATATTATCACCCATAGCGGATAAAAGCGACTTTACTATATGAGAGTCTCCTTTACTTTCTTCATCGTAAACACTTGAATTAAATTTGCTGTTAAATGATCTAAGGTAATCACTGATAATTTCATCTAACGTTGCTCCCATAAGGGTTTCGAGCACAATGGAAACAAAACCAGTACGGTCAAATCCTGCATGGCAATGAATTAGCCAGGGGCCTTCGGTATTTATAATAAATTGCAAGCCTTTCCTTAATTTTTTACTAAAACTTTCACTGTTATTATTAAAGTCTATACCAAGGGCAACGACGCGGTTATTTTTTAACAGTTTATCGTACCAGGGAGCAAATATAGCCTTTTGGGTTATTTCTTGATTATTATCGGATAAATTTATCACCGCCGCAATCCGAGCTTGTTCCGCAAGCATAGAAATAATTTTCTCCTGTTCGTTGTTCTTTATAGGATGGCTGCTGCGATACAATTTGTAAGGCGCAATGTTCCCCATGCGGATTTCACGGAAATTAACTGCTTCCGCTCCATTAGAAGTTATAATGCCGTTTTTTCTCATTGCTATACCAGCTTTTTTAGAAACTTGAGAATGGCGCTACAACCGCATGACAATACCCAGCATAAGACTTGACCATATTGCATACTGGGAAATTCTATAGTGATATGATCATCTTTTTCAATTATATTTTATCCTTTATTGTATCATATAAAATATCAATATTATCTTTATCTCCTCCTACAGGTGGATTTTGTAAAAATAGTGACCACCCAATAATTTTAATATTGTTATATTTTCCAGTATATACTGTCATATTAGTTTCTCTTCCTCCTGTATTTTTATATACTGCTCTCTTTTTATTAACATTCACACCTTTTAATTTGTCACGTATAGTTGAGACAACTGTAGAACCATTAAGAAAAATTACTTCGAATTTTTTATCATCAATTAAATGCTCTAACACTGGCAGATCCTTTTCTAAATGTTTATCCCTAATCTCAGAAGATATGTCACCCCATTTTGGAGTTGTAGCCCATTGAACCAAATCCAAATGAACACAAGTATTCTCATAATACGAATAATTTCCGAATAGATTAATTAAATGCTCAAATGGATCAAAAAAATTTTTCAGTGGATTTCTCTCAAAATAATCTTTGCAATAACCTAATACCTTTTTCGCATCTTCTTCTGTTAATAAATCTTCATCATTTTTTCCAAGTTTTCTTCTTGAACATAACCTTTCCGCATTGCCAGTTAATATTTCTCCATTCATATCAAGAAATTCTTTATCACTCGGATTAAGTGATATTGTACATGCTTTTGCAGAATCATAATCCCCAAAATATATTACTGGAGTTGATCCTTTTGTTATATACATATTATCTTCTATAGGTTTTCTTATGCGTTCAATTATCATCGGAAACTCCTTTTTCAAAATATTCATACGCATTTGGTTTATCTTCATTAAAATCATCAAGAAATCCAAAACGCTTTATAACATCAAAATGCCTCTCATTATCCCCCAAAGGCAACCATTATTCTGCTGGTGTTACAATAAAAGCACAAGTCATATTAGCTTCTCCATAAAATCTATTTTTTTATTATTTTGGCTCGCCTAATAAAAACAAAGGATATGCCCAATTATGATTGGAACAATTCTTATAATGGTTTCCTATATTGCTTGTTAAAATCTCAATTGTATAAGCAGGTTCAAAACTCAAAGAAGTTACTTCTTTACCAACACAATTAACAATTATTATTTCGACAGTTTTTCCAATATATTGTTTCCAATCAATGCCTTTCCACTTAATATTGGAACGTCCAAAACATTTCCCTTCAATGTTATCTATAAAAAGTCCTTTTTCAGTATAAATAACTTGCATTGGGTTTTTCCAATTTGTTCCTTTAAAATTTGTACCATCATGTAATTCTACTTTCTTAATAGTAATTTTCGTTTTCATAACAAACCATCCAGAAATAATTTTTTAATGGCCTCGAATCTGTTGTACCAGCATTAATCGAGACCAAACACCTCTACGCTAACCCTCACTCCCACCCCCCTGCTACGCCGCTTTTGCTTGAATCCAGGTTCACCTTCGGCCCGGCGGTGGTTTCACGACGTTGAGTGGAGGGGGTATTAACCCACACCGCATGACCACTGTAGTTCTGTACAACGCCGGACCTTTTTACCACATTGCTGTTGGTATCTCCACTGGTATAGCCGTAAATAGTCCCACCGGTTTTAGTGAAGGTATCTCCCACATACACCCCGCCGCCGTAGGAGGAGGATGTATTACCAAAGATTTCTCCGCCGTTCATGGTAAAGGTTCCTGTAGGGATTCCTCCTATCATAGCTACTCCGCCGCCAACGCTCGAGGTATTTCCTGAGATAGTCCCGCCGTTCATGATAAAGGTTCCAGCCACACTTACCATGCCATTGTTGCTGGTATTACCAGAGATTTCCCCGCCGTTCATGGTAAAGGTTCCACTCTGGTATACACATACAACGTTGTAACCTCCACTGTAGCGGATCTGGATATTACCATTACCGGAGACTTTTCCGCCATTCATGGTAAATTTTCCAGACACATGTACCCCGCTGATTCCACCATAGGAGAGGGTATTGTTGATAATGCCCGAGCCTGCGTTCATTACCAATGATCCACCGTCGTAAACATAAACCAGAGCACCTGTATTACTACTTCGTCCCGTTAAAATTATATTGTTGTCCAGAATTAAAGTAACACCGGATCCTACTGTAAACATCGATCCATTAGAATTAAGGCTGATAATCCGCCCTTGGCCAATGCCTTTCAACGTAATAGCGATATTACTCTTTCCACTGTAGGATAATACCGTGGGGTCAATACTTTCATTTGAGCTTACTTCAACAGTATATACACCACCGCTAACTGCATTGGATTCCAACCATGATAATTTAGCGGCGAGACCATTGACAGAGTCAATGGTATTGATTTCCCATTTAGCATAAAAGGTAATATTAGCGGTCGGTATATAAGAATCACCGGCCTTATAATTGGTTCCGGTACCAGAAGTGTTTGTATTCCAGCCTCCGAATGTATAGCCGCTTTTTGTTAATCCAGTGCCGTTGGGAAGCGTTATTGTCGAACCTGATTGTGCTGTTTGGGAAGCTGGTACCGAACCGCTTCCCCCATTGGCATTGTAGGTTACAGTGTAACTTGTACTTACAGCCGGATCCCACTTGGCATATAATGTAACATTGCCTGTAACGATATAAGAATCACCGGCCTTATAATTGGTTCCGGTACCAGAAGTGTTTGTATTCCAGCCGCCAAACGAAAAACCATTCTTCGATAACCCACCTTCATTTGGAAGTATTATACCGGATCCAGCACTTGCGGTTTGTGAAGTGGGAACAGTACCATTCCCACCGTTAGAGTTAAAAGTCACTGTATAGACAGCTCCAGCTGGAACCCAATTCGCATATAAGGTGATGTTACCAGTAACGGTATAAGGTTCACCTGGCTGATATATGGTTCCTGTGCCAGAAGTGTCTGTATTCCAGCCGCCGAAAGTAAAGCCGCTTCTTGTTAATCCGCTGCCATTAGGAAGCGTTATTGTGGAACCTGATTGCGCTGTCTGCGATGCGGGAACCGTACCGCTTCCGCCGTTGGCGTTGAACGTTACTGTGTAAGTCACTATATCGTTCCATTTGGCGTATAGCGTAATATTGCTGTACGGTACATAGGATGAACCAACACCGTATAGTTCTCCGCTGCCGGAAGCGTTGGTATTCCAACCGCCAAAGGTGGAATCGCTTTTTGATAGCCCGCTGCCGCTTGGAAGTGTTATGCTTGAACCGGCGTTTACCGTCTGCGCGGCGGGAGGCGTACCGCTTCCGCCATTGGCATTAAAAGTAACGGTGTAGGTAGTAACGGGAGAAACCCAGTTTGCGTACAGAATAACATCTCTGTTAACGGTAAATGAACTGCCTGCGCTATATTGAGCTCCGGTACCGGAAGCATCGGTATTCCAGCCGATAAAAGTATAGCCGCTTTTTGTAAGCCCACTGCCGCCGGGAAGCGCTATGCTGGAACCCGCTTTTGCGGCTTGCGGGACAGGAGGCGCGCCGTTCGCGCCGTTGCCGTCAAAAGTTACAGTGTAAGTAGGCGCGGCATCAGCTATCCATTTGGCATATAAGGTAACATTGCCTGTCGGCGTATAGAAAGAATCGGCGCTGTAATTATTTCCATCTCCTGAAGGCTCTGTATTCCATCCGCCGAAAGTGAAGCCGCTTTTTGACAGACTTTCACTGCTTGGAAGCCTTACGCTGCTGCCTGTTTTTACATTTTGCGAAGATGGGGAATTGCCATTCCCTCCATTTTTGTCAAACCTAACTGTATATGTCGTATCTCCGCCGAAATTACCCTGAAGAGAACAAGTTGTACTAAATAGAATAAGTATGATTAATGTAAGCCATTTGCTCTTTTCTGCCATTTATTCCACCCCTTTAATAAAAACGATAAGTGTACCCAAAAGCGAATTTGTTGTTTACGCTTTTCATATTTGTCCGCAAAGTATATGAAATATCAAAGCCGTTCAAAATGTTTAACCCGACAATGAAATCAGCGGCGAGAATACTTATGGGTTCTTTCAAATTTTGATAGGCTTTTTCGCCAAACATATATCCGATACCCGCGCCAATATAACCTCCGCCTTTACCAAAGGGAATGAAAAGCGCGTAATGCGCAAAGGGGTACAGCGAATAGTATTTAACGACATCAGTAAACCCACTCACAAAGCCCAAATCCAGGCCAATTTCCAGAAAAGAATATGGAAGCGGCGCAATAGTTCCATGAATTGTGCCGATAACCCAGGGTTCTACGAATGAAGTGCCTATGGAAGCGCCTGCTGTCCAATAATAGTCTTCTTTTTGCGGCTCTTTTTTGGCAGTCTCCAGAAGCCCCTTTAGCCTGGAATCCAAATGCAAGTCATAGGATTTCAGGAATTTCATTTCAGTCGTTTCAGTCACAGTGGCTCGTATGACCATCCAATACTCATCATTGGTTATTCCTATCATTGATCCATAGACAAGCGTATTCGCCCCAACAAAATGACCTATCAATTGAACATCTTCATCACTCACATAACCACTGGCGGAAAAATTAAGTTCTTTCAGAAAAATATCGAGGTTTTGCCGTTCATATATTTGTATATTATTCCCGCCATGCTGTTTTATTTTCTCCTCCAGCATATTGATGACATAGACTTTTAATTTATTTTTATCGGGTTCAAAAGAAATTACCGCTATTCTGCTGTCATCAGAAATTTTCGTCAGAAGTTCTGTCGCAAAATCGTTGATTGCGTTATCCAGGGTCATTTTAGTCTGAGGGAACAACAGCATTATTTGGGAAAAAAGCAGTAATACAGAAAACAAAAGCCGTTTCATTGCTTCCTCAATAAAACCTGGTATTCTTTAAAACTAAAACGTTACATAAGCTATTCAATTTTTCTGAGTTGAGCAGCTATTTCTCTTAGCTGTCTAACATTTTCAAGTAGAGATGCAGTAGTAGTATTTAACCACTCCTGTTCTTTCTCAGGCACAATCCTTCCAAGTGGCTGTATTGCATCACGAATATGTTGTTCCTCTTTTGCAATATTATCTGCATCCCTTTCTATACCTTCTGCTATGCCATTGAGAATAGACTTTTGTGTCACATCATCACACATGATTAATTTCTCCTTACTTTAAAGGCAAACCGCCCACTTTTCTAAAACTTACATCAACAAAGTATAAGAATAGACAAAACATAGTCTTTACGTTACTTATACATTACTTTGTGATACTAGTCAATGCCTTTTAAGCACTTATCATTTCTTTATAGGATATGGAAACAAGGGAAGCGAGTATTAGAGATATACTGGCAATGAATATTAAAGAATATCGCCGGAAAAACTGCCTTTCGCAGGAAAAATTGGCCGAAAAAGCCGGAATTTCCACTCCTTTTGTTGCCATGATAGAGGTTTCACGCAAGTTTCCTACCCCAGATATGCTTGATAGGATCGCTGGAGCTCTAAATATCAAAACCTGGCAGCTTTTCGCTGTGACGCCCACACCCGAGGACGCAATGGAAAAGCTTCACCGGTCCATTGTCAAGGATATAGAACAGGTTGTTGGTGAAGCAGTGAGAAAGGCCATTATAGAAAACAGCAAGAATTAACAAGCAAAACGAAAATGTGTGGTGAAATGCATAAATTATTGACAATTTATGTTTCCCCTTTTGCAAACGACGGTTGCCAGCCATATCACCAAAGTACGGGGACGGGGATTGCGAGGCCGCTCGGCGTGAGATCGTTAATGTCACGTCAGAACGTGCGTCCAATAAGGCCACGACCGACTAGGCCAAGCAAGCACCTGTCCTCGTACTGTGTGTTATAGTTAATGCCGTTTGCGGTAATGGAACGTTAAATTAAGTAAGTATCTCTATCTTAATCCCGCCGTTCTGTTCAGGTTCTTCCTTGGGAGGGACAGTCACTTTGAGAATCCCGTTGCGGAAGACAGCCTTTACCTTTTCCTGCGCGTACTTATCCATGGGGACAAAGTATTTTTGCTTGTCTATGGCCTTCATCTTGAGCCTTCGCTTAAAATAGCGGATGCTCTCGTCCGGTACATTTGCGCCGTTCTGCCCGTCGGCAGTTCCGGCCCCGCTCATTGCTGCCTGAAAGACCATATAATCCCCCTGGAACGAAAGGCTTATATCGTTTTCCTCAAAACCCGCAAGGGCAAACTCGAAAATGAGGCTCCTGTCGCCTGTCATGTAAATATTCATGGGGGGATAAGAGTAGTTGGGGTAATAATCGGTATTTTCGTCAAAACACCAGGAGCTTTCGCCATGCGGGTGAGGATAGCCATGGCTGTTGCCATTACCGTTGAAATTCTTGCGGAATTCGTCCTGAAAATCCCGCGCCGCCTCGAAAATCTCATCGAAAATGGTTCCCAAATCCATAGGACCAAAACCTCTTGTTCCTTTCATAGGACACTCCTTAATCCGCCATTAAAAACGGATATTTGCCGGCCTAAAGGCCCGACCAGTATTGAACCCTCCAACGAGCGGTTCAGGGCGCATTCACCACCAGTGAATTATTTTCGCCCATGTAAAATATAACGATTTTTTATGTTCCTTGCAATGGTTATATTGCAATAGTTATATTGAAGCAGCTATTTTTTCCCGCACCATTTCACTGATAATTTCAGTCGGGGTTTTATGTGTTGCAATCGATCTGGTTAAAAGATAATCTTCTGAAAGACGGTCAAGGGCAACCATTCTAAACGTTTTTTTTGCAAATCCGCCATTTTTGCCTGGATCAACTTTTGGCGGGTTTTTTGTGTAGTATTCGTCAAGGGCATCGGCTTCTTCGTCGGTCATTTCTTTCACGGATTCCTCCATTGGTTTAATAAGGGAATATAAATACTCCGGCAAGGCATGGCGTGGAATACATTTATCCTGCCATCATCCAATTCATTATATAATATTTCAATTGGGTTTCCTGCGTAATCAAAACCAATAAGTAAACGCTTATCTTCATCGCCTTCCACCGGAAGATCGTATCGGGCTGTTGTAAATGCCCAATTAATGTCGGCCTCGGTTACACCATGTTTAAAAGCCGATGGCTTACATTCAATATCCGGTTCCATATTACGATTTTATATTGTTCCAGGCAAAAAGGCTATATTTGGACAACCTGGCGATAACACATCTATTATAAACATCTTAAAAAGGCACCAGAGGAAAACGCGTTATTACTTAGAGTCTGTCCGCAAAGTAACCGACTTTGTGGACAGACACTACTTAATTTGGAAATATTTAGATGATACGACTATTAATAACCCGACGCCTGGCCGCCGGTTAAGATCGCTATGGCGGAGCTTGTCCCTATGCGGTCGCAGCCTGAGCCGAGGAATTTTTCCAGGTCTTCGCGGGTTTTTACGCCCCCGGCTGCCTTGATCTTTACGCCGGGGCCGATGTGTTCTTTGAAGAGAAGTACGTCAGATAGAGTAGCTCCGGCAGTACCGAAACCGGTTGAGGTTTTGATGTAGTCCGCGCCGGCGCTGGTAACGATTTGGCAAAGCCGGATTTTTTCTTCCTGTGTCAAATAACAGGTTTCTACGATAACTTTCAGGATGTTCTTCCCCGTAATCTTCTTTAGGCAGGAAATTTCTTCTTCGACTTTTCCAAAAGCGCCGTTTTTTACATCGCCGATGTTAATGACCATATCAAGCTCGGCGGCGCCGTCGGCAAGGGCGGCTTCCGCTTCCCGCTGCTTGGCGGCGCTTACGCTGTAGCCCAAAGGAAAGCCAATAACCGTGCAGATATTCAAATCGCTATAAGCGTCGTTGATGGGCTTTACATAAGAGGGAGGAACACAAACCGAGGCAGCCCTGAAACGGACCGCCTCGGCACAGAGTTTTTCGATTTCCGCCCACGAAGACACAGCCTTTAGCAGCGTGCGATCGATATGGCGAAAA
>Ga0268262_10003573_pt1 | contig 16738 bp, 20 predicted proteins | sample TergutNc150P3_FD_190354 | JGI IMG/M metagenome (GOLD analysis project Ga0268262, IMG submission 190354) | Nasutitermes corniger P3 segment gut microbial community from laboratory colony in Florida, USA - Nc150 P3 (SPAdes) (version 2) | ecosystem: Host-associated > Arthropoda: Insects >... | reverse complement strand
CGTGATCCCAAGACCGGAGAATTGCAATTTAACGCTGAAACTATCGCCGCAATTGAGGAAGGAGAAGCTATGATGCGGGGGGAAATACCTGCTAAATGGTACAAATCCCTTGATGAAATGCTGGCGGACTTGGACGATTAAATCATGCTGAACCCAGCATTTACAGGTCCTTTTAAAAAAGATCACAAACTCATGAAAAAACGTAACAGGGATATGAACAAACTTACTGACGTAATTAATTTGCTTATTAATGAACAGCCATTGCCGCCAAAATACGAGAATCACCCATTGTATGGAAAATATAAAGGGAAATTGGAATGTCATATTGAGCCGGACTGGCTTCTTATTTATCGCATTGATGACACAAGCCAACGTGTTGTTTTTTATCGCACTGGAAGCCATTCCGACCTGTTTTAACATCTTTCCACAATTCCCTAATTGCGCACAAGCCGCAAACCAACAAAAATTACCATTTACACCAATAAAACTCGTTTGCATATTCTCCCCTTTGCATTTCCTGAAGAATAAAATCCCCGCTGCCATTGTTTTGTCCACTACCAGTGGCGACATTATTATTTATTGTTTTATCCAAGTACTGTTCCAATTGTCTTGACCCCTACCGGTATCACCACTAATTTCAAGATTGCCTTTTAAGAGTTTGATAGTAATGTATACGTCAATTTAAGCAGTAAAAATGTTCCAAGGAAGCAGCTTTTGCCAGTCATTGGATGAAGAAGCAAACGGCACCTTTTCAAAAACATCCGTCAAATAATTTAAAGGAACAAGACCGTTTTGTTTAGCTGTTTCAATAATAGAGTACATACCGATTGAGTTCCTGTCATTTTCCTTTAACGTTATTTTTTAAATTTTCAGCAATTTCTTTTATGTTGTTAACAAGCGATGCTAACAACCGGAGCTGTTCAGCAAGAAATCGAAAAATGATGATTATGAAAAAACCAATAATTGGGCCGATTACTACTACTATTGGTCCAAATCCCATATATCCTATGCCAATTATTTTGAAATAGTAATCTATATCATCGCCAAAAAAAATTGTCACAAGCAATCCAACGCCCGCTCCGATTATTGCAATCAATGTTCCAACCCATTCTCCGAAAGTTTGTAATATTTCAGAAAGAATAAATGTTACGTTGAATTCAGATGTTCCGATATTTGCGAGCTTTTTTTGTCTGTTCCACCATAATTGAAACCCAATCCAGCATGCAAAAACAATCACTATCCATAAAAAAATAAATACAAATATGAAATTTACGTCTAACATGAAAAAACCTGAATTTATTACTTTGTAAAGGATTACAAAAGGAAAAATCAGGTTTGCTGCTGCCATTACAAAATAAACAAGGCTGTATATTTTGCTTTTGTCGATAAAATCCAGATACGGTCTTGAAAAAGTAAAGAAAGATTTTCCCGTTATCTGTTCAAATTTACTTTTTTTGTTCCCGTCATTACTAAAATCACTCATAAATTAACCTCCGTAAATATTAGTTTCGCCAACGGCGTAATTCTTGCACTACTTTCTCGACCATGTTCTGCTGTTCGTATTAGTCCGTGTATACGTTCCTGCGCGCCTGCCGTTTTGTAGGTACAAATAAACAAAATTTCTTTCAAATGCGTCACTGTACCAATCATGTACTACATTTCCGCTAACAGTCCCGTTTGTTTTTGTAAATGTTCTATCTTTACTCATATTTAACCCGCTATCAACTACAAAATCCCGAATAAATAAATATTTCCTGTTACCACAACGAAATTACAGAAATTCGGTATCATACAAAGAACATTCCCTTTTACAGCTTGTTCTTAGGCTGTACTACTACCTTCTTAATTTCACTGTTCGTTTGCATCCATATCCTCGCGTTAGTTTCGATATCAGTCAATTCAGCGGTAACAAAATACTTTCTTACGGTCTGGTTACCCGCTTTGTCAATTATTAATTTAACCGATCCAGTAAGCATAAAATCCGCTCCGATTTCTTTACCCAATACGGAGGCGGTGGTATCGCTAGTAAATCCGTTTTGTTGTTCCATTCGTTCCGTGCGTAAGTCTTCGCGTGTGCTACCCCCTGCAACAAAATCAAGTTTGCCACTGTTAAAAATTGTATTCTCCATAATTGTTGAAATAATGCTTGTGTCTATATGTTCGCTGGATTCGTTCCTGAATCTGCCGACAATAACTATAGGCGTTCCTTTTTTTGCTTTTATTGCTTGATCCACTCTCGCTGAGTTGAGGCAATCTTTTATAAGCATTTCACAGACAATCCTTACATCGGCGTCGTTCCAATAGCCGCTTAAATCAATGTTTGTGTCCGGTTTTACCCTGCTGACTTTTTGAGCTGTTACTGTAGCAACGCAAAAAAACATAAAAACCATCAGTATTAACAAAAATGTTAATTTTCTCATTTATTATCTCCTTTTTTTGGTAATCACACCTAGTATCATGACACAAGCCCCTCAAGGCGAGGTCGTTGATTTAAATCCGATGGCTCTCGCCGCCAAAAATAAAAAATTACTTCAATACCTTATTGCAGACAGTAAGCCTCAATCAAATTAACCGCGTTTGCCCTGATATTGATATCTTTACGCTCGTAACTTGCAACAATCTTTCTACCAGAATAATAATTGATCGTGACAGTATAGGTTCCGGGGTCCAGATTAATACCTCCGATGTACGCTTTGTCAGGCATATACCGGGACATACGGATATCGGCCCCTTCTGTGGCATCCAATCCCTTTTTAGCAGCCACAGTGGAGGCTATCGCACCGAGCCTACCTGCTTTTGTTTGAGCGATTTGATCCGCTGCAACCTGAGCAGTAGCATATTTCAACAGAACACGGATATATGTCTTAAAATACAGGTTTGCAAACTTTGCGTTATATGTCTCTTTAATTACAGAACCCATATCTTCCAGAAGCTCAAGGCTTAATTTTTCGGTACCTACTATAACTTCAATCTGGTTCACTACGCTCGGTCTGTCGACAAAACGCGGAAGCTTAAAATTAGCTTGTTGCAAAGCAGAATATTTAAAGGGAAGGGGAAGATTCGAAGAAAAGATGTTTTCTTCTTTTACAGGGGATAACCCTGAGAAACCAATGATATTAAGCCGTGCTTTTCCTTTCGGTACATTCTGCGTTTCCGCTACCGCATTGGGAATAGAATTAGTATAAATTTTTGTGTTGGTAAAAGCTTTTATAAGTTGTTCAAACTCAATTCGAGCGCTGTCTTCGTTTCCTTCACCAAGATAGAACAATGCGGCTAAATACCTTGCAAGAGCTGAATTAGAAAAATTCACCGGGTTTCCCTGAGGTAGTTCAGGGGCCATTTTAATACCAAGTATTTTGTCAAGTTGTTCTAATGCCCAATCACCAGCACTTCTTTGGCCTTCTTCATATTTTCTGGAAAGTATGTCAAGTTTACCGTTTGGTATACTCAGCTTGCGTATTTCTACTAAAGCATCTTCAATATAACCTCGGTTATAATAATTAAGTGCGTTAAAAACACTGAGGTAAATATCTTCAAAATCTTCACCTGCATAATCTTTTGTATTGTCATTTGCAATATAGGATGCTATACCGGCGGTAATGCTTTTTGTAAACGCTTCACTAATCAACCTTTCGGCTTCTTGTAAATCTTCCGATGAATTAGAGTAATTTCCCGCATAATGTTCAAGAAGTCCTTTGTCAAGAAAAAGAGAAATAGCGTTACTTTCGGGATAAAGAGGTTTTTTGCCTTCCTGTCCTTTCTTTATTACATTAATCCCTTCTTCAAAGTTGTTCTTTGACACTGCACTATCAATATCCTTGTATGTTCCTGAGTTGACTTTTTGAGCTGTTACTGTAGCAGCGCAAAAAAATATCAAAACATGAAGCATTAATAAAAATGTTAATTTTTTCATTTATTATCTCCTTTTAAAATGATTCATACTGTACCAAGTATGTTTAATTGCATTCGCTCTCAATAGCAGTATGTCCGAAAAATTTATTATACGTTTATCCGAATTTCATCTTTTTTACTCCTTTTATTTTTTTTTATTGTACTCCGCGTCTAATTATGCGAGAAAATCTTTCTCTCCTTGTAAAACTATTATCCGACTTTTTATAACCGGTAATCTGTTTCTGTACATTGACAATCCGCTCGACAATTGCCGGGTGCGTACTGAAAATACCGCCGCTTTGACCGCTTTGAACTGTTTTTAAGATGTTTAACATTTCAAGTAATCCGTTTGGTGAATAACCTGCATCGGCAAGCAATTTTACCGCTAGAGTGTCCGCTTCAAATTCCTGTGGTTGAGAATAACCGCTTTTTATCATTAAATTGAATATTTCATTTACAGAATCTCTAAAAGATAATATTCTAGCGTTTGATTTACCGACAAAAGCTGCTGCCTGCCTCGCCATTATGTCGGCTTCATTTGTGATTTTCATATCGTTAATCATTTTAATTCCGTGTTTCAGCATGATATGCGCCATTTCATGCGCGATAATTCCGGCGAGAGCGTCCTCAGTAGGTACAATATTAATTAATCCTTTTGTTATTAGTATATGTCCGCCCGGTGTGGAAAAAGCGTTTAGTTCACGGCTGTCTAAAACCATTACATGATAACCGTTGTATATGGCTTGCTCGGCAGAATTAATAACTAAAGCCTGACAGATCAGGTTTAAATAATTTATAAGTTCAGAATTTACGATGTAAGGTTTATATATTGCTAGTATGTTAGCCGCTACCGCTCTGCCAAGATAATACTCGTCTTTGGGAGTATTGGTACGCTCGTCAAAAGCCGCATCCAGACCGGAAAATAAAATATCCATATTTTTTATATCTATAATTGCCTGTCCGCAAATATTCGACTGGTGTAACATAATTATAATTACAGTTCCAATAAATATCTTTTTGTTAACTGCTTTCAGCATAATTCTTAACCTACTGTTAACCTACTGCACAGATTTTGCGATTGCCAGGGAATAAACATATCCTGTCTGAGAATCTATCCAAAACTCAATCACGTAAAAATTAATAAGTTTACCTTCACTTACAGCGTAAATATAGTTTGAGAAACCGGAACCGTATTCGGAACTTGAAATTTCTTTTGTATCAATAATCGTTGATAATTCTTCTATCATACGCACAGCAGCGGATTCTACAGACTTAAAAACAGTATCTTTTATATAACGCTGGTTTTGAGATACGCCTACCGCTGTTATAAAACCTTCTATATCGGGCTTATCCTGATTATTTACCCACGTAGGACGGTTATTCGCAATCTTTGTGTTATAATTAATGCCGGATACTGTTGTTGCGTGCTGAAATCGTATAAATACGCCCCTGTCTGTAATAAAAATGTCTTTCTGCGGATCATAAGTTAATAGTTCTATATACTTTGAATAATCCGTATCATACGATAATTTAATGTTAATTTCATTTTTATTTTCAAGAAAACCTAAACCTGTGATTTCCAGTTTTTCTATGCTGCCCTGTATTCCGTAATACATTGATACTTTTTTTGCCGCGTCTTCTTTGGCTGAGGCAATCGCGTCTTCTTTTCTTATCATCGGATTTGAAACTCCTATAACGGTCAGACTGTTGCCGGAAGGTCTGGAAATCCAATAGTCAGATTCAGGCATAACAAAAACCAGACACGGAGATAAAAAGCAAAAAAAAGACAAAAACAATATTTCTTTTCTCATAAAATACCTTTTAAATAAGCAGGATAGAAAAACTATCCTGCTTTATTTGTTGTCAATCTTTGTCGGCGTAGCTTACTTCCGTCCCAAAAGCCCTTTCTATTTCTTTATTCATTCTTGCTTCAGCATCAAAAGAAGCCATCTTGGGAACAGTAAGTTTCGCAGCAGTTGCGGCCTGGTTAATTTCCCTTGCAGCAGCGGTTTTATTCAGCATGATTACCGTCCAAAAATTTCCCTTTTCGTCTTCGTCAGCGTCTACAATCGCAGCTCCCTGAAGCGTTGATCTTGAAAGCGTTGTCGTAATTTGTTCTTGAAAAGAAATAACTGCGGAAGGGTCAGCTTCGCTTTCAGCAGAGTAATCGCGTATCATATTACTTACAATGCTTATAAGTTGACGTGAAATCTGGGCGCGCGCTCTTGTTTCCGAATAAGTCATCCTTGAGCTAAGAGTCGAATGGCTTGCCGTTCCTACGCCGACAAAAGCGTCTTCCGGCGTTTTCCTGATGTAATCCCTGACAAATTGCGGAATACGGCTGTCAATCTTTCGCTCCTGATTTCCAGCGCCGGATTTTCCTTGTGAAGAATCGTTTTCCTTGTTACCGTTGCCAAAAACCATACACGGAATGAGCATACAAACAAAGAACAATAAAACAAAAATCTTTCTCATAACATTACCTCCATTAAAATAATTTTTAGTCTTTGTCGGCGTAGCTTACTTCCGTCCCAAAAGCCCTTTCTATTTCTTTATTCATTCTTGCTTCAGCATCAAAAGATGCCATCTTGGGAACCCGTAACTTCGTGGCGGCCACAGCCTGATTAATTTCCCTTGCTACAGCGGTTTTATTCAGCATGATTACCGTCCAAAAATTTCCCTTTTCGTCTTCGTCAGCGTCTACAATCGCAGCTCCCTGAAGCGTTGATCTTGAAAGCGTTGTCGTAATTTGTTCCTGAAAAGACATAACTGCGGAAGGATCAACCTCACTCTCGGCAGAGTAATCGCGTATCATATTACTGACCACGCTTATAAGCTGACGCGAAATCTGGGCGCGCGCCCTGTTCTCGGAATAAGTCATCCTTGAGTTAAGATTTGCATGACTTGCCGTTCCTACGCCGACAAGCGCGTCTTCCGGCGTTTTCCTGATGTAATCCCTGATAAACTGCGGAATACGGCTGTCAACTTTGCGGCCTGAGTCTGCGACTGAAGCTGTGTTAGACGAAACTGCCGGAGACGATCCGCAGGACGCAATCATCAACATAACTGCCGGCAAACAAAGAAACAAGTAGAGTTTTTTCATAGTATGACTCCTTTAAAATTTCTGCTTTTTTTACAAAAACAGTTATATAAAAAGCGCATATATGCCCTTTTTATTTCCAAGAAAACTAATTCGGAAACAGTCTCGAAAGATACTCAATAAAAACATTTTTATATTTTTCGTTTATGGTACTTTCCATCTCAATAAACGCCGTATTTTCCGCTCTAGCGAGACTATTATTGCCAACCCTGTCAGAATAATTTCGGGAAAGCAATCCAGAAAGTGAATTATTTTCAATTAGGTTTACGCTGAGTGTCCAGTTATACCACTTGTAATTGCTGTTTGGAATTTCAACTTCATCAAGGCTTACATTAACTTCCAGTGTATAAACCGGATTGTTCCCTTGCGTCCTAAGCCCTTCGGCGGAAATTACCTTAGAAAATGCGTCTTTAATGCGGTCGTTTTTGTCACCTTTTACCTTTATTGCAAATGTGATATTTTTGATGATATTTTCAGCTTCAATATTAAAAGAATCAGCGCTTTTAAAGTTCAATGTATCAATTGAACCTCCCGATTGAATGACCACTGATGCATACTTGGCGCTTAACCCGGCAATGAGCGCAGCAAGTTTATACCGCGCGTAACCGTTAAAAGATATTTTATCAACGGCGCTTAACGCGGTTAAATTTTCTATATTTATTTGATTAATGCGGATCATTTCTGTATAAACGGCAATTGCCTTTGTTCGTTCTATGTAAGCAAGCGCGTAAACAGTTCCGCGTGTGTTATCCCAGACATATCCAATTTCAGCGCCGACAAGAGAATCCAATGAAGCGGCGGTAACAATTACCTCTTTTATATTTGTATTTTTAGAAAATGTAATTACGTTATTTGCGGCTGCTTCCTTATATATGCTGACCGCAGCCCAGTCTGACTGTACCGATACGCCAAAAATTGACACAAGAGCGGAAAGAGCTTTCTTTTCCGCTTCTGTCTGAGTAGCTCCAAAACCTCTGGCGGTAAGGTAACGGTCCCTTGAATAAGCAGTATATGGGTCCCGCACCCAAGACGGTTCCGTTCCGCCTTTTGTAGTTTTAACAGGAGTGTTTTGACCTCCTAGCGCTTCCTCAAGCCTTCGGGTAGCGTCATCTGCCGCCGCTTTTGAATTATTCAATGACTGCGCATAAGCGGTGCAGACAATTAACAAATATAATACCGCAGTAATACCAGTCATTCTAAATTTAATAAAAATGCTTAAAAAACCTGCACCAACCATAATAATAATATATCAAAATATATAACTATTTGTCAATAAAAAATTAAAAACTTTACTAATTGTTATTGGTATCATAACTAATAATTAAGCAATATAACGAATACCTAACTATTAGAGTAGAAAATGACTGATTTAAGAAAGGTTCTAGCGTTTAATATAAAGCAGTATCGTAAAAAGCTTGGTTTATCACAGGCAAAACTGGCAGAACTGGTAGATGTATCTGATAATTATATCGCATTAATAGAAACCGGCAGGCGATTCCCTTCAATAACCATGCTGGAATTGATAGCAACTACCTTAAAAATTGATATTTTAGAGCTTTTTTCAATAAAAACAATCGAATTATCTGATAAAAAAGACATAAAAAACCTAATAATGGCTGACATTGATCATATTTTAAGTCTCAGATTACTTGATATTTGATAAATTTTTAAAGATCAGGTATTAAAGTAACATTGATTTATTTCCGATTAAATATATCAGTTATTCCTCAGTTAAAAAAACCTTGTAAGGAAGGTGCTGAGAAACGGCAAATATTTTACCAAAAGCACAATGATAAACCTGATGTTCAGGAATGGCAGCACATTTAAATAACAGGAATAATACTGTGGTAATGCCAGCTATCTTTACTCTGTAAAAATACACATTCGCCGCCTTTTTAGGAAATTAATCTAATACATAAATTCTAACTGTTATATAATACAAAAATTCCAAATCGTCAACTATATTACAGTCATATAACTGTTATACAGTGTATGAATTGAACCTAAATGGGATTAAATTTTTTTATAACTCATTTTCAGATGAAATTCATTGAAAATCTTCGATTTTGGAGAAAAAAAAGGGTATAAGTCAATTTAAATTATCTGAAATGGTAAATATTTCTCCGAACTACCTGAATGCTGTGGAAAATGGCAAAAACTTCCCGTCTCCGGAAGTCATTCAAAATATTTCCGAAACTTTGGAATTAATGCCTTACCAGCTTTTTTGGAACATCCGGCGGAGGATGTACCTGTAAATGCTATGGTCTATGATTTATTGGAAAAGAAACAAAAATTTGTAAAGGAAATTAAAGAGTTAATAAAAAAATATGATGAAAGAATGTAAAAAAAGGCTTCAATACTTTAATTCTAACAGGAACTCAGTAAACACTAGAATGCCTTTTACCATAATTATAAGCGCCAATTTAACCGTAAATGTCTTTTCTCATGCTGATTGTTTTGTTGCGTTTGCCTTTTAATTCGGCATTGGGAACAAAGACGAGTGTTTATTTAAAGAGTTTACTTTTCTATATGAAATTTCTATGATATAACTGTAATGAAGGAGTCGCTTATGGAACTTGAATATACATATTGGGTTGAAGATGATGGTTTGTTCATTGGATATTTGAACAATTATCCCGATCATATAACTCAAGGGCATAATCTCAAAGAACTTGAAGAAATGCTTGCCGATGTCTATCAAATACGTCAACAAGAAGAAAAACGATTGGCACAAAAGCGAAAAAGCGGCATTTTGCGAATAAAAGTTCCTGCGTGAAACGGCAAAAATTACTTAAAGAAATTATCAAACGGGGAGCAGTTTTTGTAAGGCACGGGGCAAACCATGATATTTACGAAAATCCACAAAAAAATACATCTACTCAAGTTCCTCGTCATACAGACATTAATGAATTTGTCGCAAAAGCAATTATAAAATTTTTCTCAAATTAACTGCTTCATAAACGCTAGAAAGCCTGTTACCATAATGATAAACGGCAATATTACCGGTAGCAAAGTATATAAGAAAGAAAAAATAAAGAGGGAGAAAAATGAGCAATGAGCAAATAGCAGTTAGCGTAGATTTTACTTGACGTTATAAATATAAATTCTTAAATTTAACATAAAACTTATTCGAAAAATTTCCGTTTTACTGTAAGTTAAAAAAAGTTTCCCGGCAAATTTTGCTTTTTGTTTAAAACTTGCTTTAGTTATTTCTTCAAAAATATTTTCATTAACGGAAATTGTTTAAGAACCGTATCAAAGATACGCTTTTTCTGAACTATTCAATTATTAATAAGGAGTTATTTTATGAAAATCAAAGTTGTTTTTACAATGTTGGTATTTTGTTTTTATTTTATATTTCTTAATAATTTAACCGGCGCTCAAAATATTAAGTTTAACAAACTTTCTTCAAAAACATTTACCTTAAATCGTATATATTATATGACGGTTTTTGATGAATCCAATATAAATTCTACCGAAATATTTAATTCGCTGCCTATTCATGTAATTATTGAACAAACAGAAAAAAAGTATGGTATAAATATTGATACAAGCTTATTTTCAGATAATATTATACAGATTAAGAGTTATAATTTAGGAATGAGAAATTTCTTTGTTGAGTGTGAAACAGAAGAAATTCAAAGAATATCCATTAGTTTTTATAAATTTAATCAATATATATTGTCTGTAGAAGTAGATTTAAGTGTTTCTGAAAAAAATAAAAAAGTTTCCAAAACTAGATTTTCCCTAAAAATACCGTATCAACCAATAACTTCGCCTTGAATAGCCGGGCATTTAGTTTTTAAAAAACGAATAAAGAAATATGATGAAAGAATGTAAAAACCTGTATCAATACCTTTATTTTAAAAAGACTCCTGTTAAAAAAACCTTGTAAGGAAGGTGCTGAGAAACGGCAAATATGTTACCAAAAGCACAATGATAAACCTGATGTTCAGGAATGGAAGCACATTACGGCATATTTGCATAAAGGGTTTCTCAAAACGGTAACTTGCAAGGAACAGGTTCATTCCGACAGGCGGGGTCAGGAATCCCGCTTCAAGGTTTACTATAAATATTATTCCAAGGTGTACAGGATCAACGCCGTAGGCATAGCCAAGCGGGACAATTAACGGAAGGAAAACCAGTATTGCCGAAAATATGTCCATTAAGCAGCCAAGCACAAGCAGGGCAAGATTCAAAAGCAGCAGGAAGACAAATTTTGAACTGACGGTATTCTGCATCCATAAGGCAAAACTTTCCGGTACGCCGGAATCAACAAAGGCATAGGAAAGGGCTTTTGCTATTGCCAAAATTGCAAGTATTCCGCCTATTATAGGAGCGGCTTTTGAGAAAACTTTATAAATATCCTTTACCGCGATATCCTTATTAATAAAGACTTCCACAATTACCGTGTATATTACGGAAAAAGCGCTTACTTCCACAAGCGTAAGCCGTCCGCTGAAATAACCCAGTACCAGTATAACAGGCATCAGGATTTCAAAAAATGATTCTTTAAGCGAAAGCAGGGCTTCTTTGGAGTTAAAAAGTTCCGTTGATATTTTCACTTTTGCAGATAACACAAAACCGGTTATTATCATTGCCGTAATAATTATTATTCCCGGCAGAAGCGCTCCCAAAAAATAATGAATTATACTGTATTTTACCTGTATGTTCATAAAGTGAAGTATCGTGTTGGTTGTTGAAGCCACAAGTATAATCGGGAGGCTCGGAGGAAACATTAATCCAATGCCCCCGGCGGACGTGAGCAATCCAATGGAAAACTTTTCCGTATATTTGTTTTCTCTGAGTATTGTAAAGAGTATTCCGCCTAGCGCCAGAATCGTTACCCCTGACGCTCCCGTGAACGAAGTGAAAAACGCGCAAATGACGATTGTGGCAATTATCATACCGCCCGGCAGCCAGCCGAAAAACGCCCTGAAAGTGCGGACAAGCCGCTCTCCCGCCTTGCTTTCCGAAAGAAAAAAACCTGTTACCGTAAAAAGAGGAATGGCAATAATGTCCAATTCCGTAAGCGCGGAATAAATCTGAATAGGAGCCGCGTCCGGTTCGCGTCCCGCGGCCTGAAGTATTATCATGGCAATGCCGCCCATTGCCGAAAAAAGAGGCATCCCTAAAAACGCAGCTAATATAAGGAAAATAATCGCGGGAACGCGTATTATGTAAGCAAGGTCATAAAGCGAATTTACCCATGAATAAAAAGGCTCAGGCGAATCAAAACCCCAGATAATTTTAGTAACGGCAGGAAGCGCGGCGGCAGTACCGATTAGCATTGCCAAAAAAGCAAGCCACCGTTCCTTTCCCTGCAGCTTTAGGCAAAAACTGACAGCAATTACCGTATAACCCAGAGGCATTACAATTGCAATAATTTGGTCGGGCACACGTCCTACAGTTTTTCCCATAAGCCCGTATCTGATAAAAGAAATGCAATCCCACGCAAGTATGGTCAGCAGAAAAACGGAAATAAGCGTAACAGCGGTAAAAAAAATCTTCTTGATTTTCTCGCTCTTAATAAATTGAACGGCGGTAATTGAAATATGTTCCCCGTACTGCGCGGTAAACATGGCGGTAAAAAAACCTGACACCAAAAAGAGATGGGTTATTATGGCTCTGGAATCAGGGATTGCTAAATTAAACTGATGAAGCACAAGCTCAATTATAGGTATAAGGGCAAGGAAGAACAGAGAACAAAAGCATATTGTTTTTTCAAGCCATGACAACTTAAAGGATTTTACCGCCTGCAGTATTTTGTTCATTTTATCAGCGCCTGTTTCTTGACTTATCGAGTATCTGATTTATCTGAGTGTACAGATTGCGGTCTATTACATTTCCGACAAGCATGGGCATGGCTTTTTCCACTTCTGCGCGCCATAAATCCTGTTGTGTGGAATTCGGCTTGTTCAGCTTCAACCCGTCCCTGCTCATGGATGTAATAGCGTTAGCCGAGGTTTTTGCCATTGACTTTTCAAATTCCGCGGCCAAACGCTGGGTAATATTTACTATATTACGCTGTTTGTCCGCGCCCAGTTTATTCCATGTTACGCGATTCATAACAATCGCGCCCATAACAGGAGCAATCGGCATATCCAGCATATTCGACAGGCTTCTATGCAATCCAAGAGGAGCCATCCCCTCGGGAACCAGATAAAATGAATTTATTACATTGCTTGCAAGCTTTGTGCCAAGATCAATAAAATCCGTTTCCACCAAATTAAATCCCATTGTTCTGAATACGGTATTTATATCCCTTAATTCAGTAGTAGTTCCAAGTTTCTGGCGGCGTAAATCGTCAGGCGTTACAACGGAATTTTTTGAGAATACATAAACCCAGCCGCCTTTTGACCATGAAATGACGACAAAATTGGTTTTTTTAATCTGATCCTCAAGAACCGGAAGCGTGTCTTTCAGCACAGCGTCCAATTCCGTGTTATTTTTGATTAAAAACGGCATGCTCAAAGTCATTACAGGAGGGCAAATTTCCGAAAGCCCCGAAGACGTAAAAACCGCCGCCTGAATATTGTCGGAGTTAAGGGAGGAAAGCATTTTTGCCTCGCCGCCTTCAAGCCCGTCATGAATAACGCGTAACCGAACCTGATTATCCGTTACGCGCGACCACTCGCCCGCTATACGGTCCAGCATCCGTCCCCAGTCAGAATTTCTGGGCAGCGGAGAAGCAAGACGCACCTCAATAACTTCCTGCGCTCTGCCCCCGCGCTGTGAAAAAACTTCATTAGTTATAAAAAAAAGCGAAAAAAACACAAGGGTTATAAGCGTTATGCCTTTTTTCATGCTGTACTCCTTTTATGCAATTTTATTAATAATCTTCCGGAAAGTAATCCTCCGGAAAATAATCTTCCGGAAAGGGAAGGAATGAAAAGAAATTGTAGGCATTGTCAAGAAGCCATTGCGCCTTCTTCTGATTAATAATAGTCATCAGCCGCGTGGAAGGATCGGCGTCAGGATCAACTTCCAGAGCTTTTTCAAGATAATCGCTGAATGTATCGTAATCCTGCGCGGGAACGCTGATCGACTGGGCGTAGGAAATGTACGCGCTTGTGGAATTGCCGCGCGTTTTTTCCATCGCTCTGCTGAAATGGTACTGAGCTTTTTCCTTGTTTCCTCCCAAAACCTCAGGCAGCGATGAATAAAAAATAATAAAAAATTCATCTAAAGCCGCGCCGCCGTAATCGGGATCAAGCTCATAAGCTCTCTGTATCATTGCAGACCAGTTTGGTATGCGGGCGCTTAGCTCAAAATCAAACACGTCAATTGAATAAGCGGCAAGCCCGCCGGCGACAGCCCAGTATAATGTGCCCACATCATCTTTTTTACATTTTTCCAATATGGTTTGCAGACTTCCGTCTGCGGCAGAAGCCTTCCTGAAACCGCTGTATTTTGAATCAAGCGCATTGTAAAGAATCTCATGCCCGCGCAGGTACAATTTTTTTGCCCTGGTCATTGCCTCTTCGCGCTCCTGCCATTTATCGGAAGGGAGCATTTCCGCTGGACCGTGGACATACGCATTTGAATACATAACAAAAAGCGAACCTGTCGTAATCATCAGTCCCTGATGCTTCGGGTTTGCGGAAAGAAGGGTCTCATACATTTTTATGGCAAAGGGGAGAGCGTCTCCCACAAGCTGCGGGTCAGAATCGCCGGTAAAAACATCAGAACTGCCGCTTCCCGTAAGCGCATCGGATACCGCATTCATTGCCAATTTGTTAATTGAGCAGGAAGGCAGAAAAACAAAATATGCGCAAGAGGTTAAAAAGAAAAAAATCACTCGTTTTTTCATAATTCTATCCATAAATATATCATAAAAACAAAAAATAATAAGAGGGTTACGAGTCTTTTTACAAAACTTAGTCGTACCTTACATCGGCTTTTAATTTTAATAAAATCAATGTAAATTATTTAAAAAGGAGATTAAAAATGAATAAAGCTGTATTAATAGGCATACTTTTCGGCATTGTAGCGCCGGCTGTAAAATCGGACGAGAATGACGGTATTTTTTTACATAAAATCGGACAGTTTGAAGTCTATATTTTAATTGAATCCGAAAGGGACGGAAATACCGATATTCTTGTAGGAGCGGACAAAAACATTCTGGACCGCTATATTCCCGCAGGCGGATTTAAACATTCAGCCAATGCCGTATTGGTAAAGGCTCCCGGACGGAATATTTTGATAGATACCGGAACCGGAGCCGGCGGCATTATTATAGAAAAAATCAAAAAACTTGGGGTACAGCCTGATAGTATTGACGCCGTACTTATAACCCACCTGCACGGGGATCACTTCGGCAGTCTTCAAATTAACGGAACAGCGTCATTTCCGAAAGCCAAAGTTTATCTTTCCGCCAAGGAACTTGAATACTTTACAAAAACCAATGTAAACCGCGGAGCGGCAGCCGCTCTTGCCCCTTACGGTTCTAACACAGTTACTTTTGAACCCGCTGAACTCGGCCAAAAGTTAAGCGAAATTCTCCCGGGAATAAGCCCGATAGCCGCTTACGGACACACTCCCGGACATACGGTTTTCCTGCTGGAAAGCCGCAATGAAAAGCTTTTAGTTGTCGGAGACCTCCTGCACGTAGCTCTTGTACAATTCCCTGTTCCCGAGATCAGCGCGACTTATGACATGGACCAAAAAGCGGCGGCTTCAATACGCAGGCAGATACTGGACTATGCAGTCAAAAACAACATACCGGCTGCCGGAATGCACATTGTGTATCCGGGAATTGGAAATGTCGGTGTTGACGGTACGGGGTTTAAGTTTACACCTATGAAATAAATGTCAATCTCTTACGGCGGAGGGTAAAGCTCCTGCGGGTGTCAGACGGCTGTGGACTTTATTTTCGCGCGCTTTGGCGCGGCATTTATTGAATCCACACCGTACACACCCGCAGGGGCTTTACCCTCCGCCTGAAAGAAATAGTTGATTATTACAGTATGGAACCTCAACCAAGCCGCGAAAACACCCCTCTTAATTTGTTATTTTTTATTTAAAATTTATTATTTCCTCCGTGATGCTTCATGAATATAGCAGAGAATAGATTTAGAAATGCAAGAGAATAGGTGGAATTTGACGCTGTTTAGCGATGAAAGGTGGAATTCAGTTTGTAAAGTAATTACATAATATGCAATAAAAAGCGGTCGATTTTTATTTAAAATTAAAGTTCCTCACCCAGAAGATTTGCAATTTCTTTCGCTGTCATTAGGTTTTTTACAGGTGGAGATTGCCACGCTGCAATAACGGTTTCTAGTTTGCGACGTTCTTCCGCTGACGTGTCATTTTTTATTTTAAAAGTTCCTTCTTTAAAATATTTGGAATGAAACCAATTTTTCACACTTGTCATTTTTTTACCTTTAAAAAGTAGGTTAAAGCCTTACAAAGTTTATTTACCATTTTTCGCGCAGATTTCACGTTTACAAATTCATTGAAATCATCAGCAACAAATGAACCTTACCCCATCCGGTTAACAAAAAAATAAGCACAAGATACAATGGCAAGGAGAGGGAAAATGGCAAAGAAAAACAAGAAAAGGCGGTCTTATACGAAGGAATTCAAGACCGAGGCTGTAGCTCTGGCGGAAAAGAAAGAGAAACCGATAAGCCAAGTCGCTAAAGATTTAGGTTTAAATGAAAACGTGCTAAGGCGGTGGATACATCAGACAAAGAATGCTGTAGGAACCAACATCAGAGTGTTTCCCGGGCATGGAAACGCAAG
>Ga0268262_10003572_pt1 | contig 16744 bp, 14 predicted proteins | sample TergutNc150P3_FD_190354 | JGI IMG/M metagenome (GOLD analysis project Ga0268262, IMG submission 190354) | Nasutitermes corniger P3 segment gut microbial community from laboratory colony in Florida, USA - Nc150 P3 (SPAdes) (version 2) | ecosystem: Host-associated > Arthropoda: Insects >... | reverse complement strand
TCGCTTGCAAAGCAAAAAGAACGAGTTTGCTGCCCATCGCCATAAACCGTTATATCCTTGCCCTGCAACGCTTGCACAATAAAATTAGACACCACCCTGCCATCATTCGGATGCATCCGAGGTCCATAAGTGTTGAAAATACGCACAATGCGAATATCCACTTTGTTTTGGCGATGATAATCCATAAACAGGGTTTCGGCAACGCGCTTTCCCTCGTCGTAACAACTGCGAATACCTATGGGGTTCACGTTTCCCCAATATTCCTCAGTTTGCGGGTGAACGCTTGGGTCTCCGTAAACCTCGCTTGTGCTCGCTTGCAAAATTCTAGCCCTAACCCTTTTGGCAAGCCCCAGCATATTCACCGCCCCTAAAATGCTCGTTTTAATTGTTTTAACGGGGTTGTATTGGTAATGCACTGGCGAGGCAGGGCAGGCTAAATTGTAAATCCTGTCCACTTCTAAAAGGATGGGTTCGGTAACGTCGTGGCGGATAAGCTCAAAACGAGGGTTGCCCGCTAAATGCTCAACATTTTTTTTGCTGCCGGTGAAATAATTGTCAAGGCAAAGGACATCGTGCCCCTGCTCAATGAGCCTGTCGCACAAATGCGAGCCTAAAAAACCTGCTCCGCCAGTAACTAAAACGCGCATATCACACCATTGTGGCTTTTAGCTTTGCTTCTGCAACACGGTCTTCGCCCACGAAAATTTTCGCATCAAAGGAAATTATGCCTCGGCGGAACTCCTCCAATTCAGCTTCAATTCTCAAAGTATCTCCGGGTCTAACAGCACGGCGAAAACGGCAGGCATCAACACCCATAAAAGCAGGACGTTTCCCTTTGGATTCCTCTTCAAATTTCAGGTATGCCAAAATGCAGCCTGCCTGTGCCATAGCTTCTATTTGCAAAACACCCGGCATCACGGGGTCACCTGGAAAATGCCCCATAAAATAAGGTTCGTTGAAGCTCGCATTTTTTAAGCAGGTTATTTTTGCTTTCTCTGCATTTGGTTCAAAGCTCAAAACTCGGTCTATCAACAGAAAGGGGAAGCGATGTGGCAAAAGCTGCAAAATTGCGGCGTAGTCAAGCAGGCAATTTTTTGCCTGCGGCTTGGGTAAGGTTTCTAAAATGGACATAGTGGGAATATAGAAAAAAGAGAGAATAATACACCACACCCAAAGGCTGTATCATAGTAGCAAAGTTTGGGGAAATAAAGAGTTATTTACTATATTCATACTAAAGGAACCAAAAGGAGCATATATGCATAAAGAAGTACAATTACTTAAAGAGAAGCGCAATTTAATCCTCACCGGTGCACCTGGTACAGGAAAAACTTATAAAACCGCAGAAATAGCATTGGCTATTTTAGGCAAAGATATTTTAAATAAATCTCGTGAAGATTTAATGGCAGAATATAGAGAAGCAATAAAAGACGGCTATATTGCTTTTACAACATTTCACCAGTCTATGGATTACGAGGAATTTGTAGAAGGCTTAAAACCCGATATCGATGAAAAAACAAATCAAGGTACAGGGACTTATAGTGTTAAAAATGGAATTTTTAAGAAGATTTGTGAACAAGCTTTCTCGTTGAGAATGGAAGTTTTTAATATAGCTTGGCAAAAGTTAATTGAAAATTTATCTAAGTTTAAAACAATTAAATGGAAAGCTAATTCTGATACTAACGAATATGAATTTAAATTATCTTCTAAAGGGAATAATATCGAATTTATTCACGTAGAAAGCCGTCATAGTGTAAACAAAGAAGAAATAGAGGAAACATATCGTGGTGTTAAGCAACAATACCATCTTGGTTATAAAAAATGCGTAGTTGATTATTTAATAGAAAAATGTGATTTAAAAGAATATAACCATGAAGAGTATAATCATGTATTAATAATAGATGAAATAAACCGTGGCAATGTGTCGAAAATCTTTGGAGAACTCATTACTCTTTTGGAAAAAGACAAAAGATATGGAGAAACAAATGTAATAGAAGTAACCTTACCATATTCACAAAAAAATTTTAGCGTACCAAATAATCTCTACATTATAGGCACAATGAACTCCGCAGACCGTAGCATTGGGCATATTGATTATGCAATTCGCCGTAGATTTGCTTTTTATTCTATAAAATCTGATGTAAATGTTATTGAAGAAAAATGTAATGATAAAGTAAAAGAAAAAGCAAAGAGCTTGTTTAAAAATATAGAAAAACTTATACAAGAAAATATTAATTCCGATTTAGACGCAGAAGATTTAATGATTGGACATAGCTACTTTCTTTGTGAAAACATTGATGAATTAAAAGCCAAATTAGAATACGAAATAATTCCATTAGTTAAAGAATATAACAATGATGGAATTATCACAGTAGAAAGAGAAAAACTAAAAGAGGAATTTAATAAATGGCGGAACAACATATAGAATGTAAACCAAAATATGAACATGATAAATGCGAAGATTTTCGTTCTTTGAATTTAAAATTCGAAGGAAAAAATCCATATTTAGGATTAGACCCCAAAGAGTACAGGTTATCTTATTTCATTGGTTTGGCTTGGCTGGAAGAAAATAAAAGCTATCTTGCAGTTCTCCCAAAAATTGAAAATTTGGATTATATAAAAATGTTTGTACGCTGTTTATATCATCCCAAAATATCTGTCCACTTAAAAAAAATCTACCATATAGATTTTGAAAAACCGTCAATAAGCACAGATATAAATGTTGCTGATTTAACTCCGTTTATGATAATTCATTTTTTATCGGTTATAGAAAAAATTGTAAAACAAGGATTAAAAAGTAATTATATTTTAAAGGAAGAAAATTTAAACAGCAAAATCAAAGGCAAAGTGATTTTTTCACAGCAAATAAAAAAGAATATCGTAACAAAACGAAACGACAGAGTGTTCTGCCGTTTTCAGGAATACAGCACAAATTGCCTTGAAAATAGATTATTTAAAAAGGCTTTACTATTTACCCAAAGATATATAACCAAACATTTAAACAATTATAAAATCTTATCTCAAAAAACTAATCATTTTTTATCCATATTTGAAAATATTTCCAATGAAATTTCTATTTCTGAAATAAAACGGATAAAAATAAACTCACTATACAAAGAATACACGGAAGCAATAGATTTAGCGAAACAAATTTTAAGATATTTTAGCTACTCATATAAAGAAACAGATAAAGATAAATCCGCTGAAAGAAAAATACCACCATTTTATATTGATATGAGTATATTATTTGAACTATATGTTTACAGTTTGTTGAACAATTGTTATGGAGATGAGATAACATATCACTCTCGCGGTAAGAGCGGCGAAACGGATTTTTTGAAAAAAAATGAAAAACTTATTATTGACACAAAATACAAGAAAATTTATGATGGTGGCGAATATAAAACAGAAGATATTCGCCAGTTAAGCGGATATGCCAGAGATGATGGTATACTTAGAAAATTAGGAATATTCCGTGATGATATCGTAGTGGATTGTGTTATAATATATCCAGCGAAAGAAAAAGAAGAAAACTTTAAAAATAGGAAGCTAAAAGAAGAAGCAATAGAAGGATTCACCAAATTTTACAAATGCGGAATTAAATTACCGCTCCGTTAAATCTATAATTCCTAAAAATAAATTCTTACTCCTTATAAACTTCGTGATCTGGGTCGAGATAAATCAAGTTAAATAGATTGTCATAGGGTAAAAAATATCCAAAACATCTGTATTCGTTTTTACTTTCAAATTCTTTTATCTTGAATTGATAAATGTCATTCTCACTAATTTGAGCGGGTACAGACTTATTGCCAAGCTTAGTGTTTATTTCCTGCATATGGTTATAAAGTTTTTTGGCAGCATGACTATTTTTACTTCTAAGCCCAGAACACGAATGGCAGTATTTTATCTTGCCTGTTTTCACATCTTCAATTGTATATTTTTCGCAATATTCATCCAAGCAACGGCAAACCATTTCTATAAAATGCTTAACCATCATTTTGTCGGCTTGTTTAGAATTGTTGGATAAATAATTCTCGCTATCAATACGCCATTTAAGATTGTCCATATTATCGCTTTTTCCCGTAAAATTCAATAATAGCTTTATGGCTAATTATACGGCTAGAATTTCTTGCTGAGTTAACGTTTTTTATGGCATCTTGCCACGGTTTTTCATTGTGAGTTAATTCACTAAGCTCCGTACCTGTCATTTTTCCATACTTTTCCAAGGCTACATTGATGTATTTTTTATGCGTAACTGGAATTTCTCTTTTGGATAATAAAGAGGCTGGAATAATTTTTTTATCTACATAAAACAAACCTTTGTGAACATTCCACAAGTCTCGACACACAGGTCCATTAGCCCAAGCTTCAAATTTATTAGGGAAAATAGCTGTATGTTGCGGAGAAACAAGCCCTTCAACCAAAGAATAATAACAGAGCTTTTGAAGTTTCATAGTTGAAACCTCGCCTATTTCCGACAAAATATATTTAGCAACATCAAAAACTCTGCACATTTTTCATTCCTTTTTTAATTTCGACTTTAATATAATATAGAAAAAATCACCTATTCTTCCTAACTTTCACCGGCAAAATTCCCATCGCTTCGCGATATTTGTTCACCGTTCTGCGGGCAACTTTTAAGCCACGTTCTTCCAATAGCTCTGAAATTTCTTGGTCTGAAAGAGGGCTTTTTTTGTCTTCGCCATTTATGAGTTCCTTGATGCTGTCTTTTATTTTCACATTGCTGACCTCGGTGCCATCTTCTTGGGCAACTCCGGCTGAGAAGAATTTTTTAAGCTCAAAAACTCCATAAGAGGTTTGAACATATTTTCCATTTGTGACCCTATTTACAGTGCTTATGTCGCGATTTATTCTAGTCGCTATATCTTGCAAAATCATGGGTCTTAAATGTTGCGGACCGCGTGCAAAAAAATCGTATTGAAGGCGAACTATGGCATTCATAACCAAAAGCATTGTCTCTTTGCGGCTCTCCACGCTTCGCATAAAAACATTTGCGGAATTTAATTTATTTCTTATCCAGGATTTATCTTCGCTGTTCGCCGATTTTGTTTTTAACAAACTCTTATAGGAATCGTTTATCTTTAGTTTGGATTTTGTGCCATCTCTAAGCAATACATTAAACGAACCGTCCGCTTCTCTTTCCACAATAAAATCCGGGGTTACAAAAGAGAATTTGGAAACCTGAATTTCCGAGAGCGGATGCGGATTTAGCTTTGCCACCTCTTTTAAAGCATCGGTTACTTCCTGAACGGAGATGTTCATCACTTTTGCGATTTGAATGTAGCGTAGTTCCAATAATAAATCGTAATGATTTTCCAAAATGTTAATTGCCGTTTTTGAAAAACCCGGAACTCTTTTAGCCTGTATTATAAGGCAGTCACGCAAATCAAAAGCACCTACTCCGGGCGGTTCCAGATTACGCAATATTTCAAAAGCTTCCTTAACCTCTTTTGGTGCTTTTTTTAAAAGCTTTTCGTTTTGCAAAATCGAATCCATAGCTTTTATCAAAGAATTTTTGTATAAATTGGGTCCTTTAATCTCGTTTAACTCGTTTTCCTCTCGCAAAAATCCGTTATCGCCAACGCAGCCTATTAAATATACAAGACATTCATAGACTTTTTCTGGCAGGTTTCTATCCTTGAGCTGGTTTAGCAGGTATTGCTGAATATCCAAATCGTAACTTTGCGGACGTTCCCAATCGTCTTCGTCTGGGTCTCGGCGGCTAAAATCCTCCGGTTCGCTATGTTTAAAACCATCTTGAAAATAACCATCCCAATCCAGGTCGGATTTTTTTCCCGGTTCGTCTAAAAGCCCTATGTCAGAATCTTCCCAATCTTCAGGATTTTCGTTTTCACCGCTTTCACTCTCTTCATCGCTTTCTTCGTTTTCGCTGCTTTCGTCAATTTCCAAGAGAGGATTTGTTTCCAATTCCTGCTGAATGGCAGCTTCCAATTCCAGAGAATTCATTTGCAAAATCTGCGATGCGAGTATGGTTTGGGCAGATAGCTTTTGGTCTATCTTCATTCCCTGCGATATGTTCATTTGCATAGGCATTGCGTAACGTGGTTAATGTAGAATTTTTTTCTACATTCCATATTATGCGAAAATCCATCCGTGCCTTTACAGGCGAAATAGTTCCTGCCGATATTGTGCAGTCCATAGTGCTTGGCGCAAGCCGTGCCCCCAGCAGCAAAAATACCCAGCCTTGGAAATTGATTTTGGTTCAAGGGCAAGCACTGGAAAATCTGCGCTTGGACTACCTAACAGCTTTTAACAACGGCAACAAGCCTGCGACGTTTGAATATACATATAGCAAGGAACCGTTGCCAGAAACATTCAAAACAAGAGCCATTGAACTTGGCAAGGCATTTTTAGCCCATAAGGGTATAGGCAGGAATGATAAAGAGAAACGCAGAGAGCATGATTCCGAGAATTATAAGTTCTTTGATGCAAAGCAGGTTTTCTTTTTAGCGGTGAACAGAGACGAATACGGGCAGGGCACGTTTTTGGACTGCGGTTTGTTTCTCCAAGCTCTTATAACCGAATTGTACAACAGAGGGCTTGGTAGTTGCCCCCAGTATAGCGTTATGGCTTATCCCGATTTATTGCACAAACATATACCTCATTCAGAAAATTTGCTGTTTTTGCTCGCTTTGCCTTTCGGTTACCCGCAGGCAAATCACGTGGTAAATACATTTGTGTCTAAAAGAGAGCCTTTGGAAAATTTCTTTAGAGTGGTGGAATGAGTTTACAGCGAACAACAAATTCCCTCATCAAGTTCTCCTTCTGCAGCAAACTAACAACCAAATAACCGTCTGGGAAATCAAACAAAAATCCCGGATGCGTTAATATGCCGTGTTCTTTTAGCAAACGCAAACACAATTCCTCATCGTTTGCACCGTCAAAATAAATGCTCTGATACCACCCTCCTTGTGCGGGAATGCAATTTAAAGTTGAATCAAAAATTATTTTTCTATTTGCATTTAACCTTTGCATAAGTTTTTCCTGAAAATCTTTTGCTTTTGGCAATGCCCTTGCGCAAAGCGCTTGACTCAGATAGGAACAGTTAAGGGAAGCATCCAAAATATATTCCAGAGCATCGAAATCCTTGAAATTGCCCTCTGTTCTAACCCAACCCACTTTTATATGTGCAAGCCCAAGGGACTTGCTCAAGCCGTCTAACCTAAATATCGGCACGTTTGCGGAACAATTCAACGGAAAACATTCTTCATATCTATATGCACCAAAAACCTCGTCAATAATCAAAGCTAAATTATGCTTTTCGCAAAAAGTTAAAATGCCTTCCCATTCCTGCTCGGAAGGTGAATGTCCCGTTGGATTGTGCGGAGCAATCAGCAAAAAAATTTTGGAGTTATTTGGAGCGGAACAAAAACTATCAAAATCTATTTGCCAGCTTTTTCCATCCTGTTTCAGAAAATATGGGTGGCAATGCAAATCAGCAATGCCTGCAAGCGTTTCCAAAAGCGGGTAGCCGGGGCTTGGCGTTAATATACAATCGCCTTTTTCACACAATAACTTAAACAGAGTTAAATAAGATTCCGAAGAACTAGCCGTAATCCAAACACTTTCCACATCGCAATTATGGTATTTTGCCACTGCCTCCCTTGCATAAATTTGCCCCCTCGCATTCGGTGCATTGTTTTGCCATTCTGGCTTTTCAGATAAATAAAGCAAGTCTTGTGATATATCAAAAATTATTCCGCATTGCATAGGTGAAGAGATGGTTAAATCCAAAACTTCTCTTTTTGCGGAGCAAAGTTCCGAAAAAATTCTTCTTTTTTGCAATTCAAACGGAGATGGCGAAAGTTCCAAACTATTCATAGGGATAAAATTATAAAGATTTACATATATAGCGATATGTCGCCGGATAAATTTGAAATACTTGCTATATTATAAGAGAATGAAAATTCATGGAAAATTATTATTTACAGGCGCAGCAACGGTCAGCATTCTTATAGCATACGAAATGTTAGTACCTGCTATGATTGCAGGGATTACGTGCGTACTGTTAGCTGAAATTGCAGCACTTGTCGAAAAACGCATGGAGAGAGATAAATTAACCTGTAATGAATGCTTCTATTTTATGCAAAATGATTTATATGCAAAATCTCGGTATATTGGGTTTTGCTGCCATAAGCAAACTAAACTTGACAGTTGTAAAAGTTGTCCTAGTTTCCTAGCCAAGACACAGTAAAGCTTCCCCCATAGGCTCTAAAAATGTATTGAATTTATCTACATTCTACGCAGAGAATTTTATGAATCCAATCATCTACACCTTAACCGACGAATCTCCCCGCCTTGCCACAGAGAGCCTTTTGCCGATAGCCAAATTTTTTGCGAATGCGGCTGATATTGAAATAGAAACTAAAAACATATCTCTTGCGGCTCGCATTTTGGCTGCTTTTGACCTAGCTCCAGACGACCTTGCTTATTTGAGTAAACTAACAAAAGAACCGAGCGCGAACATAATAAAACTTCCGAACATATCCGCGAGTGTCCCACAGCTCAAGATGGCGATAGCTGAACTTCAGAGCAAAGGATACAAAATCCCAAATTATCCAGAAAATCCGCAGAACAAAGATGAGCAAAAAACAAGGGATATTTACGACAAGGTTAAAGGTTCTGCGGTAAATCCCGTGTTGAGGCAAGGCAATTCAGACCGCCGCGCTCCGCTTGCGGTTAAGCAATATGCAAAAAAACATCCGCATTCAATGGGTGAATGGAAAAGCGATTTCAAGACCAGAGTTGCCTCAATGAACGGCAGCGATTTTTATGAAAACGAAAAATCCATAACGCTAAAGGAAAATACCTCTTTTTCCATTGAGTTTATAAATGAAGGGGGGGTGAGGGAAGTGTTGAAAAAACCCGCTCCGCTTTTGGCTGGTGAAATTTTGGATAGCTCTGTGCTTAAAATAAAGGAACTGGAGAGTTTTTTTGAGCGAGAATATGAACAGGCAAAGAAAGATGAAATGGTGGTTTCCGTTCATTTAAAAGCCACAATGATGAAGGTTAGCGACCCTGTGATTTTTGGCGTTGCACTTAAAACGCTCTTCAAACCTCTTTTCAATAAATACTCAAAAGAATTTTCGGAACTCGGCATAGACCCAAATAACGGGCTTCAAGACCTGCGGAAAAAAATCGCAGGTTCTCCAAAAGAAACGGAAATGGAAAACGAGATTCAAAACGTTTTGAAAAATGCTCCTAAATTAGCAATGGATTTCAACAGTCCAAGCGATATAATAGTGGATGCCTCAATGCCTGCCCTTATCCGCCGTGCTCCGCAAAATGAACTCGCTCTTATCCCCGACCGTTCTTATGCGGTGATTTATTCGGCAACCATAGATTTTTGCAAAAAAAACGGTGCCTTTAATCCCGCCACGATGGGCAGCATTCCAAATGTGGGTTTAATGGCGGAATCAGCGGAAGAATACGGCAGCCACGACAAAACTTTTATCGCAAAAGAAAAGGGAGTTATGCAGGCAGTTGACGGCAATGGTAAAGTTTTGCTAAAGCAGGAAGTAGAGGAAGGCGATATTTTTAGAATGTGTCAAACAAAGGATATTCCGGTTCGCAACTGGGTTCATTTGGCGATAGAGAGGGCAAGGATAACGCAAAGCACCGTTGTTTTTTGGCTAGACCCAAACCGCGCGCACGATAGAGAAGTGGAAAAAAAAATTAAAAATGAGTTTTCAAAAATGGATTTAAGCGGTTTGGATATCAGCATAAAAAATCCAGTTGAAGCGGCTTTGTTTTCCATGCAAAGGGCAAAAGATGGCTTAGACACAATTTCTGCGACTGGCAATATGCTGAGGGATTATTTAACTGATTTATTCCCGATTTTGGAGCTTGGGACTTCGGCGAAAATGCTCTCCATAGTTCCGCTTTTGGCTGGCGGCGGGATTTTTGAAACTGGTGCCGGCGGTTCTGCGCCTAAGCAGGTTGAGCAGCTTTTGAAAGAGAATTATCTGCGCTGGGATTCGCTTGGGGAATATTTTGCACTTGCGGAATCCCTCAGTTTTTATGCAAAACAGAATGGAAATAAGAAAGCGGAAATTTTGGCAAAAACCCTAGACCTCGCGAATGGAAACATTTTGGAATTTAACCGAGTCCCTGCTCGCAAACTCGGCGAACTGGACAATAGGGGTTCGCATTTTTATCTGGCTCTTTATTGGGCAACGGAGTTAACAAAGCAAAATGAAGATTCGGAGCTAAAGAGCAAATTCGAGCCTTTTGCAAAATATTTAAGCGACAATGAGAAGAAAATAATTGCAGAACTGGCAAGCGCACAGGGAAGTGCTGTTGATATTGGCGGTTATTATCTGCCCGATGCGGAAAAATTGGCAAAGGTTATGAAACCTAGATATTTAGTACCGCCAACCGCCTGAGTTTTCTACATTCTAATTTATGTCTTTTGAAAAGAAAATCTTGTGCATAGGTGCCGGATATGTGGGTGGACCCACTATGGCTATGATAGCCAAGAAATGTCCGCAATATCAGGTTAAAATAGTTGATATAAACGTCGCTCGCATAAATGCATGGAATAGCGACAATCTGCCTATCTATGAGCCGGGTCTAAAAGAAATCGTGGAAAGCGTCAAGGGTAAAAATTTATTTTTTGAAACGGATATAGAAACAAATATAAAAGAAGCGGATATAATTTTTGTCAGTGTGAATACCCCAACCAAAACTTTTGGTTTTGGTGCTGGAAAAGCAAGCGATTTACAGTACATCGAAAAAACAGCTCGTAGCATTTTAGCAGCAAGCAACAGTGGGAAAATTGTTGTTGAAAAAAGTACTCTACCTGTACGCACTGCTGAATCTATGGAGCGCATTTTGAACAGCAACAACAAAGGTTTGCATTTTGATGTTGTGAGCAATCCGGAATTTTTGGCGGAAGGAAGTGCAATAGCAGATTTGGAAAATCCCGACAGAGTTTTAATAGGTGGGCATCAAACTGAAGAAGGTTTGGCTGCAGTGGAAGAAATTGCAAAAATTTACGCTAACTGGGTTCCAAGAGAAAAAATTATCACCACGAATTTGTGGAGCTCCGAGCTTTCAAAATTAACTGCCAACGCATTTTTAGCGCAGAGAATTTCCAGCATAAACAGCCTCAGTGCGCTCTGCGAAAAAACCGGCGCAAATATAGATGAAATTGCAAATGCAATAGGCAAAGATACCCGCATAGGTGCAAAGTTCCTTAAAGCCTCCATAGGTTTTGGCGGTTCGTGCTTTAAAAAAGACATTCTCAATTTGGTGTACCTATGCGAGCATTACGGATTGCCAGAAGTTGCGGCATATTGGGAAAGCATTATTAAAATAAACGAATGGCAAACAACGCGTTCCGTAAAGCGGGTTTTGCGTTCCCTGTTCAACACTATAACAGGCAAAAAAATAGCCGTATTCGGTTTTGCATTCAAAGCCGATACCAATGATACCCGTGAAAGCCCTGCACATCTGGTTGTTCGGGAACTTTTGGAAGAACGGGCAATTCCCATTATCACCGATTACAAAGCTCTGCCGGATGCCAAACGCGATTTAAGCGATGTTTTGGATAAGGTTCAATTAATCGAAGAGCCTTACGAAGCCGCAAAAAACGCTCACGCGATTTTGCTCTGTACCGAATGGCAGCAATACGCCGCCTTGGACTGGCAAAGAATCTACGATTCCATGAGCAAACCCGCCTTGGTTTTTGACGGTCGCAATATTCTTGATGGTGAAAAATTAAAGAAAATCGGCTTTGATTTTATAGGTATTGGCAAGGCGTAAATATGTCTGTATATCCCAATTCCATTCCTAAAAAAATACATTACTGTTGGTTGAGCAAGGATAAAATGCCTGAAGTGGCTGAAAAATGCTTGCATTCATGGCGAGAAAAAATGCCGGATTATGAACTCGTTTTATGGAACGCAGATAGATTTGACGTGAATTCCGTTCCTTTTGTAAAACAAGCATATCAAATGCGAAAATGGGCTTTTGCCGCAGATTATGTGAGATTGTATGCGGTGTATAATGAAGGCGGGATATATTTTGACACAGATGTTTACGTTAGAAAAAATTTTGATGATTTGCTAAATTACGATTTTTTTACATCTCTGGAACGTGATCTGACAACTGTTCCGTGGTGGTCTAATTATGCAAAAGCCTTGAAGAAAAATGAAAATCCAAATTTTGTGAATAGCGAAATGAAAAGAGTGGAAGGTTTTGGCTTGCAAGCTGCTATATTCGGTGCAAAAGCTGGGAATCCATTTATAAAAGATTGCATGGACTGGTACGAAAAAAATAATTTTGTATTTGACAATAGCAAAAAAAAGCAAATGGTAGCTCCAGATATATATGCGGCAATAGCGCAAAAATACGGCTTTAGATATGTATGCGGCTTTCAGCAACTCAAAGGCAATATGGTTATAATGCCAGCGGATTTTTTCCCTAACCATCTGCATAAGACGGACAATGCTTATGCGGTTCATCTCTGCGACAACAGCTGGAGCAATTTGCACAGATATAGCAAAAAAAAATCTGGTAATATTTTTGGCAAAATTAAGCAGTTGCTATTTGGCAAACGCTAAGTTGGAATATGACTATGAACCAATCTCTAAAAAAACTTCACTGGAGCGTTTATTTATTCATCTGTTTTTGCATTGGGCGGTTGCTTTTACTGTGTTCGCTGTACTTCTTAAACAACCCATATGGCGGCAAGTTTGTAGATAACTGGACACGTTTTTTCCCGCATACCATTATTTTGGATATTGGTGTTTTTGCCGTGTTTTGCCTAATTTTTAAATTACTCAAATTACCGAGGATTTCAGGGATTTTTTTGCTATTCTATATGTTTGTTATAGGAGTAGATGGTGAATGTGTCCGTTGGATTAGTTCCAGGCTTTACCTGAGTTTTTTGCAAGTGTATATAAATACAAGTACAGATTTTTCAATTATCAGCAAAATTTTTATGGATGGATTTTGGCATTTTTGCATAACTATTTCAATTGTGCTGGGAACTTTCGTTTTTTATATGTTCATAAGAAAATATAGCTCTAGTAAATTTTCCTATACAACTATAGCCGCTTTTGTTATTATCTCCATAGTAGGAATTACTTCGAAAGATTGGTTTGCACCGAGTAAAAACAGATGGATAAGAATAGCTCCACTTGTTTTTGTATATGCGAATGAAATCAATGATAGGGGCAAAGCACAGTTTCACGAAAGTGGAATTTCCCTTTTGGGCGGGAACCCGCAGGCAGAATACCCATTTTGGCATATTCAAAATGATGATTCCTCTTATGCTGCCTTTAAAAAAATGCCCCTTGAAAACAAGCCTGACATTGTTATTCTTGTTATAGAAAGCCTACGCGGCTTGGAAACCGATGTTCGCGATAGCACAATTTGCGCAAGAGTTCCAAATATGTGCAAGTTTTCCAAGCAAGGCGTATTTTTCCCTACGGTTCATAGTGTTGGGTTCCCATCAACGGAAGGCTTTATAGGCATTCAAATGGGTTTATGGAGCCACCCCGCAAAAACCTTAATATACACGCATTACAACATTTTGCGTGCAACTCCTTTACCTAAAATTCTCGAAAAAGCTGGTTACTGGCGTGCTATTTTTACAGCCTCAGAACCGAGTTTTGATAACTTGCAAGCTCCTTTCAGGGATTGGTTTGATTATTATGAATATAATCCAAAGAATAACGAAGATGTTCCATTAGCAGATTCATTCGTTGCATATTTATCAAAAATAAATAGAGACAAGCCATTGTACATAACTTGGATGAGTACCACAACGCACCCTCCCTTTGCTGTGCCTAATGGCAAGAAAGGTTTTGAAGAGGCGCAACATTATGCAGATAGCGCAATAGGCATAGTCTTGAGTGCATTAGAAAAATACAGAAGAAATGAAACAATAACCATAATTGTAGGCGACCATTCTTATTTAAAACCCTCGCAAAATGATAGCAATTCTGGGAACATTCATTCGGGTTATACGCATGTTCCATTATTTATTAAAACTCCCGGCAAGCAAGGTGGCGAGATAATGGATAAAATTGTTTCTCAAGTGGATATAGCACCAACCATATTAAACGAGCTTGGATTATCTGTGAGTAATTGTTTTCCAGGGCATAATTTATTTTCTGATTCGATTTATCCAGTATTTGCTTTTAGATACTGGGACTGCGCAATTTACAACTATGAATCGCATGAATGCGAAAAAGCTATGAGGTCTTGGGCTTGGATTTTGGACAATAATAAGTTGGTTCCACCTCCACAATAATACTAAGGAATAAACATTATGACTCGCTTTGCAAAAGTCGCCTCTGCCGCTAGAACTCTGTTCCCTATCATGCTCGCTTTTTGGGTGGTTCACATAGTGCTTAGGGTTTTGCTATTGTTCAGAAACAACCCCTACGGAATACCTTTTGTAAACAAACCCGATTGGTATATTTTTCACGCACTCGCTTGGGATTATATGTGGATTGCGGTTTCTTTCGTGATATGGGTACTTTCAGCGATTGTTGTGGGTAAAAGTAAATACACATTCATAATTTTCCACTCCATAATCCTTTTATTGACCTACACAGACCACGAAACTCAGCGTTTTTTAGGTTCGCATATCTCATTTGCGCTTATGGATACCTACAAAGACCCGGCAAGCCTCAAAATGTTTTGGGATTATTTTGCTTACGACCTAAGCGTGCCATTTTTGCAGATAGCGGTGCTTTTACTGATGTTCCCCGCTTTTTATTTTTTGAGTAAATTTTTCTCCCGCTACTTTAGCAAAAAAACATCGCTTCGCAAATTCTTTATAGGTGGAGTGGCGTTTTATCTGTGTTGTTGGCTGTTTCTGAATGTCATTTGGACAGGGGGGTTTCGCTTGATAAAATTAACCCCTGTTGTCAGTTTGCTCTATCAGGAAATTAAATACTCTACCAATAAGCAGAATTTATCGGAAGAGGAAATTCTGGAATACCAGGAATTTTGGAAAGAAATAGATATGGGTAATTCCAACGTCTCTTTTTCAAAAGAATATCCGTTATGGAAAAGCGTTCCTCGCTCCTCGGACTCGCTACAGCCAGCAAACTTTATAGTGATTTTTCTGGAATCTCACCGCTATATAGATGTGGAAAAATCCTCTCCGTTTTTATGCTCTTTGATGAACGCGGGTTTGAACTTCAATAGAATGCATGTAAGCGGATTACCCACCGTTGGCGGGCTTCTTTCGTCTCTCACGGGAATACAAACACATTCCACAAAAGGGCAGGTAACGGATTTGCCTTTTATAAAAATACCGAGTTTTGCCTCTTACTTGCGCGATGCCGGATGGCGAGCGGATTTTTTTTCTGCGGCAGACCCGGCGTGGGATAATTTGGGCGTGTGGTTCTCTAAGTGGTATAACAAGCTGCATTATAGCCGAGAACGGGAAGACGATTCGCTTTTTTGGGACTATGCAAGCATATTCATAAAAGATTCCCTTGCAAATAGAGATAAACCATTTTTAACAACATTCATAACCAGAAGCAATCACTATCCCTTTAACTTTGCGGCAAATATGCCAAAAGCAGAAAAAGATAAACCCATACAAGAGCGAATTATTTACACGATGAATTACGCAGACCGGCAACTCGCGAGGTTTGTGCATTCCATTCAAAACGAAGCTTGGTTTAAAAACACATATTTAATAGTTATGGCAGACCACGGTTTTCCGCTCGGCGAAAACGGGAATGCCACGATGAGCGGCGGTGCTTATTATTCAACAACCCATATCCCATTTGTGATAATAGGGAAAAATATCCCGCAGAAAACGGACACCATTTCAACAAGCCAAATAGATATAGCACCGACCATTTTAGACCTCGCTGGCATAAAAGAACCTACCCCTTTTGTTGGGCATAGTTTGCTGAAAGAGCGCAAAAACTTCGCTTTTGGCACTCACTTCGGTTATAAAACTTTGAATTACGGCAATTTTCGCCTTATATACAGGTATGGCGAAGAACCTTTGCTCTTTGAAAATTCCGATTCCTTGCAGACAAAAGATGTTTCAAAAGAAAACGGAGAAATGGTTTTGAAAATGGAAAAGCTGGCAGATATGCTGGCTAAAGTTGCCGATTTTGCGCTGGAACATGACAAAATTGTTGCGGAGAAATGATGAAAATAAAAATCAACTTTGGCAGTAAAGATGGCTACTTAGACCCCGGTACGGGCAATGCCTTATTCGCGGCGTTATTCGGCATTCTGGGCAGCATAGCGTTCTTCGCCAAAAATATTTTCTATTCCATAAAAGAATTGCTCACCGGCAAAAAACGGGAGGTATTTAAATCTGACCTTGCGATTTTCAGCGAGGGCAAAATATATTGGATTTATTTTAAGGATGTTGTGGAGGAATTGATAAAGAGAAAAATAAAATTCACCTACTACACAATGGATATGAACGACCCAGCCTTGGATTTGCACGACTTTAGCAATGAAAACGAAGATTTTTCGATATTCAAGGTAAAGTTTGTAGGTTCAGGGAACAAGGGCTATTCCGCTATAAGCAACCTCAAAGAGAGGAATATCTTGGCGACAACTCCAAATATCGGGAGCCAAGGCTACCCTATCAAAAAACCTAAGAACTGCAAAAATTTAATCCACATTTTTCACGCAACCGGAATGGGTTATAAAAAAGGCGGCTTGGATAATTACGACACAATTTTGCTACATCAGAGAGATTTTGCAA
>Ga0268262_10003571_pt1 | contig 16745 bp, 14 predicted proteins | sample TergutNc150P3_FD_190354 | JGI IMG/M metagenome (GOLD analysis project Ga0268262, IMG submission 190354) | Nasutitermes corniger P3 segment gut microbial community from laboratory colony in Florida, USA - Nc150 P3 (SPAdes) (version 2) | ecosystem: Host-associated > Arthropoda: Insects >... | reverse complement strand
ACCACGCACCACGCACCACGCACCACGCACCACGCACCACGCACCACGCACCACGCACCACGCACCACGCACCACGCACCACGCACCACGCACCACGCATTATACACATCATTAAAAAAATCGTGTCAACTATCCAGCAGCGTATTTTTTCCCACGCATAGCTTTATATTTTTAACTGTCCCGTTGGGACATTCTCGCTCAAAAGGCGGGTAATCTTACGCTTCATAAGAAGCGGTGATTACCTGCCCTTAAAAAAGCAGGCAATCACATAAGGAGTGTTTTCTATGAAAAACACGTTCAGGATTTTGGGGATTGCGGCTTTTGTCGCGCTTATCGGATTCACCATGGCCGCCTGCGGCGATGGCGGTGGAGGTGGCGGAGGCAATCCTGTTGTCCCTTCTGGTCCTAATGCTACAAGTTTATCAATCTCGCCAAGATACGAAACAATAAAATTGGGTGAAACATTAAAACCTACTGTTACCATTAGGCCCTCAGATGCGCCAATAATAAATTGGAGGTCAAATGATACAGATGTAGCCACAGTGGGTAGTGATGGTACGATTAGTTCCAAGAGTATAGGTAAAGTAATAGTGACTGTTACTGCGAAAGGAGGGAAGACCGATACTTGTACTATATATGTTGAACCTGATTTAAAAACAGTTGCAAACTTTAATCTTAATTTTGAAAAGTGTGTTTACGGTAATGGTAGATTTGTTGCCGGTGGGATGTATGGAAAAATAGCCTGGTCAGAGAATGGTATTGATTGGACAGAAGTGGACAGTAAATTCACTAGTAAATCTACTGACGTTATATATGATATTGCTTATGGCAATGGAACTTTTGTCGCTGTAGGAGGTGAGACCTCGAGTGATTCGTGGACATCTGCTTACAAGTTGGTTTATTCAAATACTCGCGGTACATCATGGACAATAGGAACAACAGGTATTAGCGGCGAAGGAAGTTTTGGTTCTGTAACATTTGGGAATAATATATTTCTTGCAGGGGGATCAAAGGGATTAATAATATCTTCGCAAGACGGAAAAACATGGAAAACCGTCGCTACAAATATTTTTGGAGGAACATATTTAGTTGAAAACCTTGCGTATGGAAATAATACGTTTGTTGCTACCAGTCGTAGCAAGATTGCCTATTCCACCAATAACGGAGCTAATTGGACAATAATTGATGATGAAAAAAGACCATTCGATTATGAATTCATTAATAGAATCGTTTTTGGCAAAGGAAAATTTGTTGCAATCAGTAATTCTTTTTCCGCACATGTTGCATATTCAGTAGATGGGAAAAATTGGACTGCTTTAACCTCACCATTCTTTGCAAGTAATCCCAAATGTATTACCTATGGAGATGGTATTTTTATTGGAGGGGGTACATGGAGATTTGAATATTCTCGTGATGGTATATCGTGGTCCTCCAGGAGGGAGACGGAAGGTCATTATAGCTGGGTTGTTATTGGTAATGGAATGTTTGTTGGCAACTATGAGCATAATTTAATTTATGCCCCTGTTGTTCTTAGATAGATTTGAAGGAGACCATCATGAAGAAATTATGGGTATTAGCCGGTTCAGTGTTACTGTTTTTTTCCTGCGTAACATCAAATACGGTAGGAACTGTATTTGATGATTCTATTCCGGTAGAACAAACGGCGCAGATCTGGTTTTGGAACGCCGGTACAATTACCGCGTACAACGATATCACCGTGAACTGGAAAGAGCAGTTCGGATCGGCGAAAACAATTCAGATACCGGCCGGCGACACATTGTTGATATGGGACATTAAAGCCGGTAATGGCTATGCCTATTATAGAGGGAAAGATATAGCGTTCCGTTATAATTTCCTGCCCCAGAAGAAGTATCTTCTTATGTTCGGCAGTAAATATGATGAGGCTGAAGAAAAGGTAATACTTGGTTTTAGAGTCTATACCTATGAAAGTGGAGAAGAATTTCGATCGTCATGGAAGGATAGGAATGCTCATTTCACTGAATTGGTTCCGTTTTTAAACTATCAGGTAAACTAAAATGACCAGGAAACCGTTTCGGATTAACAAGGAGATTAAAATGAAGGAAACTATTTTTATGAAGAAAATATCTTTTTCGTTGTATGTTATTATTATTGCGTGCATAACATTTTCCTGTGTGATTACAACAAAAGTAGGAACTGTATTTGATGATTCTATTCCGGCAGAGCAATCAGCGGAAATCTGTTTTTATCTACCCAATACGATTGCCACATACAACGGTATCACGGTGAATTGGAAACAGAACGTGATGGAAACCATTCAGATACCGGCCGGTGAGACGCAGTTGGTATGGGGGGACTTTGAAGCTTATGTGGGTAACACTATTTATAGGGCGAAAAACATAAACAGGGTATTTGTTTATAATTTTCAGCCACGGAAGAAGTATGTTCTTATGTCCTGGGTGGAAATAAACAAGGAAGGTGACCAGAAGTATGGCATGAAAGTTTCTACCTATGATCCTGAAGATAAAATTAAATTCAGGTACACTGATGAACATTTTACCGGATTTTTCCCGTTTGTAGATCAACCGGGCAGCCAAAAAACCGTTCTGGAATAACAAGGAGATTAAAATGAAGAAAACAGCAGTATGTTTTGTGTTGGCGGTGGGGATTATGGCGTCTTTATCATCTTGTTTAACCACTCATAAAATGGTTGTTGATACCAATGTTCCCGAGGATCAGACGGCGACGGTAACATTTGTTAACGATCCAAGAAACGGGTATTTTATTGTAAAGGAATGGAACAATATAAAGATAGTAGATGAACTTTACGGCAACAAGTCCATCTCAAGTGATGATAAAACAAAACTGACTGTTCCGGCGGGGAATACCAGTCTCACCTTTGACGTGGAGTTTGCGATAGGCGGCGGGAATAGTTATGCTACCTATACACTTAAAAATATTGAGTTGAGGTATGATATGGAGCAGGGGAAACTATACAAGATAAAAGGTCTAATTAAAGCTAAATCGTTAAGTTTATTTAAGAGTAATGTGTATGAGGCGTTTGTTAGTATTTATGACGTGACAGACATCAAAAACATTGAATTGCTTAAAGAATGGAAATTAGGAGAAGCTGAATGGTAATAAAGATCAAGGCCGATCTTGCCCGGAAATGGGAAAACGACGCGGTTTAAGCCATTGACATTTTTTTGTATTATTACAATAATCAATTGTTTCTTATGGAGGCTTTTTATGAAAAAAATGAATTTTAAGGTTGTTATGGCTGGTCTTTTATTTCTTTTGCCTTCTTGTTCTTCCAATCCTTATTATTTAAACGCGTTTTATACAAGAATTAAAGAATGGACATTTGACGCTTCAGCCGCGCGGGAGAAATCATCAGACATTTTATTTGTATCTAATTTGACTACTTTAAACGCTTATAACGGTATAGATATTAAAGACGCGTTTCTTACAGAAGAGAAAGTTCCCAATGGTTTAACATTGAATGTAATACCGTTGTTGAGAATTCCGGCGGGAGCCGCTGAATTTAATTTTGATACAAGTTTTGACCGTTTTGATCGTCATTTTGTTAATAATGTACAGACTTATACTCGTTACACGGTAAAAGACTGCCATTTTAAATATAATTTTGAAGCCGGTAAAAAATATGTTGTAGGTATACAAGGTGACTTAAAGAAAGGAACGTCTAAAGATGAATATGATTATTACGCGCGAATTTATGATTATTTTCCGGAATTTGAAATTTTAAGCGATGGTCGTGTGGACGCGAAAAAATTGGCAAGTTTCATGCAATATTATGATTCAAAAGATTTCGCGTCTTATCTTGTTGATTCAATCCTGATTTTTGAGACAGATAAGCTTTCTCAATAAATGTAGTTAGGAGTGTCCATGAAACGCCGTTCATTATTGATTTTTTTTATTTTGGTCCTTATGTTTCCCGCCTGGGTTTTTTCACAGCCAATTCCTCCCGCGGGAGCCCTGCGGGATTATGTGGGGTTGATCAATCAAAGTTATCATCCCGGTATCGTCGCCTTTTTTGAGAAGATCAAGGCCGATCTCGCCAAAAAAGGGGAAAATGACGCGGTTAAAGCCATTGATATTTTTTTGAGGGGAGCTACCGGCTCCGGTTTTGTGTTCAATGACGCGCGGGGGAATCTTTATGTGATTACCAATAACCATGTTATTGCCCAGGCCCATTCTCTTTCCATTACCTTTGAACGCCAGGATGGCTATAAAAAGAAGTTTGAAAACCTGAAAATCATCGCCGTTGATGAGGAAGCGGACCTGGCCCTTCTGACCTTTGCCGCCGGAGACAAACCGCTTGATCGGGGGTTGAGTTTCCTTACCCGTCCGGTACAGGAAGGGGAAGATGTGTATTCTGCCGGATTTCCGGGGCTGGGAATAACTTCCATCTGGCAGTTTGGGCGGGGTATGGTGTCCAACGCCGCTGTCCGGTTTCCCAAAAGCGTCAATGATGAAACGCTGGTAGGGCCTTTCATTCAGCACACGGCGGAGGTTGATCCGGGTAATTCAGGCGGTCCCCTTCTGATTGTCCAGCAAAATGTTCCGTCAGGGTATGCCGTGGCGGGAATCAATACTTTGAAAGCCTATAGAAGGCAGGCGGCGAATTATGCCATTCCGGTAAGCACTGCCCAGGATTTTATCAACAATACCCTTAATCAAAAACCGGAAACTTACCGCGCCGCGCTGGATCAGCGGCTTGCTCAATTTATAGAAGGGCTGGGCGTCAACAGGGCGGTGTATCCCCATATCGCGGAGTTTCTTTCCGCTGCCTGTGTGGGAGAGAACGCGGAATTCGCCATGTCGGAAATGTATGATAAGGGCAATGTTTCGGTTAAGCGGGCTTTTATTGAAAAATGCGAGGACGGCGTAGTGGGCGCTATGGGTTATGCCGTGGCATGGACTATTGAGAACAGTATCCGGGCTCAGGGGGCGATCAAGGCTTCCTTAAAAGAAGTTACCGGAGATGGTGAGGAATACACCGTTATCTTCACCATTAACAACAAGGAGCATAGCGCCAAGTGGGTACGGGAATACGGCAGTTGGCGGATTAGGAGTTTCGGCGCGGTGGCCGCCGGGGACAAAACCCTGGTTACCAAAAAAGAAACCGAAAAAAAAGAAGCGGAAAATCTGCGGATTAATAATGATAATGTCCATATTGAAGCCGGTTACGCTTATCTTTTTCAGAAAGCCCCCGCGGCGCTGTACGCTTCTCTGGATTACAAAGGTATATTTAACCTCAAATATTACAACGCGGGTCCTGACTTCTGGGTTTTTGGAATAGCTTTCGGTTACCGCTGGGGTATTCCCGCGGGAAAAGTTGGTTTTATGCCCTATATACGGTTCGGTTTTGACTATATACAGGATAAGGAATATGAAGACTACAAGGCCGTGACATGGGGAGCTATGGGCTTTCCGACGACGATGGTAGCGCAAGGCGGACTCAAGATAACCACTTCCGCTGTACCCGGTTTCTTTATAGGTTTGGCTTACCAGTACACCTTTTTTGATATGATGGCCGAAGGCTATGATAATCCCATGAAGATGGGCTGCAGTATTACCGCGGGTTACGCGTTTTAGTCTGCTGTCTTATTTTTAATGGTAACGGAACGCCAATTAGCCGGATCATGGATATTGTCTTTAACATGCAGCCATTCATGGCTTCTTATATTGTAACCGATTGAGTATTTTATCGGATCATTCTTGCCCGAAGTGGTGATGGTAACGCCGTTGCTTTTATCAATAACAAGTTCCTTGCCGGTAAAAGGATTTACTAAATTATCAACAATTCCGGCGGAAGCGATATGCGGGACATCCGCGTTTGTCATGAAACTGGTATTTGTAATCAATTCAAATCCTGCGTTAAAATCTTTTACCATCAGCAAGGCTGCGTATTTTTCCAACTCGTCTCTATTGGGTAAAATAATATTATCCGGAAACGGACTGTGAAGGTTTCTCCCGTGATCTGACACTATAATAATACGGGTGTTGTTATAAACGCCGTTTTTCTTCAGAAAATCAAACCACTTCGCGAGGAGCGAAAAAAACGCCATATTAGCATGGTAATGTTCTTCACCCGCAAACAGGCCTTCTCCCCTGTTTAATTTGTTTGACGGTTTGTAATCCGGAGCTTCCATGAAAGCGGGTGAATGGGTCAAATCATTAATAAACATGGTAGAATAATTTCTATTTTCATCTGTTATGCCGGTTATATCGGAGAGATAATAGAGTGATGTATAGTTATCTATTGTGTTATATGAGTATGCTGTGAAATCGGTTAACATGAAAAGATAGTCGCCATCGTCATATATCGTTTTATGAAAAAAAACAGGGGAAACTTTTAAAAGAGAAAACCGTAGTAGATCTGAATACAGTATTTTATGATAATCCCTAAAATTGAAATCATTATGTTGACTTAAATAAAGAGCGGTATAGCGTCCGATAATATTCTCCGCGGTAATATTATCGAATTTGTCATAGAGCTTATTGTCCATCCATGGTTGATCATGCACCGTTACCTTGAAACCTGATTCAGCCAGGATTATTGGCAAAACCTGCATGGATTCATGATATTTTTCCCACCGTACTTCATTCGCTCTTTTTTGATATTCAAGCGGAGTATAGTAATAGCCGCCGAAAATACCCGGTATTCCATAGATGGTCTGGCCGCCGAATGAGATTGTATTGGGGTAGTAGACAAAACCTTCAAAGGATCTGAGCAATTCGGGCTTTTCCTTAAAGATATATGGTACATAACCGGAAATGGCCCTGTCCGTCATTATGAGCAGCACATTTTTCCCTGTTCTTGTAAAAGTATAATACTGCTTAAAGGACGGGGATATATCTCTTGAAAGAACAGGAACATTGTTAAATTCGCCGCCAATTTTAACGATATTCACAATTCCAAAACACAGAAACGCCGCCGTGATGATACTTTGCAGGGAAAATAATACATTTTCTTTCTTCTTCCATAACAATAGTTTGGACATGATTACGCAGACAATAAGTATGCTTACAATATTCAGTATTGTAAGCCTTCCCGAAACATTTCGAAAGTCGGAAAAATACAGGTCCGGCGTCATAAAGCCATAGTTTATGTTAAAGGCAAAGGTATTCAGTATGGATATGCCCAAGACGCAGGTAAAAAGAAGAGCCATCAGTATTCGTACCCGCCTGTCAAACAGGAAATATACGCAAACAAGCCAGAGAAGAATACCGGCAGACTGGAGGAGGGTTATGCCGATAAAAGGCAAGGGAGAGGAAAACGGATCAAGATAAGAAAATTCCGCCACACTTGAGGCGATAAGGCTTGAAGGTATTACCAGCCCTGTCAGTAAAAGCAACGCCACTAAAGATAAAATGAAAGTCCTGCCCGTCAAGTCGAGGGCCGTATCTTTTAATTCAATTTTACTTTTTATAAAAACGCCGGCCTGTTTCCAGATGGGTATAATTCCCAAAACAATTATACAAAGACCGGCAATAAAAAGGCGTCTTGTCAACACGCCCTTGTGAAAGAACAGCACATAAACAGCCAGGACGGCCGCTAACATAACTACAATAAAAGTAGCAATTTTTTTGGCATGCTTTGTTTTAAGCAGAATGTTTTTTACAAGGTTATACACATTGTTACAGGTCCAGTACAGCACCAGGGCGGACGGGGAATTGTACAGCAAAAACAGAAAAACCGCCGCCATGCCGTATACCTGAATTTTGTCTTTAAGCGCCAGCCCTTTTGTGTATATTGCCCCGGAAATACCGTTGATAAGCGTCATTAAAACAGGAAGGAGATTTATTCCCCCGAGAAGTCCGTCAGGAGCGCCTAGGTCCTTTATCATGAAAAAAGACTGCCCGTTAAGCAGTGACAGATTATGAAGATAGTGATAAGCGGCGATAAAAAAGGGTATCTGTATTATTAAATCTATACTGTTACGCAGGGCGTATACCGGGTGATAGTGATGCTGCCGGTACAATGTCGAAAGCAGCATATACCGTTCATCGCCCCTGAAAACGGCTTTTATGTTGCCGGCCTTCTCATTCATCATTTTTCGCTTTTCCTGTTCGGCCCGCTGTTGTTTTTCCGCCATGAGATAAATCGGCAAAACAAAGGTGCTTACGGCCATGCTCACGCCCAGAATGGAAAGGCCGGGATTTTTACAAACACGGAAGGCAAAGGAATGGCATAACTGTATGATCTGTTCAACCGGAAAAATAAGAAGGGTATAAAAAAAGTTTGTCATGTATTTACTGTCTCCCGCCTTACTCTGCCGCCGGATAGATGAAGGGTCATAGCAGTAATATAATTGTATATTTCGGAAAAAACGTCAATGTATCGGCATGTCTTTAATACTAACCCGGAACGGAATCGCCGGCAGGCCTTCCGCGTTGTAGAGTTGACGGTCACGGGGATTATTGGCCCAGGCGTACAATAAGGTTTCCGGGTTTTTTAGGGCGGAAGTGTCAACCGACAGACAGTCGGGGCCGGTAATATCCGCCGGCAGACGGAAATTTTTTCCGCCGGCGATGACACTTACATACGGTTGTCCGCGGGCGATCAGTCCGCCGCCTGAGTTGTCAAAACTTAAGAGAAGTTTTTCGCCGTTCTTTTCAATGCCGCGCAGTATGGGGCCGGGCGCGGTATTTTCATTTTTGAAGACCAGGCGTTCCGCCGCCAGAGCGAGACGGCGGCCAACATCTTTTTTATTGAGGGGGTGCAGATCATTCCACTCGCCCAGTTCAAGGGCCGCCGCCATGCCGGTCGCGGGAAGGGACAGGGCGGAATATTGCGCTTCACGGATAATCGCCCAGGAATCGGATTCGTTGTTTTCATCCGGCGCGCCGAAAATGGGGAGTTGGACAAGCAAAAAGGGCAGGTCACGGTCTTCCCGCGGAAGCGCTTCCTGTTTTTTGTCCCGCCAGTCATTGATTAACGCGCTCAACAACGCCGCGTATTCAGAAGGCTTGCTGTCGTTTGATTCCCCCTGATACCACAAAATTCCCTTGCAGGGATAGCTCAGGATGGGGGCGATCATGGCGTTGAACAGGCCTGTGGGCTGGCGCTGGAAAAAAAATTCTTCAGGGCAGGGATCGGCGTTTACTCCGACGCGGTATTTCCAGGTTCCGGTCAATTCTATACAGCCGTTTTCGGAAAAAAGCCGGAAGTCCTTGCTTCGGGTAACGCCGCCCTCGCCGTCGCGGCAAACGACCCGTATAACGACGCGGTTTTTCCCCGCGTGGAGCAGGCCGGCGGGAACGGGGTATTTACGCGGTGGATAGCGGCGGTCGGTACTTCCCGCCTCTACGCCATTAATATAAACGGTGTCGGCGTCTACAATCGTGCCCAGACAGATGAGGGACTCGCCGCGGGCAAAGGTTTCGCTTGATTCAAACTCTTTACACAGCCAGACGACCCCGCGAAAGCCGGTTAACCCGGCTTCTGCGAAGTTACCGGGCAGGGTCATTTCAGCCCATGAGGAAATATCGGTTCGCGGCTGTTGCCACGCTTGCGTTAACCCGTAATCGGTAGCGGTTAACTCATCATTCCACGCTTTGATGCCGGCGGCGTTTTTACCGGCAATGGCCTCGCGAAAGGAGGCGTCGGCGAATTGTTTGCCCAAGGCTATTTTTTCGGGAAAGGCGGCGAGCGCGCCGCGGCTCATCCACGCTTCCGCCGGAGTGCCGCCCCAGGTCGCGTTGATAAGGCCGACCGGGACAGGCCGCTTTTCAAGCGGTTGCTTTTCAAGCGATTGCTTTTCATAGAGCGTTTGCGCGAAAAACCAGGCGATTCCCGAAAATTCGCCGAGCGTTTCCGGCGAGGCCGCCGCCCATGCACCGCTACGCAGGTCTTCCCGTGGGCCGGAAAAATCCCACTCCAGGGGAACTTTGAACTGCCTGATAAGGGAATTAACCGGGGGTTCCCATTCTTCGGGATAGTTATCTTTCAGGCATTGCATGGGCATTTCCATATTGGACTGGCCGGAACAAATCCACACGTCGCCTATGTATATATCTTCAATGGTTATTTTTTCTGTTTCATTTTCAGTACCGGCGGATATTTCCAGGGTGTATGGCCCGCCGGAAACCTGGCTGTCCAGCGTGAAGCGCCACGCGCCGCCTGAGTCCGCCCGCGCGCGGTATGTTGTACCCCGGAATAACGCGGTAATTTCCGCTCCCGGCGCGGCTTCACCCCGAATAGGGATGGAAGCCCCTTCCTGCGCAACCATGCCACTGCTTATTAAAGGCGAGACCTGTAAACGCATAGGAATAGTATACCATATAAATACCCATTGCGCGGTTATTATTTACCATACTATGATGAATTATGCGTATTTTCGATAACAATTTTCACATTTATCTCTGCTTTGGGCAGTCAAATATGACGGGGTATCTGGGGCCGCCCATAGGATCGGATGGATCGTCAGCCAATACCGGTTGGGTCGCCGCCAACGGATACGATAATCCCCCCGCGAATTTTAAGGTAATGGCCGCGGTAAATGACGGCAGAAGTCCCTACAACCGGACAAAGGGTGAATGGTACGCGGCGGTTCCTCCGCTGTGCCGCGCCGGAGCCGGGCTTTCTCCCGCTGACTTTTTGGGCAGAACCATTGCCGCGGCGCTGGCCGATCGGAATATTACCGTTGGTGTTATAGTGGTCGCGGTGGACGGCTGCGCCATTAACCTGTTTTCAAAAGACAAAGACGAATTTAAAACCTATATCAGGACACGGGAGGACTGGATGCGGGGACAGGCCGCCGCGTATATTGATCCCGGCGCGGGCGATACCATACCGACAACGGATTTTACCACTGAAGATTATCCGTACAAACGGCTGGTGGATCTGGCGCGGCGCGCCCAGGAAACCGGCGTTATAAAAGGCATTATTATGCATCAGGGCGAAGCGGGTATTACGGACGGAGTTTACAATACCGCGGTAAGGAAAATTTATAATAATTTACGCGAAGACCTGGGAATAACGCCGGGCGCCCTGCCCTTCCTCGCGGGTCAGGCGGTCGGCGACAGCAACGGCAATATCAGTTCAATACCGGACGCGTTTACCGACATTCCCGGCACCGCCTTTGTTATTCCGTCAGACGGATGCGCGGCATGGAATCCCGGCAGCGCCGACAACAATGAACTGATTCATTTCAGCCTTGCCGGATACGAGGAACTGGGAAAACGCTGCGGCAAAAAAATACTCGAATTGGTATACGGTATACATCAATAGTCTATAGCCACGCCTGTTTTGAGCGCGGTAAACCGCCGGCTTAAATTTTCCTCGTTTTGCGGATTCTCCATGGAAAGATAAACGGAAAAAAGCACATCGGGATTGGGCCGGCGTGTTTTCAGGATAGCTCCTACAAAACCGGAGTTATCTTTGGGCGATAAGACCGGCTTTTCGTCAAAGGGGTATTTTCCCGCGACCAGATCATTCCAGTTCTCCATGGCGTTTGTGCCCAGCTTTGGATCGGGCTTGATATTCCGGTATAAAACGACATATTCCTTGCCTCTTTGATCGCGGTTAAGGACTGCTTTACGGATACCGAATTCCAGTTTGCCGTTGATCTTGTACCAGGAATGGGCCAGAAACAATTCTGAACGGGCATTCCAGTCAAATACCTGCTTGTCGGAACCAATGGACAGGGGGCCGTTGCTGAAAGTAAAACGCTGTTCGCCGCTTTTCCAGTCAAACCGGATATCTTTTAAAAAGTCGGGAGTAAACTGTTTAAGGGCGATGTAATTACCCCATTCCTCAAGAGAGCCGTCATAGGCGGCAAAAAGGTGATCGCAAATCTTGCGCAGGTCCCATTCGAAAATGTGCGTGAACGAGGTGTCCTGCCTGGTTGAAACAATGGCAGGCCCGTTGGGCAGGGGGAGGATATACATTATCTGAACTTTATCCTCAAAACCTATGACCCAATAGGCGGTAATCCATGTCCTTCCAAGCGCGTCCCGGAAAGAACCCTTTGAGGATGGTTCCCCGTAAGAGAGTATCCGGTATTGATCACTGCCCCAAAGAGACCTGTCGGTGCGAATATTACGAAGAATCAAATCCATAATGTATTTTGGATCGGTACAAGCTTTTTCTACGGATATGGAAAGAGGCCTTTTAATTTTATAGAAGTTCATTTTGGATACCGAAGAGTGCTGCAACTGCCCGTCATCGTCCAGAGGATAATTCTTTTTGTCTATCTCCGACATTTTCCAATTATCATCATTACGATCCACGAAACTTATTTCCGGAAAAGTTGACGAAGGGGAATTGTTAAGCAAATACGCGTTGTTCGGCCCGGAAAGATATTCCGGCGCTTCCTTGAAAAGTTTTTCCATGGCGTTATCATAATGGCTGTTGTAGGCTTCACAGATCGACTTTCTTATTTTGGTGTAAGTATCCGGCAGTTGTGTCCGGAATTCAAATATTACATTCAGTTTATTTGCCAATATCAGGTGGCTGACGCCGTATTTCTGACGGTAAGGGAGTTCAGACCGGCTGCTGTCGAGAATGACCTCCGCCGGAAGCGAATACAGAATATTTTCCTTGAGAGAACATACCACGCCGACAACTTTTCCATCCTGGGTTACCAAAGGCCCGCCTGAATTTCCCGGATTGCCGTCCGCCGAGCTTTTCAGCAGTTTCCAGCGGCCCGAGTCTTCTTCGGGAATAGTGCCCAGGATAAGTCCGTTACGCACCACAATGCCTTCGCCCAGCGCGTTTCCTATGCTGAGAACCGCGTCGCCGGTTTTGAATTTCTTTTCAAACTGGAAGAAGTCATTAAAGGTTTTTCCCTTTACGGTAAAAATGAGGTAGTCTTTTTCGTTGGAACCGCCGGTAATCTGATCTACCTCGTAGATATTCCCCTGTGAATCACGAATATGGTATTTACTGAAAACCATACTTTCAAAACCCAGGTTGATCACATGGAAGGCGGTTACCAACTCCGTTGGGGAAATGGCAAACGCCGTCCCGATGGAATAGTATTTATCATTTCTGATAACGAAAGGAATCCTGTCCCAATTCAATTCCTTCTCGTAAGTCGTGGGATCGTCGACAGGCTTTTCTACGACTACCTCAAAAACGGCGTTTTGAACCAGCTTGAGAGTATCGGCGGATAAAAGCCCTGTCCCCGAAGATCGCGGGGCGGAGGGACAAGACACAAAAACCGTCATTATCAGAATACCGACTGATAAAAAACCATTTCTCAATTTAATCTTTTTCATAGGGTTATAGTATACACCATATAAGACAAAACAATGAACAGGTCATTGGGCATTTTCCCTATAGTTGGGAAGATCCGGATGATTTACCCATTCTATCGCGAGCCGCCTGAGATCCTGTGAAGATTCGCAATGGAGCTTCAATTTGATATGCTCCTTGTGGGTATCTATGGTTTTGGCGCTCAGGTTAAATTTTTTGGCGATTTCAGCGGTTCCCATCCCTTTGCCTACGCAGGAAAACACCTGAAATTCCCGATCCGAAAGCTTCCGTATCGAGGCAGCCCCATCTTTCACTCCCCGCAGGCTTTCCCCGGTCACCGCCTCCAAAAGCCGTTCCCGTTCGCCGTCGCTCAGGTACACTTTTCCCGCTATGACGGTTTTTATCGCTTCCAGCACCTTTGCCGGCGGTTCAGTCTTCATAATGTAGCCCCGCGCGCCCAAACGAAGCACCCGTTCGGAATAATACCGTTCATCGTGCGCGGACAGAACCAGAATCACCATATCCGGGTCAAGGGATTTCAGCCGCGGAATAAGGTCCATGCCGTTTTCTTTTCCCAGGCCAATATTGACAATGGCGAGGGCCGGTTTTTCCTGCTGGGCTATTTTTATGGCATCGGACAGGTTCGACGCCTCTCCGGCTACAAGGTATCCCGACCTGCCGGTTCCGGTAATAAGGGAGGCAAGCCCTTTGCTGAACAGCGGATGGTCTTCAACTATCATAACTTTTATAATTTTCGTTTCAGGCATAAGTATCTTATCCTATCATATTTTTATGATAAGAGCTATAGTAGAATTTACCTATAGCGCTCCGCTTTACTTTGAACTTCCCATGAAGTATGCTCAAACAATGAAAATAAATCACAAAATAACAGCCTGCTTTTTCTGTATCGCCCTGGGTATTGCCGCCCCGCTTATGTACGGCGGTTTCACGCGGCCGCTTGAGGCGGCTGTCCCCGAAATGATGACGCGAGAGACGCCGGTTTCCGCCGCGGAAAAACCAAAGGTGTACATGACCGGCAGTATAAATCCCGCCGGCCTGATGGCGGTGTATGACGCTTTGGGCCTGAAAGCGAACGGTAAAGTCGCCGTTAAAATAAGCACCGGAGAACCCGGCAACCCCCACTTCCTTTCCCCTGATCTTATCAAGGGCCTGGTTCAAACGGTCAAGGGCACTATTGTCGAATGTAATACCGTCTACGGCGTGAAAAGGTCGAGTACCGCCGCCCACTATCAGGTGGCGAAAGATCACGGCTTTACCGCCATCGCGCCGGTGGTGATCCTTGATGAAAAAACCGATGTGGGCATTCCCGTATCCGGCGGAAAACACCTTAAAGAAGATTTTGTCGGAGAACGGTTTAAGGAATTTAATTTTCATATTGTGCTTTCCCATTTCAAGGGGCATCAGATGGGCGGCTTTGGCGGCGCGCTGAAAAATATGTCCATAGGTTACGCGTCATCGGCGGGCAAGTCGTGGATACATTCAGGGGGAAAAAGCAAAACCTCCGCCTGGGGAGGGGAACAAAACGCCTTTCTGGAATCAATGGCGGAAGCGGCGAAGGCGGTCGCCGACGCGAACCGGGGGAGAATCCTCTATATCAATGTGATGAACCACCTTTCCGTTGACTGCGACTGTAACGGCAACCCTTCCGCCCCGACGATGGCTGACATCGGCATACTGGCTTCTCTTGATCCGGTGGCGCTGGATAAAGCCTGCGTTGACCTGGTATACGCGGCGAAAGACGGCAAAGACCTTGTTCAGCGCATTGAATCCAGAAACGGGCTTTTGACGATAGATCACGCCGAGAAAATCGGACTGGGCAGCAAGGCGTATCAGTTGGTAAAGCTTGATGGCTGAGATCATTAAGCGCGAACTGATTTATTTCTGGTACTATTTTTCAATACAGTTTGAACAGATTTTTAAATACTGGATACTGGGCATGGCCGCCGGTTCCCTTGTTTCCGTTTTCGCGAAAGAAAAAATCCACCGTGTCTTCGCCGCGTTACGCGAAAAGAAACTCGGGATCGCCGGTATAGTCCCCGCCTCGCTGTTGGGGATCGCCTCGCCGCTGTGCATGTACGGAACCATACCCATCGCCGCCTCCTTTGCCGAGAAAGGCATGGAGGAAGACTGGATCGCCGCTTTTATGATGAGTTCCATTTTGCTTAACCCGCAACTGCTGTTTTACAGCGCCGCCCTCGGCTGGCCAGCTTTGGTGATACGTTTTGTCAGTTGTTTTGTATGCGGGATAGCCGCGGGAATTTGTATAAGATTTTTTTACAAAAAGAAAACTTTTTTCTCGTTTACCGTTTTTGCCGCCGCCGCGAACCGCGATACCGACCCGAATATCGCGCTGAGGCTGTTAAAAAATTTCGGCAGAAACATTAAAGCGACGGGATTGTATTTTCTTGTAGGCATCGCGCTGTCGGCGCTTTTTCAGCGATATGTGCCGGCGGAGGCGTTCGCGCGTTTATTCGGCAACAACCGGGGGCTCGGCCTTTTGATGGCGGCGACGGTGGGAGTTCCGCTGTATGTATGCGGCGGCGGCACTATTCCGCTGATTCAGGCGTGGATGAGCAAAGGCATGAGCATGGGAACCGCCGCGTCATTTATGATCGCCGGACCGGCGATGAAAATTACCAATCTGGGAGCGTTGAAAATTGTGGTTGGCATTAAACACTTTTTGTTGTATGTGTTGTTTTCAATAGCGTTCGCTTTGATCAGCGGGCTTCTTATTGATCTTGTCTATTAACGATGCCGGAATTCGCGTTCTACGTCACGCTTTACGTCGCGTTCACGAATGTCGGCGCGTTTGTCGTAGACTTTTTTTCCTTTGCATAAGCCCAGCTCGACCTTTACCCTCCCCTTTTTGAAATAAAACGATAAAGGAATCAGCGTGAAGCCTTTTTCCTCAACCTTGCGGTTGATACGTTTGATTTCGTCATGGTGGAGCAGTAAGCGTTTTTTGCGGTCGGGGTCGTGGTTAAATACCGAGGAAAAGGGATTTTCCGCTACATGCAGGGAGCGCAGCCATATCTCGCCTTTTACCACCTCCGCCCACGCGTCGGGGAAGGATATTTTTCCGTCGCGGAAAGATTTTACTTCCGTGCCGAGCAGTTCCATGCCGCACTCGTAAGTGTCGTCTACCGAATAGTCGTGCCGCGCTTTGCGGTTAACGGCGATAATTTTTATTTTATCTTCGGCCATTTAGCGGCTCACGTTGGCTTGACGGGCAATAACCGGGCGGAAAGAGACAAAGGACGAACAGGCCGCCGGAGGCAGAGAGCCTCTGGTTTCCGGGTTGCTTGATCCCGTATTGTTAAATGAAGAGCCGCCGCGCAGTGAACGTTCCGGCGAGCCGGCGGCGGTAATGGCTTTGGGCGGCGCGGCGAAAAGCGGCAGGGGGGAATAGGGATCGGCGCACCATTCCCAAACGCCGCCATCCGGTGTAAAGATTCCGCGCCCGCCCCACTTTTGAGCGGACTTTACCGCGTACTCCCATTCCGCCTCGGTGGGAAGC
>Ga0268262_10003570_pt1 | contig 16746 bp, 15 predicted proteins | sample TergutNc150P3_FD_190354 | JGI IMG/M metagenome (GOLD analysis project Ga0268262, IMG submission 190354) | Nasutitermes corniger P3 segment gut microbial community from laboratory colony in Florida, USA - Nc150 P3 (SPAdes) (version 2) | ecosystem: Host-associated > Arthropoda: Insects >... | reverse complement strand
GGGAATAAAAGCGACGGCGATAGAACCTTCGGCAAAGAGGCGGCGGAACAAATTGGGCAGCATGAACGCCACGGAAAAAGCGTCCGATAAGGCGCTGGTTCCCAGCAGGCTCGCCTTGACCATTTCGCGCAGCAGGCCGAGAATGCGGGAAAGCAGGGTAAGGAGCGACAGCGCCGAACCGTGGCGAATCAGTGAAGCAGCCGCCGGTTGTTCAGCCATCGGTTGTTCATGCTTTTCTTCCATCTCTATACATTACGGTATTATGCGCCTTATGTCAAAAAGCGGTTGAAAACCATTGTCTTTTATGGTACATCTGCATTGAGGACAGGTTAATGAGTCAACACATCGCGGAATTTTGGGAAATTTATTCCTCCGTTATAGTGCCGCTTGCCGTAAATCTGGTGACAGCGGTGGTTATTCTCATAATCGGCATGATCTTTTCCAAAGGGGCGCGGAAACTCATACGCAAAGCCGATTTAAAACGATTCGAGAGTGATGGAACGGTAATCCCTCTGTTGCAGGCGGTTGTCCACTACGGCATTATCATTATCTGCGCCATTATGATCCTCAACGTTTTTGGGGTAAGTACGGCAAGCCTTATCGCCGTGCTGGGAGCGGCAGGCGTGGCGGTCGGGCTCGCGCTGAAAGACACGCTGGGGAATATCGCCTCGGGGATAGTCCTCCTTTTTCTGGGAACTTTCCGCAAGGGGGAGTACATTGAATTCGGTTCTTTTAACGGAACGGTTAAAGAGATAAATTTATTTACCACAATTCTGGAAACTCCGGACGGCATTTACATATCCGCCCCCAATTCCAGCATCTGGGGCAGCCCCCTTAAAAATTTTTCCCGCAACGGAAAACGCCGCATGGAACTTTCCGTCGGCATTGCCTACTCGGATTCTGTTGACGCCGCTTTTCAGGTAATGCACGCCATTATCGCGGCGGAAGCGCGGTTTTTAAAAGACCCCGCCCCCCAGGTTATTCTCCAGGCGCTTGAAGACAGTTCGGTAAAAATTACCATCCGCGCCTGGGCCGCGAATCAGGATTACTGGGATATTTATTGGGACATGACTAAATCTATTAAAACAAAAATTGAAGCCGCCGGCTTGCACATTCCGTTCCCCCAGCGCGATGTTCATATTGTACAGGGAGACAAATAACAAATAACAGGTAACAAATAATAAAGTAAGATATTGCTTAGCAAGCATTGCGTATTATCAATATGCTCCGCTTGCTGATCTCGCTTTCTTCCCTTTGTTACTTGTTATTTATTATTTGTTATTTGAATCCGTCTTCTATATTAGTTTAAAATCTCTCGCCGCCTGATCAAGCGCCTTGTTCCAGCGGGGCTGTGTCAGGTACTGGCGGCGGGTTTCCATGTCGTCTATGCGGCCGGCGCGGCTTTGCAGGCGTTTGAAGGCGACGCTTACCGCGGTGCTTATGTTCACCGGACTTGAACCGCTTTGTTTAAGAACGCGGTACCAGGCATAATGACAAAAAACATCATAAGGATCGATTTCCGTGAGCTGTCCGCCGCGCAGTATACCCTGCATGGTATTCATGGCTTCTTCGGTCTGCGCGGGAGAAAGGCAGCTCTGGGCAAGGGAATGATAGGTACTCAGCATACGGTTCCGCAAATCGTCCCATGAAAAATGCAACAACTCGCATTGGGCAAAACCGCTGCGCCAGTCCGGCTGTTCGATATACAAAAAATTATCTTCAGGGGAGAGGGGGCGGGAGGGGGAAGCGGAAAGTTCCACCGCTCCGGCATAATCCCCGGCAATGCACATATCTTCAATTTCAAACAACTGCGCGTCAAGTCCGCCGCTTTGCAGCCGGTAACTCTGGGATGGCCGGCAATATGCTTTCGCGCGGCAGGCCCATACCTCAAGCAAAGTATTTTTTTCCAGAGAGCGGGCGCCTTCGGGGTTTTGACGAATGTCTTCAAAAATATCAATAGCCTGCTGGTAAGAACCAATCTCAAAGGCAAGCCTTCCCAAAAGGAAACGGGAACGGTCAGCCCATTCGGGGTTTCCCGCTTTCAGAAAATGCCGCTGGGCTTTTTCCGCCAGAGACCTTGATCGGGATAAGTTACCGTGGAGCAGCTGCACCGAAGCGGCGTAATATGCCGACATTCCTATATCCTGCAAGACGCCGGACTTTGCGGCGTTTTCCAGGGCAAATCCCAAATAGTCAATGGTTTCACCGGCGCGTCCCTTTAAAAGACTTGCCAGCGCAAAGAGACGGTATGCCTGAGCGAGACCGCCGCCGGCCTTGCCTTCGCCGTTTTTCTGACAGAGCAGGGAGGCTTCCTTTACCGCTTCCACGGCGGAACTGTTGTTACGCTGGCCCATGAAATACAGGGACTGGTTAAGAAGCGCCTGGGCTTTCAGCGGCGGAAAAGCGGAACAATCAGGGCCGTCTTCGGCAAAAGCGGCGTGTATCTTATTCAGATTACCGGAATGAAGCGCAAGCAATGTTTCCAGTATGGAACGCAGCACGGGAACGCGGCCAGGGCCGGTTATGGCCTCCGGTATTCCGCGCTGGCGAACATACTCAAGGGCCGCCTCATCCGCGCCAATCAGCTCGCCATGAATAGACTGCAAAATAAGGTTGTCGTTTATTTCTTCCGCGCCGTTGAGTTCTTTTAATATTTCCAGCAGGTGAAGGCAGGGATCGATTTTTTTCTGGGTCACCCACGCAAGCAGACATTTGCGAACCAACGCCCGTATACGGTCTTTTCGTTCTCCCAGCGCGGCTTCCGCCTGGCATTGAAAATGCCGGCTCCATGGGCGCGGGTCCAGCGGCGTGTCAAACACCCGGTGGGCATACAACATTGAAAGGGCGCGGGAAATCATCAAGGGACTCTTGCCCGCTTCTTCAAGCAGCTGCGGAATCAAACCGGGCGGGAAATACCGTCCCAGCAATAAACAGGCATATCCGATTTCCCACAGATCAAGGGGAAGGTCCGGCGATTCCTGATGCGTTTCCTCTTCGGCGCTGATTTTGGTCAACTGGGGAAACAGCGGCTTCCACTTCGCCATATGTTCATCGTTAATTTCTCCGGTACAGGTTCCCAACAGCAAGAAGTTATGCCAGCCGCGCAGGGATTCCATAATTATGTCCGTTATTACCGGCTCCGCGTCCTGAAGATTTTCAAGAAAGATGACCGGAATCTTCCCTTCGGCATGGGCAAGCCGGCGATACATGGTAAGGAGCAATTTACAAAAACGACGCGCTTTGCGGATAGCAAAGGGCGACGGCTTGTCTTTGAGCCGCTGCCGGAAAAGGAATTCCCCCGCGGAACCTATTTCTTCTTCTGTTGACAGGGGATGCATCCATTCCGCCCATGAATCAATCAGGGCGTTGAGCCCTCCGCCGCCAAAGCGGATAAACAGGGGGGAGAAGTCTCCGTTATCGCCGGAATTGGCAAAACTGGCAATCCTCAGGTAAAGTTTGTCGCGTTTTCCCTCAAAAGACTGACCGGCGACCAGAACAGTGGGCCGCTGCGACAAATCGGATAATTCAATGTTTGTTTTCTTCAGGGAAAATTCATCAGACTTGGCGGTGGGGACAAAAATCTTTATCGCGTTGAGGCGGACAAGGGGCCCTATGCCGTATTTGCGCGCGAAAGTCGTCCATTTCCCCTCTTCCTCAACGGTAAGGTAGGGGCGCATTGCCTCGGCGGCGGTTTTATCAAGAAAAATCCCGCCTCTTTCGCCCGCCAGGAGGCGGCAAATGGGGCTGACCATATCGGGTAACGCCGTTCCCAGCAGCAGCGAGTATCCATGCAGATCAAGGACGGATTCTTCCAGCATTTGCGTTAATGTTTCGATGAACAGGAGTATATCGAGCCAGAACCCCAGAGAATTTTCGTCAAAAACAGCCCGTATCAGGCTGCGATCCCTGGTTATTTTTCCTCCTGCTTCCTCAATGGCGCGGACGGTCATATCCTCCAAACGGGGGATAAGCTCAGGCCGTGTACGCTGCAGTTGGCGCTTAAACCGGAGGAAAAAGGCCATTTGTACCATGATCGTATTATCGGCAGATTCCGCTCAATATGTATTATTGAAGCTTCATATAAATTCGGCTAAAGTTGTGCATTGAACACTGAACCAACAATAGCGGAGCGCTGGAATAACCGTGCCCTCTTCGGCCTTATGTGGCCGTTAATGATAGAACAGATACTCGCCGTTACCATGGGCGCGGTCGATACCATTATGGTAAGTTCCGTGGGGGAACACGCCGTTTCCGCAGTCAACATAATCGACAATATCAACAACCTTTTGATTATCGCCTTTACCGCCCTGTCCACCGGCGGGGCGGTAGTGGCAAGCCAGTACATAGGCAGGCGGGATTATAAAAATTCCAGCCTTGCCGCAAAGCAGTTAATATACAGCGTTACCCTCATCTCCCTGCTCATGACAGCGATAGCTCTGCTGTTCTGCCGCCCGATAATCTTCCTGTTTTACGGCAAAATAGAAAAAAACGTCATGGATGCCGCCGCCATTTATTTTTTCATTACCGCGCTGTCCTATCCCTTTTTGGCGATGTACAACGCCAACGCCGCCCTGTTCCGCGCCGTGGGAAACAGCAAAATTACCATGCAAATAGCCTGTCTGGTAAACATTTTGAATATCGCCGGCAATTCTTTTTTAATTTTTGGGTTGAGGCTGGGGGTAGTGGGGGCGGCCCTGTCTACGCTGACCTGCAGAATGATCGCGGCGCTCATTACCACCCGTATGCTTAACCGTAACATCAGCAGCCCCATTTCCCTTGCGGGCCTGTTTGACTTCCGCATCGTCCGCTCCATGATTAGAAATATTCTCAATGTAGGAATTCCCACCGGCCTGGAAGCTTCCATGTTTCAGGTCGGGCGGCTCCTTACCCAGCGGATTTTTACTTTTTTTGGCACTGTCGCCATTGCCGCCAACGCCGTTACCAGCGTTATTAATTCATTTTCATTTATGACGGGTAACGCCTATGGCATAGCGCTGCTTACCATAGTCGGACAATGCGTCGGCGCAAAAGATACTGTTCAGGCAAGAAAACAGACTTTCAAGATCATGAAGCTTGCCTATATTACCATGTTCATCATCAGCGTTTTTGTTTTTATCTTTGTGGAACCGCTGGTCAGCCTGTTTAAACTCAGCCCCGAAGCCCATAATATGGCAAAGACTTTTTTGAAGGTTCACTGCGTCTCCATGGCGCTGGGCTGGCCGGTCAGTTTTGCCCTTCCCAACGCTTTGCGGGCCGCCGGCGACGCCCGCTTTGTCATGATCGCCGCCGCCATTTCCATGTGGACCGTCCGGGTGATCGCCGCGTATCTGCTCACTTTTGTTCTGGGCATAGGTCCTCTGGGCGTATGGCTCGCCATGGGCATCGATTTTGTGGTACGCGGCACTTTCTATTGCTCACGCTGGGCCGGCGGCAGATGGCAGGAAAAACAGGTGATTAGGGATTAGGGGTTATTGGCTGTCAATGCGACCCCCTTGACAAAACAACATAAATCATAAAAAATTACCAAATCTTAATAATTACAGAGGAGTTTATGATGAAAAGACAAGGTAACGCGTATTGGGCACTGCTGGCATGTCTGGGCTTTTTGGTTCTTTCTTGCGCAACCAAATCGACCGCTTACTCGAACATTGATAAGGCAGTGTACGAGAACGAGTTTGAAAAAGGGGTTGAAGTACTCGTAAAAGAGCAAGACAGCAAAAAACCCATATACCCTGAAAAGAACGCTGTTTTATTGTTCCTGGACAAAGGGCTTCTTGAGCATTACGCGGGCAGTAACAGTGATTCTTCACAAGATTTGCAGGAAGCAGAACGCCTGATAGCGGAAGCATATACCAAGAGTATAAGCGCCGACGTAATGTCATACATAGCCAATGATAATACCAAAGAGTATCCCGGCGAAGATTTTGAAGACATTTATATCAACGTGTTTAACGCGCTGAATTACTACGGGAAAGGAGACCTTGAAGGAGCTCTGGTTGAAATTCGCAGGTTAACCGAATCCAGCGGAAAACTGAATATGCTGAATCAGAAATATGAAGGGAAGGGGCCCAACGCCGGAGAGTATGTGCTGGCGCAACTCAAGAAAATCGGCCTTTCAGTTAATCCGGACTTACCTCAGGGAAAATCAGTCAATTTTTCCAACTCGGCGCTTGCCCGGTATTTAAGCGTTCTTTTTTATCTGGGCGAGGGAAAAACAGACGATGCCCGCATAGAATTTGATCAGCTTCGCGCGGCCTTTGCCTCCAATACCAATGTATATACCAATCCTATTCCCAAATCCGCCGCGGAAATACAAACCGTTCCGAGGGGAAAAGCGCGGCTCAATGTTATCGGCTTTACCGGATTGTCCCCGGTAAAAGAAGAGGGCGTATTTACATCGGGTTTCCCGTTCTTCAAATATCCGGCGCTGCAGAAAGCCGAATTTAGACTCCCCAAATTTGTTAAACGGCCCAGCGTTATAGACCGGATTGAAGTTGCCGTTGAAGGTGGAGACAAGTTTGATCTTGAACTGCTTGAGGATATGGGAGCGGTCATGGAAGAAACCTATAACGCCCGTTTCGGCAACCTGTTCTTCAAAACCTATATCCGTGTTCTGCTGAAATACGTCGCGGCTTATATTACGTCAGCGGTAATCGATGAAAAGAAAGGCTTTATTTGGGCGAATTTATCCGCTCTGGCCGCAAAGAAAGCGGCGGACGCGACCGAAGGAGCCGACATCCGTATGTCGCGCTATCTTCCGGACAAGGCTTATATTGGCGGCGTCAATCTTAACCCGGGAACCTACAACATAGCGGTACATTTTTATTCCCAGGGGAATGTGGTTGCCAGCAAAGACTACCAGGGTGTCAATGTCAAAACCAATACACTTAATCTGGTAGAGACCATAAACCTGAAATAAGACTTGAAAAAGTCATTATTTTATATATCATTATTTTTTAAGGAGAGATTATCATGAAGAAATTTCTGGGTATTGTTGGGGTGGTTCTTTTTGTATTCGCGTCCTGTGCATCAGGAGGAGCGCCGAAGGTTCAGAGGGTGGATTCAAGCACCCAAACCGATTTAAGCGGTTATTGGAATGACACAGACGTAAGGCTCGTTTGTAAGACATTGATCGATGATTGCCTTAATTCGCCGAGAGTTGATCAGGCGATAAGAGCAAAGAAAGGCAAAACACCGACGGTTATTGTCGGCAGATTCAAAAACGATTCCAGCGAGCACATTGACACGACCATCATTTCAACCATCATGGAACAGACGATTTTCAACAGCGGCAAGCTGGACTTTGTCGCCGGTGGCAGCACACGGGATGAACTCCGCGCCGAACGGCAGGATCAGCAAACCAACGCCAGTGAATCCACCGCCAAGGCATTGGCCAACGAAACCGGAGCGGATTTCATGCTTACCGGGTCGGTAAAAGCAATGGTTGACAAAGCGGGAAATCAAACGGTCAGAACGTATTTTGTTACCGCTGAAATGTCGAGTATTGAAAACAATCAGCGGATGTGGATTGGACAGAACAGCGATATCAAGAAGATTATCGTACAGGCCAAAAACAAACTGTAATCAATGAATGAACTGATTGAAAAACGCCATAGTATCAGAAAATACCGGCGTGACAAATCAGTGACGAGGGAGCAAATAAGGCTGCTGTTGGAAGCGGCCATGTTTGCTCCCTCGGCTTGTAATTCCCGTCCCTGGGAATTTATCGCCATCACCAAACGAGAAATACTTGATGAAATCGCGCGGATCCATCCGTTTGCCGCCATGTGCGCGACGGCGACAGCCGCCATTGTGGTGGTAGCGATCCCCCAGGAAGGCAAACCCGCGGATTATTACCCCCAGGACTGCGCCGCGGCAACGCAAAACATTCTGCTGGAAGCCGCCTCCATGGGGCTTGGCTCCTGCTGGTGCGGCGTTTATCCCAAAACAGATCGAATAGCCGAAATCCGCGCCTTACTGCGCGTACCGGAACCAAAAATACCGTTTAATGTCATCGCCCTGGGAACCCCTGATGAAACTCCCGCCCCCCGCGGCTTCTTTGATGAGTCAAAAATAACGTACATTGAATAGTTATTTATTCTTAAACCGTGGCACGCGGAATTTACGGGTGTCCTGAGCCCGGTAGCGTATACTTTCCACGTTTGAAATACGTTCCGCCGGGCTGGGATGGGTTGTATTAAATCCGCCTTGCTGGGATTTCTGCACCTGCTGTAATACTTTGAGCATATCCAGAAGCGCCGCGGGATCATAACCCGCCTTCTGAAGAAGCGCCACCGCCTCCCGATCCGCCTCAAATTCCTGGGACTGGGAATAGCCGTTTTTCAACATGGTATCCATTGTCTTTGCTACCGAATTACGGAAAAGCGCGAGTCGTTGGGCGCCGGCATTATTTTTGCCGGCAAAATCCGCCGCGCGATTTGCCGCCGCCGTTGTCTCGTCGTTAAATTTCATATCGTTGATAATGGCGATGCCATGCTTCAACAGTATATGGGAAAGCTCATGGGCAATTATCGCCGCCAGCATATCTTCGGAAGTAGCCGCTTCCACCAGTTTTTTGGTTATAAATATATGACCACCGGGAGTGGCAAACGCGTTATACTCGGGACTGTCAAGAATAATGACATGATAGCCGTTAAACGACACGGCTTGAGAAGCGTTGATAACCAGCGTCTGGCAGATACGATTTAAATATTGAGTCAACGCGGGATTCTGGGTATAGGGCTTATAGGCAGCCAGAATATTCGCCGCGACCGCGCGTCCCAGATAGTACGCGTCTTCCTGGGTAAATTCCGCGTCCATGCTGTTAAAAGCATTGTCCATATCGGAAAAAGCATCATCAAAACTTTTACTTCCGGCTCCGGTTCGGGATTGTCCTTCAATATGAACCGCCTGAATAAAAAAACACGCCGCTACACAGAGAAGTATCGCCGCTTTTCGCGTTTGAAGCTTTTTCAAATTATTCTCCCTTGGCCAGATGGCCTTCATTGATAAAAAGCAGCAGATCAGCCGCGGGTACTGTTATTTTTTCCATAGAATCAACCATGGAATAGTTCAATCCGCTTTTCTTGTATTCTATTTCCGTATCGGGAGAAAATCCCTTTCCGGCCAGAGCAACCTCGCTGGCGGAAACAGAAGAATTGGACACCGTAACCCGCCGCGCGCTTAAACTCGCGGACGACACCCAACCGGTCAGGTTTCCCGACCGAACCTCGGCCCATTTACCGTCATCACGGAGCAGTGTTACCGCTGTTCCCAACTGAAGGCTCCCCACCTCTTTGGCAAAGAAGCCGGTAGAATCCTTCAAAACCACCGTCTGTACCGCCACATAGCGCGTACTTCCCCCGCTCTGGGAAAAAACCACCGTACCGACACAAAACGCCATTACCAATAAAAATAAAAATCGCCGCATAGTACCATTTATACACCTTTCTTTGAAAATTTCAAGTATTTTACCGGATTATTAGGAAACCATGAACACGCAGGCGGCTGTGAGAGAGAGAAAAAAACCACCCGAAAACTTGAAAAAGTTCCATATGTACGATATATTGTCAAACGAAGGTGTATGCCTTTGAGATAATGGAAAGGAGATTTGGTATGAAAAAAACGGTAATGACGGCGCTTATGGGAATAATATGCGTCTTTGCGGCATTCGGACAAGAAGTCAACCTTGACACTGCCATACAACAGGCAGGCAAGGCGGTCAGCGATTCCCTGTTTGTAGGAGCAAAAGTAGCTCTGTTAAATTGTGGTTCCGGCTCAAATGATCTTTCCAAATATGTCGTTGATAAAATGACTACTACCCTGGATAGCACCCGAAAACTGGCGCTGATTAACGGCAAAGATATAGACCGGGTCCGCGGCGAAATGAATTTGCAGTTATCCGGTGAAATAAACGATACGCCCGCTCTGGAATTGGGCAAGAAGCTTGGCGCGGCGGTTGTGGTAACCGGCTCTTTTGCAAAAAATGGCAAGGGTTACCGTTACACGGTCAGGGCTCTGGATGTCAACACAAAAGCCCTTCAAAAAACAGCGTCATTTAATGTTAAAGACGACCAACAGGTTCGTCAGTTGATGGGTATAAAAGAGACAACGGCAGCCCCGACTCCTGCGCCAGCCCCTGCGCCCGCGCCAGCTCCCGTAGCGGCCCCTGCACCGGCCCCCGCTCCGGCCCCTGCGCCCGCGCCGGCCCCCAAACCCGCGGCGGCTACTGCCTACAAAATCGGCGATACCGGCCCTGCCGGCGGATTGATTTTCTACGACAAGGGTAACAATAACGAAGGCTGGCGGTATCTGGAAGCCGCGCCGGATTCGGCGGAATTTCTGGCGGCCTGGAGTGATAACGCTTTCACTGTAAGTGATGATACTTACAAAACACGAAAAGAAGTCGGTTATGGCAAGAGGAATACTTCATTCATCGTTGATAAATTCAGGCAAACTACCGGAAACTGGAATACCGCGGCGCAGAAATCCCATGACTTGTCATTCAACGGATTTGAAGACTGGTTCTTGCCCAGCCAGGCTGAATTGGACATCATATTCGGAAACCTTAAACGAAAAAATCTGGGCGACTTCAAGGATGAATGGTATTGGTCTTCTACGGAAAATGGTTATTCTTATGTATTCGCTCAAAATTTCAAAGATGGCAAAGTGGATGATCGCAGTAAAACCAGTAAATATTACGTCCGTCCCATCCGGCAGGTTGCCGGGCAATAGTGTAAATAAAGACGTATGTCTTTTAATAAAACGATAAGGAGTATAGTTATGAAAAAGATTATCGGAGTTACAGTAGCGCTGTGTTTTGCGCTGGGTTTTGTGAGTTGCGGTTCCAGTCCCAAAAACAACACGAGTTCAACAACTACCACCACCACACCGGCGGCGGCAGGCAAGTCTGAACGGAGAATCGGCGGCGTTGTTCCGCAGTTTGTCAAAGACGCGATTAAGAAAGCCCCGGAAGACGCGCTCGTCGGCATCGGAACCGCAAAAGCGGCATCCCTCAGCCTGGCGCGGACTACCGCGACAACACGGGCTCGCGCGGAAATCTCCCGCCAGATGAACACCATGATTCAGGACATGGTACGGGATTATTCCGCCGGCAGTGAGGTTGATACCAAAGCGGCGCTCTCATTCCAGGAAAACATGACGGTAGCGCTTTCCAAATCCACCCTTACCGGTTCCGCTATTGTCGATGAGGATCAGGATGATAACGGCAACTATTGGGTAGTAGTTATGCTGAGCAAAGTAAATACGGTCAAAGAGATCAATCAGGCTCAGGCTGCCGCCCGGCTGAATGTTCCGGCAATGGCTTCCTTTAACGCCGAAGACCGGATGAACGCGGCTTTTGACCGCGCATACGGATCAGAAATCGGCGTTGGCGATCGGTAGTAGTTAAGTCAACAGGACAGGATGAGGGCTTGCCTCATCCTGTTTTATTTTCCCCCTCATCAAGCAATCTGGAATTTAAAACATGGTCAATATCCGCCAATATCGCGTCTTTTAAGTCTTTTTTCGCGGATAATTCGATGGATTTTATCGAAAAAAGCTCTAAAATATCAATTCCCAGCGCTGTAGCCAGGAGTTCAAGCATGGTGATTGAGGGGAAACGTCTGCCGGTTTCTATTAACGCGATGTGATTATCAGATACTTCTACCAATTCCGCCAGTTTTGCCTGTGACAAGCCCAGCCTTTTACGGTGCTGTTTCATGTTTAAAGCCAGCACCTTCCTCAGATCGGTCATTTTCTACCTTAATAGTTAGGTTTTATTTACCTTACCTACTTGATAGTTATGAAACCAATAACATATAGTCTATATTTTTGATTTTTATTATATTTTATTGACTTTTAGTTATGTAAACGGTAGACTACATAGCCAAGGAGTTGCGTAATGATAAAGAAAACCATAATTCTGTGTATTTTTGCTTGTTTGTTTCCCGTGTTCGTTTTTTCACAGACTACCGTTACCCTTGATACGGCATTGAGTAACTCGACCGCTTACTTGACCAGCAAGATACCGGCAAAAACAAAAGTCGTGGTACTCAACTTCACTTCCAAATGGCCTGATTTATCTGACTATATCATCGAAGAATTAATTGGCTATATCGTCAATGAAGGGGCGCTGACCGTAGTAGATCGGCAAAACCTGGAAAGTATTCGTAAGGAAATGGATTTCCAGTTATCGGGAGAGGTAAGCGATGAGACGGCGCAATCCATCGGAAAAAAACTGGGAGCGCAGACTATCATTTCCGGCGCTATAACGGCGATCGGAAATACATACCGGCTGCGGATCAGGGCCATATCGGTACAGACCGCCCAGATACTGGGGATGCAAAATGTTGATGTGGCGCAGGACGGCCGCCTGGCGGCGTTAACCGGAACCGCGTATGCCGGTCCGACAAATGCCGCGCCTTCCAGTACTGCCCGTGCTGCGACAACCGTTAATCCGGGTCCCTCCAATGTCTCTAACGCGGAATATTTTAATTTGGGCGCTCAATCTCTTAAACTAACCGACAATTTTCAATACGGAGGTAATTATCAGGTATGTTTTACCGAACCTGTTTTGTTCAATGGGAAAAAAATTGACAAAGGCGAGACTTATACTTTGAAAATCACCTACACGGCGGATCGTGATCTGGAACAGAGTGTGTGGGTAGGACTGGTTGATCCTTCTCCGGCTGCGCAGAATTGGAGGCCGCTTTCATGGCCATCATCCCAAGATTTGTGCGAGGTAGGACAAGAAATTAAAGCTTCCAAAAAAGGTGAAACTGTTTCGGTAACATTAACATTCAAAACAACGCAAAAGTCAACGAGTGCAAGAGCTGCCGCAAATGCGTTGGTATTTGCGACAAGAGGCGCGGGGAAAAAAGGCGTTGCGGGTTCCGGTAAACAAGGGCCGGTAACATTAAATTTCACCGAATTTGTTTTCACAAAGGTAGAATAGGCTTGCGTTTATATTAATTATGGGGAAAAAACACCCCCCCTATACTTGAAAAAATCGTAAGTCTGTGGTATATTGTTTCAATAAAGGCGTATGTCTTTTAATAAAATGGCTAAGGAGTATGGTTATGAAAAAGATTATCGGAGTTACTGTAGCGCTGTGTTTTGCGCTGGGTTTTGCAAGTTGCGGTTCCAGCCCCAAAAACACGGGTTCTTCCAACACACCTGCGGAAGCGAAATTACCTGAACGGAGAGTTGGCGGCGCTGTTCCGCAGTTTGTCAAAGACGCGATTAAGAAAGCCCCGGAAGACGCGCTCGTCGGCATCGGAACCGCAAAAGCGGCATCCCTCAGCCTGGCGCGGACTACCGCGACAACACGGGCCCGCGCGGAAATCTCCCGCCAGATGAACACCATGATTCAGGATATGGTACGGGATTATTCAGCCGGCAGCGAAGTTGACACCAAAGCGGCGCTTTCCTTCCAGGAAAACATGACGGTAGCGCTTTCCAAATCAACCCTTACCGGTTCCTCCATTGTTGACGAGGATCAGGATGATAACGGCAATTATTGGGTAGTGGTTATGCTGAGCAAAGTAAATACGGTCAAAGAGATCAATCAGGCTCAGGCTGCCGCCCGGCTGGCTGTTCCGGCAATGGCTTCCTTTAACGCTGAAGACCGGATGAACGCGGCTTTTGACCGCGCATACGCGTCAGATATCGGCATTGGCGATCGGTAGTAGTTAAATCAACAGGACAGGATGAGGTTGCTGTGCTTGTCGAAGCGCGGTCCTCATCCTGTTTGTTTTTTGGGGAAGCGGCAATATGAAAAAAACAATCGCTTTTGGGGGGATTGTATTTCTGTTTTTTTCTTGTGCGTCATTGGGGATCGGGAAGTCGGAACAAAATCTTTCATCTTCGGATTCTAATTCATCTGTTGTTAATACTGAAGAAAATAAAATTCTCTCCGTGAAAGAACAGGGCGCATCGGGGTATTGGATTACCAAACCATCGGAAAACGCTCTCATTATCATCGGGGTATCCAACCTGCAGGTAAAACGGGATTCTGAAATTGCTTCCGCAAAAGAAGACGCCGCCCGAAAAGCGGCAATGTATCATGGCATTCTGGGAAGGATCGAATCTTTTCACAGCAGCGGCGCGAATTATTTTGATTTTGCGGCTGACTCAAAAGTTGAGCTTGAATACGATACCGATTACACGAAGTATATCGACCGTCTGACATTTGATCCGGAACATGATGTGTTTGCAACCGATGACGCGGTATTTGTACGGTTTAAGTACACAACGACGGCGGCCCCTGTTGATTATAAAACTTCCATGAATGATGACGGCCGCCCAAATTGGACGCATAGCCGGGATATACCGCAGATTAACGGTTATATAACGACAGTAGGATTTGCCCGAAACCAGGTCAGACTTAAAGATACAATCAGAAAATCATCTGAAGCGGCGGTTGCGCGCATGATCGAAGATATGTCTACCCAGATTATATCAAGCGACAAATCCGGAACCGGAAAAGGGTCTTCCGGTCAAATCCGAACCAAAAGCGAAGGAAAGTTGGACAATTTCCAAATAATTGAATTTTGGATTGATCCAAAAACGGGATATGTTTATACGCTTGCCATTGCCAAGCAAGGCAGGTAAGCTATTTTGAAAGGGATGGTATATGTACACAATTAAGACAAAGGTAATTTCATGCCGACTGAGAGTTTTTTGTTTGTTGCTGGCGTTATCCGCCTGTACAACTATCAATGCTCAGAGTAAGAGCGGCTCCAGCGGCGCGCCGGATTGGATTCGTGATCCATACAAAAAATATGACGAGAGGTCAAATGTCGCCGCGGTCGGCGTCGGTAACTCCCGTCAGGCGGCTGAAAAAGACGCTCTGGGTAAACTGGTCGCCATATTCGGCCAAAGTATACAGGTTGATGAAAAAATATCCACATCCTACCGGGAAGCGGTGCAAAGCGGCGCTGCCGCCAGTTGGTCGGAGAATACCGCTATTGATAACTCAATCGCGACTTCCGCCGGCATGGATTCTCTGGTAGGGGCGGAGATTGGCGAAACATGGTTTGATGGCAAGACCAATTACTACGCGGCGGCCGTTCTGAACAAGACCAAGGCGCTCCAGACTTATTCAAACCTGATAAAAGTGAATCAGGCGATGATTGATAGTCTGGTTAATAATATGCCGGCGGCGGACAAAAGCAGCCTGGACGGGTTTGCCCGTTATCAGTTTGCGGCGCTGATTGCCGACATAACATTCAGTTATGGGAATTTGCTTTCAAGTATCGGCGCGCCCTCGTTTGCCCAGGGGCTTAAAAAAGGCGATGATTACCGGATTGAAGCGCAAAATATCGCCAAAACCATTCCGGTCGGCATAACGGTAAAGAACGATAAGGCGGGGAGGATTCAGGGCGCATTTGCCAAAGCCTTTGCCGGTTCGGGTTTCAGAAGCGGCGGGACCAATTCACGCTATGTGCTTACAGTGGATATAACCACTTCGCCGGTTGAGCTTGCCAATCAGAAAAACAAATTTACCCGGATTGAAGTAACCGCCGACCTGACTGACACCAGCCTCAATACGGTGCTGTTTCCCTTCAATTTCAACAGCCGGGAAGGACATACTTCTCAGTCGGAAGCTGACAACCGCGCTTACGCGGCGGCGGAGCGAAAAATCAACGAAGAATACGCGGATCTTCTGAACGAATACCTTTCTCAGTTAGTACCGAAAAAGAAATAACCCCAACACTTCCCGGCGTCTAAATTCTTGGGCGCTGGGGTTACTTGGTTCCATAAGTTGCCTTTCTGGTATATACTAACAAACCGGAGGTAATTATATGGCTTATCGAGAGATTCTTCGTCCGCATGACCGGCCCGATTTGGGGCACTGGATACCCCTTTCTTTTCAGCATGTATTTGCGATGTTTGGGGCGACTATTTTGGTTCCTTTTTTGACCGGATTGGACCCGGCAACCGCGCTTTTTACGGCAGGAACCGGAACTTTAATCTACATTCTCTGTACCGGCGCCAAGGTTCCCGCTTTCCTGGGCTCTTCTTTTGCCTTTATCCCACCCTTAATCAGCGTCTCGGCAAGCTATGGGCCTTCCTACGCCCTGGGCGGCGCGGTGGTGGCAGGTTTGTTTTACTGTCTTGTCGGGTTTATCATCCGCTTTGCCGGAACGAAGTGGCTGGACAGAGCCCTTCCGCCGGTGGTCATCGGTTCGGTAATCATTGTTATCGGTCTTAATCTGGCGCCGACTGCCATGAGTATGGCAATGAATGATTCCGGCGGGGATTACAACCTGGCATTCCTTTCCATTGCCATAGTAACGCTGGGCGTAACTGTCGTGACCAATATTTTGTTTAAAGGCTTCTTCAGCACCATCCCGATTTTGTTTGGTCTGATAACGGGGTATCTTTTTACGCTTATTATGGGCTTCTTTTTTCCCGCCTATGACATTATTGATTTTCAGATGGTGAAAAACGCCGACTGGTTTGGGCTCCCAACTTTCCAGGTTCCCAATTTCAGTTTCGTGCCAATTCTGACCTTTGTGATTGTTTCCCTCGCGACGATCTGCGAACATCTGGGCGATACGCTGGTAACGAGCAAAATTGTCGGGCAGGATTTTTACAAAAACCCCGGCTTGCACCGCACCCTCGCCGGCGACGGTCTTGCTACAGCCTGGGCCGCGCTCTGGGGCGGACCGCCCAACACCACCTACGGTGAAAATATCGGCGTTATGGCGATTACCCGCGTTTACTCGGTATGGGTCATCG
>Ga0268262_10003569_pt1 | contig 16748 bp, 18 predicted proteins | sample TergutNc150P3_FD_190354 | JGI IMG/M metagenome (GOLD analysis project Ga0268262, IMG submission 190354) | Nasutitermes corniger P3 segment gut microbial community from laboratory colony in Florida, USA - Nc150 P3 (SPAdes) (version 2) | ecosystem: Host-associated > Arthropoda: Insects >... | reverse complement strand
AGCATATAGAGCTTGCGGGCCTTGCGCAGCACCACGTAATCCTTATGGCCCAGCAGGCGGGCGAGCTCCTGCGTGAGGGCGATGGCCTTCGACTCCGCCGTGAGCAGGATGTCGAAGCTATGGCCCGCCAGCTTTTCCGCCAGGGCCCGCGCCGCGGCGAGGTTCCAGTCGGCGCGGCCCATGGGGTCGAAGGCGTAGATCCGGAAGCCGTCATCGTTGGTGATGAGGGGGAGGGTGATGGCGAGATCGCCGAGGCGCACGGGCCAGGTGGGGGGGCAGGGGGTGGTGGTCATGATGGGGTCCTTTCGTCGGTGAAATTGATTCGTGCCGCTCTTTCGGCTGCGAGCCGCAGAAACGCGTCCGGCTCCTTGATATGCTCGAGCTGTTTGATGCCCACCTCGAGGGCAGCCGCGCCGCCATAGGGGAGCGCTTTCAGCTTGGCTATTATGCCGCCCCAATCGATGTTGCCCGAAAACGGCAGGGCGTGCCAGTCCTCTTTGCCGTCGTTGTCGTGCAGGTGCAGCGCCATGAGCTTGTCGCCGTACAGGCCCAGCAGGTCAGCCTCGGGCATGAAGACGTTCCAGTGCCCGCTGTCAAAGCAAAAGCCCAAGCGCTTCGAATCTATGCTTGAAAAAATGCGGTCCAGGTATTCCGGGCGGCACATGTTTTCCATGGCGATGTTGACATGCAGCCGCTCCGCCGCGTCGACGACCCGTTTCAGGCGCTCGATGCCAACAGTGAAATCAAGGGGCGGCCGCGATATTTTCGTTCCGTTTTTCTGCTCCGGATGCATCACCAGCGTCGGGATGCCGTAGTCCGCGCAAGCCTGGACGCACTCCAGCATCTCCTTCATGAATTTTTGCCCCTTTGGGCCGGCAACCCACAGATCGTTGTAACCCCAATAGGGAGAGTGCGCGTTTTCAACAGCCAGCCCCGCAGCCCGCGCGTATTCGGGGAAGGCCTTGTAATCGCGGTCAAACGCCCCCGTCCACAGCAGCATCACGCCCGAGAACCCCGCCGCTTTGATCAGGCGCATCCGCTCCTGCGGGGGCAGGTTGTAACCGAACCAGTCCACGATCGCTAAGTCCATTTATGCCTCCATCAGCGCTTTGAGGACGGCTTCCACGTCCGCCGCGATTTTTTCCGCGGCCATGGCGCCGTTTTGGAAGAAGCGCAGGAGCGAGGCGGGTTCTACGGTGTCGGACAGGCAGCGGAGGACCAGCAGGGGGATGGCAAGCGCCCGCGCGGTTTTCGCGATGGCGTAGGTTTCCGTGTCGATACAGACCGCGCCGGTTTTCGCCACCAGGCGGGCCTTGCGCTGTTTGTTGACAAGGATGCCGAGGCTTGTGGCGGCAGGGGCTTGGATGGCGTGCGGGAGGGCCTGAGACGCGAAATCGGCGAGGGCTGCGTCTGTCGGGACGGCGGGCTCGGTGCGATAGGCCTTGCCGGAGGCCGGGCAGGAGGAGGTCACGATGACGGTATCGCCGACATGGAGGCCGGGCATCAGGCCGCCGGAGACGCCGTAATTCACCAGGAGGTCCGGGTGGTATTTCTCGATGAGGGCCTTTGCGCCGTTCGCCGCCCTGCGCATGCCAGCCCCGCAGATGTGCAGGACGACCTGCGCCTGCCCTATCGTACCGCATAGGAATTGCTTGCCGGATGGGTTTTCCATGCGCCGGAGGAGCGGGGCGGCCTCCATGGACATGGCGGCGAGGACGGCGATTGTCATGGGCTTCTCCTACTTCAGCTGCGAGTTCATCGCGGCGTCGAACAGCCGGTCGCCCAGCATGGTTTTGGATACCACGGAGAGCCCCGCGATTTTCCCGGCGAGGTAGCGCGGCCTGGGGTTCTTGGCGCGGATGGCCTTCAGGATGGCGTCGACCACGGCCTGCGCCTCGGAGGCCGCCTTGCCGCCCGTGGCCCCCGCGAGCAGGCCGTAGGCCTTTTGGGCGAACTCCGCGTAGGGGGTGCCCTCGCTGGCCTCCAACAAGCTTTTCTTCGCCCCTTCAGACCAGGCGGTTTTGATGGGGCTGGGCTCGATGAGCGAAACGCCGATGTTGAAGGGCTTCAGCTCGATGCGCAGGCAGTCGGTGATGCCCTCCAGGGCGAATTTCGAGGCGCAGTACCAGCCGCTCAAGGGCGAGTAGACCTTCCCGGCGACGCTGGATATGTTCACGATGCGGCCGCCGCCGCGCGCCCGCATGGCGGGGAGCAGGAGCTGGATGAGCCGCACGGGGGCGAAGAAGTTGACCTCCATCTGCCGCCGCCCGGCCTCCATGGGCACGGTCTCGATGGCGCCGTATTGCCCGTAGCCCGCGTTGTTGACGAGCACGTCCACGCCGCCGGTCTCGCTGACGATGCGACCGGCGAGGGCCACGATGCCCGCGTCGTCGTTCAAATCGAGCTGGACGGGCTTGACGCCGGAGGCGTTGATGCCCGCCAAATCCGCGGGGATGGGCGATTTGTCCACGCACCAGACGGTGTAGCCATCGGCGAGGAGCCGCTGCGCCGTGAGATAACCGATGCCGCCGGCCGCGCCGGTGACCAGAGCTGATTTATTCATTGGAATCCCTCCTTATATCTCTGAACGCCATCAAGTATATACCGTCCGGGAGGAAAAATCAAGCCAAATTTTTGGGGAGGGGGATAATTCGCGCATTTCCGCGGGAACGCTTGACAGTGCAGATGGATTCCCCTATAATTGAAATAGCTCTTTTAGACGATCCCAGTGCGCGGGGCACGTTGCCCGGGCTCAATCGAACAGCCTTTGCAGCAGGAGCTCGAAGGCGCGGGCGGGCGATAGCTTCCGCAGCAGCATGGCGCATCGGTACGGCGCGCCGGTGGTCACCCGCACCGGCGGGTTCTGCCGCTCCGCCAGCCTCAGGATCGCCCGCGCGACATTTTGCGGCGTATTCCCGGCCTGCTCGCTGTAGCCCAGGTGAAGCTCGGCCATGGCGCAGCCCTCCGCGTAGGGCGAGCCCTCCGGCACGGCGATGAGCCTGGATTTGGTGATGTTCGTTTTCGTCCCGCCGGGCTGGATGAGCGACACGCGCACGCCGAACTGCCGGGCCTCCATGCGCAGCGCCTCCGCGTAGCAGTCCAGGGCGTATTTCGTCCCGCAATAGTGGACGTGGTAGGGGATCGGCATCCGCCCGGCCACGGAGCCGACGACCAGCACGAGCCCGCGGCCGCGCGCCCGCAGCATGGGCATGAAAATCCGGTTGACCCGCAGCACGCCGAAATAGTTGACCTCGAACAGGCGGCGCACGTCCTGCTCCTTGGCGTCCTCCGCCGCGCCCGCGATCCCCAGGCCCGCGCAGTGGAGGACGATCCCCACGCCGCCCCGCGCCGCGACCAAGCGCTCCGCCCGCGCCACCGAGGCCTCGTCGGTGACGTCCATGCGCAGGCCCGTGATATTGCCGTGCGTGGCCTCGTTGCAGGACCGCGCGGCCGCGTAGACCTTGAAGCCCGCCCGCGCGAAGGCGTTCGCCGCCGCCAGGCCGATGCCCGACGACGCGCCCGTGACCAGGATCGCCTTCCCGTATGGGTAATTCATGGCGCCGCCCCCTCCATGGTTGATGTTACTAGGATGGCACGGGGGAAGGAGAATATGAATTTTCGCGCGAAAGCCGGCCGCGTGCGGCGGCGGAAGAGCGGCGCGCCAGAAAATTTTGCTTTTGCTCTTGAAAAATACGGAGCGTATGGTACAATGGACAGGAACATAGCGATCGGGGTGTTTTTCATGAAAAAAGGCGTTCTATCCGTTTTTTCCGTTTTGCTGGCCGGTTCGCTCGCGGCGGCGCTTGCCGCGCCGGCGCTCGCGGCGGGCACAGGCACGGCGTATTACGTGAGCGCCGCCGGGGGGGACGACGGCAACCCCGGCACGCAGGGCGCGCCGTGGCAAAGCCTTGCCAAGCTCAGCGCGACGGTCTTCGAGCCCGGCGATACCGTATATCTGAAGCGCGGGGAGGTCTTCGAGGGCGCGGTGACGCTCCGCGGCGTCGGCTCCGCCGCGGACCCCATCACGCTGGCGTCCTACGGCGAGGGCGACCGGCCGCATATCCGGGGGCCGCGCGACAACGAAACCGCCAGCCTGACCATTGCCCCGGACGCGATGGGCTGGCGGATCCTCGGCCTGGAAATCAGCGGCGGCAGGGCGGGCGTGCGCGTGCAGGCCGGCAGCGGCGCCAACGACTACTATTTGATCGAGGACTGCTATATCCACGACAACGTCAATTCGAGCATCGACCCGACGGTGACCGAGGACTGGCTGCGCTGGGCGCACGGGATTGAGGTGCTGGGCGGGGGCGCCCGGGTCTCAAGCCTGACCATGCGCAGCTGCGTGTTCCGGGGCAACGACTGCGACTTCTGGTCGGCCGGGGTCACGCTTGCGGACGTGCTGCTGGACGGCTGCACCTTTATACAGGGCCTGTACAACAGCGTGTTCCATACCTACGCGGAGAATTACGACATCACGAACTGCCTGTGGATGGGCAACGGCACAGGGGTTTTCCCCGCGGGCCTCACCTGCATCATCGCGGGCGCGCTGACCGGCGGCCCGGACACGAACCTGGTCTCGGGCAACGAGTTCGGGTTTGAGGACGACGCCAGCGGGCGGGACGGCTGCGCCTACGATTTCGAGATCGATACGGACGGGGTCACGTTCGTGAACAACTTCGCCCACAACGGCTACGGCGAGGCCATGCTGATGATGGGCGACGCCGCCTGCCGCGACATCCGGATCGAGGGCAATATTTTTTACCGGAACCTCGGCGGCACGCCGAATCACCACGCCGAGCTCGCGCTATACGGCAGCGGCAGCGGCACGATCAAAAATAACATATATGAGCTGCGCTGGCGCGGGCCGTTTTTCCGGACGAAATTTCTCGACGGCGGGAAGGGGCTCCGGCAATGCGGCAACAAGAGGGTGGATATCGCCAATAGCTTGCTCGCCACGCCCGCCTGCGCCTTCGACCCGGTGAGGGGCACGGCCACGCTCTCCGGCCCGGCGGGCGCGGCGCTGTACTACACCACCGACGGCAGCGTGCCCACGCAATCGGGCGCGCTCTACCGCGGGGAAGAAATCCCGGTGGGGCAGACCACGGTGATCAACTGCAAGGCCTTCGCGCAGGGCCGCCTGCCGAGCATCACGTGCTGCACGCTGGTGACGCCCGGCGCCGGGGCGCAGGGGATCACGCCCGGGCCGGGGAACCGCATTTTCTCGACCAGATACGAGGCCAGCTTCTGGAATTGGGTTCTGTTTTTCGTTTGCTTCGGGTGGATATGGATGTGGTAACGGCCAACCCGCCGGCACGTGCATCCAATTTTCCATGAGGCGGCGTTCCGCTATTCACTCAGACAAGGAATTTTTCGATGATCTGCAACAACGTACTTGAAGCGGTGGGCAACACCCCCATGATCCGCCTGAACCGGATGCCGGGCAAGCATGACGCGGAGGTCCTGGTCAAATTCGAGGGCGTCAACGTCGGCGGCTCGGTCAAGACCAGGACGGCCTGGAGCATGATCCGGGAGGCCGAGCTGCGCGGCGACATCCGGCCGGACACCGTCATCGTGGAGACCACCAGCGGCAACCAGGGCGTGGGCCTGGCGCTGGTGGGCGCGGTGCGGGGCTACCGGACGATTATCGTCATGCCCGATTCCGTCAGCGAGGAGCGCGCCAAGCTGGTGCGGCACTACGGCGCGGAGGTGATCCTCGTGCAGGACTGCGGCGACATCGGCGCGTGCATCGAGCAATGCCTGCAAACCGCCCTGGCGCTCCAGGCCGGGAACCCCAAGGTCTACATCCCGAAGCAGTTCGAAAACCCGGACAACCCCGCCGTCCATTGGCACCAGACCGCGGCGGAAATATTGGGGCAGGTAAATCAACCGATCCACGGGTTTTGCGCGGGCATCGGCACGGGCGGCTGCATCAGCGGCATCGGCGGCCGCCTGCGGGAGGCGTACCCCGCCATTGAGATCTGGGGGCTCGAGCCGGAAAACGGCGCGATCCTCTCGGGCCGCAGGGTGGGCTCCCACATCCAGATGGGCATCGGCGACGGCTTGGTCCCCGCCGTTTTGGACACGGAAATTTACGATCACATTGAGATCGTTACAGATGAAGAGGCCCTGCAGGCCGCAAAGGACCTGGCCCGGCTGGAGGGCCTGATGTGCGGTATCTCCAGCGGGACCAACGTGGCCGCGGCGCTGCGCCTGGCGAAGAAGCTGGGCCCCGGCAAAACCGTCGTCACCCTGCTGCCCGACACCGGCGAGCGGTATTTCAGCACGCCGCTGTTCGGGCAGCCGTAACACGTAAATCCGATAGGGGAAAGGTGGTAACGGCATGCGAAGGCCGCCGCCCGGCAGTGGCTTTTTCCTCTGCTTCGCGCTCAACCTGCTCTACCGTCCCTGGTGGGGCGGGCTTGCGCTGCTGCTGTGGCTGCTGCGCTTCTGGCTGAAGAGGCTCCCCTGGTTTTTGCCCCTGCCCTTCCTGGGCGCCTGGCTGCTGGCGGCGCTGCTCGTTACGCTGTTTTTGAGTTGGGCTGCAAGAACCTCTTCCGAGCCCGCCCCGCCGACCGCGAACAAAAACCCCTATTCCGCCAAAAACGAGGACCTGTTTCCCCGGAAATAAGGAGCTCCCATGACAATCACCCCGCAGGAACGGCAATATTTGCGCGGGCTCGCCAGGCGGCAGGCCGAAATCGCGGCGCTGCCGGTGATGGCCGAGCGCAGGGCGCTCTGGTACGGCCTCAACGACGGAAGGACGGAACACCCCCTTGTCACCATGGAATTTCACGGCGTGGAGAGCGACGTCTACCCGCCGCCGATTTGCGAAACGCCCCTGGCGCAGGGCATCGAACACCAAATCGCGCGGCAGCTCTTCAAGCACGAGCGCTACCGGGACGACCGCGTCATTCCGGCAGTATTTATGGTGGGCATCCCCAATTGGTTCAGGCCCTTCGGCTATTCGCCCAAGGCGGTCCACTCCCCGGGCATGGCCTACCGCTACGAGCACGCGGTGCACGACCTGGAAGCCGATTTCGGCGTGTTCCGGCCCTGCGAATACGGGGCGGACGCCGGGCTCGCCAAGGCCGGCGAGCACAGGGCGCGGGTGGAGGACGTCATCGGGGATATCCTGCCCGTGCGCCTGGAGTTCCCGGGGCCGAGCTTCTGCCCCGGCCACACCCTCGTGCAGATGATGAGCCTGGAGACCATGTGCCTGAGCATCCTCGACTACCCGGACTTGTTCCACAAGGTCATGCGCCGCCTGACCGACGGCTACCTCGCCTTTCTCGACGCAATGGAGGCGGCCGGCGCGGTGATCCCCAACAACGACGAAAGCCATGTGGCCATGGACACCTATTGCTTCACCCGCGATTTGCCGGGCGCGGGCGAGCTGAGCCGGCCCGCAAGGATCTCCGACGTATGGGGCTACAGCAACTCCCAGGAGACGGTCAGCATGTCGCCCGCGATGTTCGGCGAGTTCTTTTTCACCTATATCAAAGAGGTTGCCGACCGGTTCGGCCTGTACTCCTACGGCTGCTGCGAGCCGGTGCACACCCTGTGGGAGCCCTGCCTTTCGCGGCTGAAGAACCTGCGCAAGCTGTCCATCTCGCCCTGGTGCGACGAGGAAGCCATGGGCGAGGCGCTGCGCGGCCGGAGGGTCGTCTATCACCGCAAGCCCTTCAGCAATTTTTTCAGCGTGGATCCCGTGTTCGACGAGGCGGCCTTCCTGAAGCACATGGAAAAGACGGTCAAGGCCGCGCGCGGCTGCCCCCTCGAGGTCACCTTCCGGGATATCTGCTCGGTGCGCGGGGAGCCATGGCGGCTCACAAGGGCCGTGGAGCTGACCAGGGAGGCGTTCGCAAGGTGGTGGCAGGGGTGATGGGGGTATGCCAAAGAACAAGCCGCAGAAAGCTTGATACACAAGGCTTTCCGCGGGTTGCTTCGCTGGGGTGGGTTTGGAGGCGCCACCCAGACTCGAACTGGGGGTAAAGGTTTTGCAGACCGAGATTTCCAAGCCCGCAACCCCTTGCGAATCAATGCTTGCAGAACGCCTGCCCTGTCTTGACACTAATTTGACACCAATTATTTCAAAATCACCTTGCCTTGGTTCTTTTCCAGCCAAGCGGTGAACGCTTGCTTTACTGCTTCAATAATAACAAAGCATCTCTCCTCTGTCAAGCTTTTGTCCCAAACTCAATATAAATTATGGGACGAGATTGATTTCCACTTCCAACTTCGCGATAGACTCCATCAGATCATCGAATGACGGATACTCGCCAAACAGCATTTCCCTCATGCCTTCGTAGTCACTCCGCAAAGCGTCAAAACGGAAATGCGGCGGAACAAGCTTGACGGAACCAGGGACAGCTTTCTCATATTTTGCCCAGGCCCTTGGGTAAAACTTCATTTTGAACGACGCCACTTTTTGCAGCAGGTCCATTTGCTTTAGGGCCGCTATTTTGTGGTCCGTCCGCGCAATGCAGAATAGGTCATAAAAATGCCGTGAATAGCGTGCCGGCATATCAAGATGTTCAGGGCGGTTGGCTTCGTGATGCAGAATCGTAACCTTCTCCCAAAAAGTTCTCTCTGCCGAACTCGTGATAACTGTAGTCGCGGCGGCTTGCGCCAACTTGGGATATTGCTCAAAGACATATGGCTGAACCGTTCGTTCAACTGCGGGCGTCCATGCGGCCAACGCGCCTATCTCCAGGCAAATGGATTGCAAAATTGAATCTGCACTGAAAAGCTGTGGATAGTGGAAGCTAACAATTTGCGGATTGGTTTGCTCAATCTCTACCCTTGCGTTCTGCTCGATGATCTCAGATAAATCCGTTGCAAAGGCCGGTAAAAACGTATTGGCCAGGAACGCTGCGGCTTTTGCGTCCGCTTCCTTGTTGAAGACGTCCTGCTTAGTCTTGGAGCGTTCCTGCCACGGTTCGTCTTTCTCGTAACCCAGCAGTCGCCAGTCCAATATCAGGTCAATATCTTCGGAAAACCTTTGAATCAGGCCGAAGCATTTGGAAAGGCTGGTGCCGCCCTTGAATGTCAACTGCTTTTGGTAGGGGCTTTTGTGAAAAAGGTAGTCCAGTACCAGACAGACCCAATAATCCTTTTCGATGATAGCCTCATGAACGCCCATTTTCTGCGCAGTGTTGCGGAAAACAATCCGCCGCTCCTCCACAGACAGCTTCAGAATATCATGCATATCAATTTTCCTCACAAATCTTACGAATCACTTGGTAAACCCAAACCGTTGTCGGTCGGGCCTCCTCCAGCAACTTCAGTCGCTCGCTATCGCTCAAAGAGGCCCGGATGATTTCAATCGCCGCGTCATTCACTTGTCCCTTGCCCAAGGCCTTGATCCCCTGGATGACGAGAGCGGTCTTGTAGCTCATGCCGGCAATTTCCCGGTTATTGCGGTGCCGGAACTCAAGCGTGATATTGCCAATCTCAAAGCTGTTATACGCTCCGTCGCTGATGTAGCTCCATTTTGCGGGTACCTGCGTAGATAAGCCGAGAGTATTCAAAGCGGTTGTCCCCGACGGAGCAATGTTCCAGTTAAATTTCCGCGCTATCGCCAGTGCCGTCTGGTACGGGGAGGGCATCTCATACTCTTGCAAAAACTCACTAAAGCGCGGGCAATAGTAAATGCCGCGCAGAATTCTTTGTATTTTGCCATCATCAGCCAATCGGTTCAGCGCCCTGCGAACGGTTTCATATTCCGCGATTTCTAAAAAATCATTCGCAATGAATACTGAATCGTGTCCCAGCTCGTCAATCCGGCTTCTTAATTGTTCGGTAATCATGTCACGCAAAACGAGGCCTCCTTTCGTCCCAAATACTATATCATATTTGGGACGAAATAGCAAGAAGTTTTTTGATGTGCACCAATTATTTCAAAATTACCTTGCCTTGGTTCTTTTCCAGCCAAGCGGTGAACGCTTGCTCGCGTACATAGAGCCGACGACCGATCTGTATCGCAGGAAACCCCTTGGCGTGGATAATCTCATACGCCTGGTTCTTCCCGCACTTGAAAGCGGCCTGTATGTCCTTGACGGTCAACATCTTCTCTTTGGTGTTTTCCATTATAACAAAGCAACTCCTTTCTATCAAGCCGCGGCTGCGGCATTTTTTTGCCTGAGCATATCAAATTGCCGGATGCACCGCAGCAGCACAATGAGCTGATCCTGATAAAGGTCCTCATCAAAGGAACCATTTACCCGGCTTTCCTTTCGGATCAGCGGTTCATACAGGGCAGCGATCCTTTCGTATGCGCTGCCGTCGTTGGCTTGCGCTCGCCGGAGCAGGTCGTCAAAAAGCATAACGGCATCCCTCCAATTGCGTCCTGAGTTTTGGAAGCATGCGCTGATAGGTCTTTTGCGCCGCTGGAACCGAGATTCCCAATCGCAGAGATATTTCCGCGTGGCTCATATGCAACAACACGTGCCATACAAGAATCATGCGTTCGCGCTCTGACAGACCCATGTAAAGCAGCGGAACTATGTCGCTCGTTGGCGGCGAATATACCACGCCGGCGTCATCGTCAAGCAGCGGTTGCTCAAAGTGTTCGCGTTGGGCAATTTTGGCCTGAGCGCGCTGCCGTTGACGCGCCAGGGCTCTTCGCAAATATGCGGTAAACTGAATCTGGATTTGTGATTCCATGCAAATACTCCTTATCAATGGGATACCCTCAACGCCTGTGGCTTTCAGGACGCACAGAACTGCCATGTCTGCAACACCCCTGACGGGTCATGGCGGACGCGGGAGCCGCCCGCGTTTATGTACTCTTGGCCCCGGGATGTCAGCCCGGAGGGATAGCCGCTCGCCGTTCAGGAATGTGTTGAGGGGAGGATGAGGCGTTACCGCCTGTTTGTCAAGGTGCGGGATGTCTTCATAAAGTAAAAGCGCATGGAATCCCTCCAGATTGGACAAGTTTGAAAAAATTTTTTTGATGGATTATTTTTGACAACAAGAATAGCAACTACTTGGCAAGTTGTTGTTAAAATTGCGTTTCTGTTGGCATTCCAAAAATATTATTGGCATACTTATTGACAATCGCAGCTAAACTTGGTATAATGTGTTTGAGAGGAGGAGAATTTATGCAAACAGAAGCATTGGCTGCTCTCGTCGGACGGGTGCAGAAGATGAAATGCGAAACGCAGACCTTAGAAGTCAAGGCCGCGCAGGGAGGTTGCCCAACCAGACTATTTGATACGCTGTCCAGTTTTTCCAACCAGGACGACGGTGGCATTATCCTGTTTGGACTGGACGAGAAGCAGGAATTTGCTGTAGTCGGTGTATATGACCCGCAGGATCTTCAGCAGAAAATCAATGAGCAATGTAAGCAAATGGAACCAACGGTACGTGCTTTGTTTACCATTTGCGAAGTAGATGGTAAAGTCGTGGTTTCCGCGGAAATCCCAGCGGTTGATATTTCGGAGCGGCCTGTATATTACAGCGGCGTGGGCCGTATCAAAGGCTCCTATGTCCGCGTGGGCGAAGCGGACGAGTTGATGAGCGAATACGAAATCTACAGCTACGACGCATTCCGCAAGCTTACGCATGACGAACTGCGCACTGTGCCGCAGGCCAAGCTATCGCTGTTCCAGCAGGAACGCCTGGAACAATATATGCGAGCGGCGAAGAAGGAGCGGGAAAATCTTGCGCATAGCGTTTCAGACGATGAAATCCTGGAACTTATGGGCGTTCTGTCCAACGGTGTGCCAACTTTGGCGGGTACACTCTGTTTTTCCAAGTATCCACAAGGCTATTTCCCGCAACTTTGCATCACAGCGGTGGCGCTCCCCGGTACCGAAATGGGGGAACTGGGTGATGACGGAGAGCGCTTCATTGACAACAAGCGGATCACCGGCCCTATCCCTGATATGCTGGAGCTGGCTGTAGATTTTGTTATCAAAAACAGCCGGAATAAAACCATCATAGATGATACCGGCCGACGTGCCGATAAATTGGAGTATCCAAGCAAAGCAGTACGCGAGGCCGTACTCAATGCGCTCGTACACCGCGATTACAGCGTCCACACGCAAAACGTGCCGGTGCGAATTGAGATGTACCGTGACCGGATGGAGATCATCAGCAGTGGCGGCTTGTATGGAAAAATCACGATTGACTCCCTCGGGAAAGTACGCCCCGATACGCGCAACGCCGCCATCGCCAACATTTTGGAACTGCTGCATATCGCGGAGAACCGCTATTCCGGTATCCCCACCATCCGCACCGAATGCGCCAACGCCGGTTTGCCCGCGCCTGTTTTTGAGGTGCGCCGGGGCGAATTCAAGGTTATTTTCAGGAACAATATCTATGACAGAGGCGCGGGCAAAAGCCGAGAGGCCCTATTGGAGTCGCTGGTTGCGTTTTGTTCCGTACCGCGCACCAGAGCCGAACTTACCGAATTCGCAGGCTTTTCCCGATTTTACACCATGGATAGTATCGTGCTGCCGTTGCTGGAAAGCGGCAGGCTCAAGATGACGCTCCCGGAAAAGCCGAAGAGCTCGAAGCAGGCTTATGTCAAGGCAGAATGACGAAATTCGCTACAAGTACACTGATTCTTGTGCGGAATCAGTGTACTTGTAAATTAAGCGTAATTCAAGCTTGAAACTTCCCGACCTGCTCCGCCGCCCGCAGCAGAATATACTGCCGGCAATCCTCATCGAAAACGCCGTCCACCACGCTGTTGCGGTTGATCAGCGGCATATACAGCCGCAGGATTTCATCCACGGCCTCTGGCTCGCCGTCAACCGCCCGGCGCAGCAGTTCGGAAAAAGAGTCATACGTCATCAAGCTCACCGCCTTCCCGCAACTGGCCCCGCAGCTTTTGCAGCGCCCGGCGCTTGTTGGAGTAGACGTAATCCAGCGAACAGCCCAGTTCCTCGGCCACTTCCATGGCGGTAAGCCCTTCCACAAACAGGAGCTTGAGGATTTGCTTTCGTATCAGCGGCAGTGAAGCAAAGCTATCGGCCAGGCGCTGTTCCTCGAAATCGAAATCAGCGTCAGATGCCAATCGGAAGTCCTGCTCGTAGGAAAGCGCAGGTGTTTCCGCGGCGCAGACCGCATCGTTGGGGCGCTGTGCTTTCTTCCGGCGGATGTAGTCTACCTTGGCGTGATAGACCACCTTCTGCATGTAGGCCGTAAAGCGGTTGCGGAGATCGTCGTCGTACATTTTTCACGCCTCCTGGTCATGCCACCCCGGCCGGTGACATGCCAAGATGGCATGCATTCTAAATTTTCGCGTGTGACAAGCATTTAGCGCATGATAAACGCAAGCATAGGCCCCACCTCCTTCCCGCTTTGCGAAAGGGACAGGGAGCCCCACAACCGCCCGGTATAGGGCGATTGCGGAATCTCCCTGTCCCCTTGCTATACCCTTCACAGCTTTTTCTCTCTTTTCATTCCTCCTTTAGCGCTATACTACAACGAAGTTTATTTTGTGACATGAAAAGGCGCAATCCGTCAAAAAGATGGATTGCGCCCTGCCTATATGATTGCGTTTTTACCTGAAGATGCTCATGCTGTCCAGCATGGCGCCTATTCCTCAAGAAAGTCCCACGTCATAGAAAAGAATTGCGGTGATTCTTTAGTATTCTTCATACGGTATCACCTCCGGAATTACTCGTGCGGAAACGCTATCTTTCTGCCGCACCACCGCAAACGCACGATCAACAAGGTGGTAGTAATAATAAGTTTCCGCAGAGCTTGCGTGACCAAGATATTTGCTCAGATACGGCATCATTTCTTTTAAGTCAACACCTTGGTTCATCCATTCATTCATCCTTTCCACAACAAACGCGTGACGCAGGCAATGCACAGACGGTCGTTTGCCGCCATTGACAGCGTCGGCTATGAGTTTCCAAATTGAAACAAACTTGCAACAGATAGAATTCGCCCATATTGGATTATTAGTGTTTTCTCCCGGAAACAACCACTGAGAAGCAGGAATGCTGCGTATTGTTTTTTGAAGATATTTGCGAAGCATTTCCGTTCCGTCATTCGGCAAATATACAAGGCGGTCTTTGAGGCCCTTGGAGTGCATAATCGTCAAAACCCCGTTGCCTAAATCAACATCGTCACGTTTCAACAATCGAGCCTCGGATAAACGGAGCCCGCAGCAATAGTACAAACGAAACATAATCTTGTACTCGTCCAAAAGCCGCATGCTCAACGCTTTATTGCCGTTCTTAGCGCATTGCCACGCATCAAGGGCGGTAAAAAAACGTTCAATTTCGTCCTTGGATGGGATATACTGTATCGGTTTCTCGCCGCTGAATCTATCATGTGAAATGTAAGCGTCAATTCCACACGAGAGCATATAGAAACACAGTTGGCGCAATAATGAAACGCGATGCCTGCGGGCATTTTTCCCCTCAGTAGGTCGGATAGTTGCCCACGCCTCAAATATGTCAACCGTTATGGTTGCCGAATCCGGAAACTTCTCCAGACACAAATCGTCGAACTTTTTAAGGGTATATTCTTCGTTACTGTATTTGAACCCATCGGCGCGTTTTTGCTCGATTAAGCCGACTATATACGGAGCAAGCATACTTTCAAAAGAATATTTCAAGCGACTATACCCCCAATAGTGAATGGCAAGGCGCATAGCCGCATACGTTCCTCATCGTGCGCCAAGTATACATCGACGTTCATAGCATCGGCGTGTCCAAGCGATTCCGCGATTCTATCGATACCTGTCCCCGCAGTCAAAAGCCGCGGCGCAAAAGTTCGGCGGGTAATATGAAAACCTTGCCCATACGGGAGGGCCATGCCCGCCGACGATAAAATCCTAATGAGCGCGTTTCGGCAAACTGCATGGCTTACGGATAGGTATGGCGCGCTATGGGAAACAAAGATGTAACCCGCCTCACCCAACCGTGGCCGCCCCTCTGTAACATAGCGAAATACTGAATTACAGACCTCTGTGGGTATCGGAAGCGTTATAGCTCTGCGCGTTTTAGTCTGTATAATCGACAGCCGACGATTTTTCAAATCGAAATCCGTGACCTTCAGTTTTACAATATCGGAAGCGCGCAGCCCCATTCGCAAGCCAATCATAACAATTGCGGAATCCCGAAGCTCCAATGGCGTTGCCGCTTTTTCACGGAAATCGTATATTGCCGCTTCCATGTCCGATGACAGTACGGTAACAATTTGACGCACTTGGGCAGATTCGTTGGACAGCGCAAGATGCAAATTTTTCGGTACGAGGTTCTGCTCCGCCATGTATTGGAGCAGTTTGCGAACCCTGCTCGCGCAAGCGTTGCGGCCGCGTGCCGTTGAGTGTGGGTCGGCGTCGTGAAATTTTTTAACTAATTCCGGTGTGATCTCTACCGGATGGCTAACGCCCTCAGCAGCAAGAAACTTGAAAAATCTCAGGCACCCATTCATACTATTCTGAATCGTTCCTTTCGCCAAGCCCTCTCTTGTACGCGATTCAAGAAAGCCTCTCATTGTGGTTTGACACCACTCCGGCAAATTGAGTAGTTGTAATGGTTTCCACGCATAGTTGCGTTCGGATTTAAGTTCCCCTGTCCGCAAATAATCATCAAACTGCCGAAGATGTTGTCTTCTGAGTTCCTTTGCCGATTGGCCCTGGAACGCCTTCACCTTGTCCACGGTGGTATACCAAAGCTCCTCCTCGAACTCGGCCAGGCGCTCCTCCTGCCGGTCGAGGGCTTTCATGAAGCGGGTGATGTTGGCCCGCTTGGCCCTGCGCTCGGTGCGGGCCTTCTCGATCTCGCCCAGCCGTGCGTGGGCGGCCCCGTAGCGGGCGGCCAGGGCGTCGTAGCGTTCCTGGTAGGCGTCCTGACGAACTCGAAGGCCGCTTGCTGGTGGGCGTATGGTGACGCCCGCACGGGTAAATTGATGTTGGTCATAGCAAACTCCTTTTGGGGGAAGGTTGAAATTTCTTTGAACCTCGCGCTATGACCTTATTGCTTTGTTCTTAGTTCTTGGATACAATGAGTTCTTTCGTGTCGGGATTCTTCCTGACCGCCTCCCGATTAGCCCGAGCGGACGTGCCATTACCGTGACACGCGACGGTTTATTCAATTTGGGAGGGCTGTCCCGCGCCTCCGGGAGAGAGCATATCAGAAAACCGAGGATTTGGCCCGGCCAAAATCTGTCTGGTCAAAATTCATATTGCTAAAGCGGGAAAGCGCCTATCGATTCAGCACATTAAACAAATATCGCGATAAATTGCCGTATTAACGTGCTGAATCCAATGCTTTTTATCCCGTTATTGCTCCAGAAATGAAAATAAGCCAGCCAAAAATTGGCTGGCTCGGATGCGAATTTTTTCGATTTAGTCAATTTGACCAATCGGCCTGAATCCATGCGCCTCCAGGGCCTCGTCGAACTGGTACATCGACAGCCCCAGGCGGTACGCCTCCGGGTGAAGCTCCTGGAATACCACGTGCCGTTCCGTGGGGAGAAAGTCGCGCCCGGCCCGCCGCATGACTGCCCGCAGCATGGCGGGCGGCAACCGCAGGCCGACGCTCAGTGACATCAGCATATCCACCTCCGGCGAGAGCGTCATATCCGTGCGCAGGCGCTGGAGCGTCCGCGTACTGGTCAGCGCGTATTCCGCGAGAGCCTCAACGGAGCAACCGCGCCATTTCATCAGTTCCACCAGGGCATCGGGAAATACCGGGGGCAGGCGGCGCAGTATGCCCGCAATATCCGCGGGCTTGTCCGCAAGGGCCGCCGAGCCAATCAGGGTAAGTTTTTCGTCG
>Ga0268262_10003568_pt1 | contig 16754 bp, 16 predicted proteins | sample TergutNc150P3_FD_190354 | JGI IMG/M metagenome (GOLD analysis project Ga0268262, IMG submission 190354) | Nasutitermes corniger P3 segment gut microbial community from laboratory colony in Florida, USA - Nc150 P3 (SPAdes) (version 2) | ecosystem: Host-associated > Arthropoda: Insects >... | reverse complement strand
TGGGTAGAGACGCGGGCGTATCCTATTTGCATGGTGAAGCCTCCTGGGATTTCCAATTCTCACAATAAGACAATATTAAAAATTTTCTCAAAAGTCAACTTTAATCTTAATTTTGAGAAAACAATTTTGAGAATGGTTTTTGAGAAAAGAAAAGCCTTGATTTACGGTGGGCAAGCCAGGCGGGCCAGGGTTTATCAAAAACGAACGTTTTTGAGAAAGGGCGGGGCTTAGTCAAGGTCTCGTCTAATCTTGCCTGTTGGCGGCCCGGGAACGGTCAGGTTTCGCTTGACGCAGGCCCAAATATATATTAACCTAAATACATCAACGCACGGATTGTCGGCCTTTTAGGCAACGGATCCGGTGCCCCCCCCCGGCGGTATCGACGGGGGGTTTTTTTATATGTCGAAAAGAGGTTCTTCATGGAAACCGCTTTTCTGATTGACGGGTTCAATTTTTATCATTCAATCAAGAATCTCCCCCGAGAATTGAGATGGTTCGACTACGACAGTTACTGCCGGCATTTCCTGGCGCCGGGCGATACCCTTCACAGCATATCGTATTTTACGGCTCTCGCCTCTTGGCGGCCCGTTTCCGCAACTCGTCATAATGTTTTTATTGAGGCCTGTAAAGCGAAAAGAATAAATGTGATTCTTGGCAAGTTCAAATCCAGAACCATAAAATGCAACAGTCCCCACAAAGCTGTCCCGCCGGGTTGCCCCCAATGCCCTCAATGCTATACTAGGCATGAAGAAAAGGCCACGGACGTCAATATAGCTCTTTATGCCTACCGCTTGGCGGCCAAAGTTCAAAAAATAGTTTTCGTAAGCGGCGATACCGACCTAATCCCCGCCGTCAAGCTCATAAAAACGGATTTTCCACAGGTCAGAGTCGAGGCCCTTTTCCCTTATGATCGCGCCAATACTGAATTCAAGCAGGCCGTTGACGCGCACCACCTCACCCAAAAACGAATTTTAAGCCGGTTTCAATTGCCTGAAACAATCCTAAAAGCCAACGGCAAGCGCATCGTCCGCCCCCAGTCATGGATATAGAGCCGGGCCACGGGTCAGGCCTGTGAGATTCAGGGATTTAGGCCTTTAACACCTGGCCGCGGTTTCGCCGGCAGAACCTGGAGGAGTAATGAACCCCGATAAAGAGGCGAAATTAGATCAGGTCATCCATCTTTTTGAGGCCATATCCACTTTGCCCGCTAAGAAGGTGAACCTGGCCGACAAGGGCTGGTTTACGATTAAAGAGGCCATGACCTGGTCAAGTTTAAGCCGCCGCTTCCTGAGCGGAATGATGGCCGAGGGCCGCCTGTGGCATAAGCGTTTTGGCGGACGGGGCGATATACGCATACCAAAGGCACACCTAGACGCGCAGATTGTCCTGGGCTTTCCGGTGCTGGATATGCCCCCGGAGCATAACCGAGATAGAACGAGTGGCGCACAACCGGCCGGTGACGCGGTTAATACCGAAGCATGAGCAGGACGAGGGGAACCCGCCGCCGAGGGTTGAGTGAGCTACTCGGCCGGACCTCTGGCACACCCCCCTTCATATCCGCCCAGTCTTAAAGGGTCAAAAACAGATCCCGGCCCCTTAACTGCCCTATTGACTTAACCCCTCAGAATGTGGCATTCTGAAGCCACGGTGCCTAACAACACCCTTGAGCGGTCGCACACCCGCTGCTTGTGCTATTTTTGCGCCATGATTTTGCCGATAAGTCTCAGGCCGGGTGTGGGCTAATAAAATACCTTCGGGGAATACGCCCGCAGTTCTCAAGGCTGTTGTTAGCGCCCGGCCCTTTCTCTTAAAAGAGGGTCAATAACAAAACCTTGAGGTGCACCATGTCCAGCAAAACCCGCAAGCCGTTCCCCCCCGCCGAAAACCCGCCCGAAGCCGGCCAAGAGAAGCAGCCGAAGGCCCCAGAGCTTGTCGCCGTTCTGACCGAGATTGAAGCAATATTGAGATCGTTTGAGGGCTGGCAATGGGCCTACAAAAACATAAACCAGGAAATCGTCACGCTCAGAGAGCTGAATGACGCGATCTTACAACTGCATGTAAAATTTGGCGGTTTGGCCTGCCTTTTGGAGCTATTGCGCGAGAACAGCATAGGCCTGACGATCGAACAACAAGAGGCTTTATATCTCGCGTCTGATTGCCTCCGGGAAGAAAAAGAAAAAATTGAATCCATCTGGCCGTGTTCCGCGAATGACGCTCTTTTCGTTCATATCGCGGATTTAAAGGAGGGGACCGAATGAAAAACCCCTAATCAGCCGGCCTGTCAGGCACGGCCATGGCCACGCCTGGCAGGCGAAGGGCTCCCTGCGAACCCACAGAAAAAGTTGGGGCCGGCTGCTTGCCGGCTCTACTCATTTTTGACCCCGGGAAAGCCTTTACAGCCAATGGCCCAACAAAGGCGGGGAATAACGGCGCTCGACCAACCTTCCGTAGAGTAAGCTATTTTGAGCCACAATACCGGAACTTGGTTATTCCGCGTCCATTTGGGCGAGACTGGATAATAATCTGAAATATTAGCTTAAAATCTGATTGAACTCTGGGACAGGATATATGAGGTGGTCCCACCTCATGACCGACCCTCGCCGGCCGATGGCGGCTTATTCGCCCGGGAGGGCTCAACGCAAACTGGCCACCGGCCCGAGCATCTTCCTTTGGCGGTTCCTTGGCGTTCCTTTGGCGGGTTCCTTGGCGTTCCTTTGGCGGCTCCTTGGCGGCTCCTTTGGCGGTTCCTTTGGCGTTCCGTTGGCTGTTCCTTTGGTGGTTCCAGCGGCCGCGCCTTGGGTTCTAGTCCACTTCTGGACCTGGGTTCGATTTCCTTTTTTCGACTGATCGGCCTTTTCCCGGCCGCCAAGTTTTGGTATAATCGGCCCAGAGACACACAGAAACTTTCAGGGTGCTTTTTAAAATGAGTTCATAAATAAGTGTATAGTTGATTTTTGATTTTGAAAAATAAGTCTGATTTAAGCTGTTTATTTATTCTATTTGGTGACGACCTCCGGCACCAACGACTAATCTCAACAAGCCCCGCAAAGCCTTGCGGGCTTTTTAATTCAATTGAAAAAGAATAGCCGGGCTTTAAGCACCCGGCTATCCAAGTCGTCTTCATTTGGTTGGAGGCACATTAAAGCGCCCACCACCGGAATCGTGGCCGGGGACGGTGCTGGGGTAACCGCCGCTTCCAGGCGGCGGAGTCGGTCTCCCACCGCCAATCGTCTTGCCTCCTGGCCCTCCTTTGGGAGCGGGCCCTTTCCCCGAACCGGTTTTCCCCTTCGCGTTACTAATGATTTTCATAGGAACTCCTTGTATGCATACCCCCTAAAGGGGTTGGGATCAGGCCCTAGGCGATGGATAAACACGCCAAGGGTCGCTTTGTTCAGTCGTTAAGATCTGGCAATACTTTTTGCCAGAAAGCCATCACCGCTTCAATCCAGCCTTTAATAATATCTTCACCGTCTATACTGATATATCCACCGATTTCATCGCGGTCTAACCTCTCTCCGCTGGAATCAATAAATTCTACAGGGAAGCGGTCGGGCCAATTTACGAACCAAAATGAGTTTAGATTTCTTTTTTTGAGGAAGTCAATAGACTTTTTTCAAAATATTTGCCCAAAATTTTATCACCAATGATTTTATTTCTAGAGATATTTGATGCGCCGGACCTTCGCATACGTTCCTTGTACTCCTCCTCCTCATCTCTCCCGTAAAGGATGGGTTTCACATATGGGTCGAATTCCTCAACCGCATATTTAAGTTCAGAATAATCAGCGCCCATTGCCCATTCAGTTCCCCAATCCAAGCCCACCGCGCGAAAGTTACCCTCCGCCTCTCTTTTCTGGCTTTTCAGCCGCTCAATGATCTGTTCCATGGCCTCTGGTTCTCCTTTCATACACTCGTCAAGTTGCTCTTTTTTGGAAACGAATGCTTCTAGGGCCTTTTGGTAAGGAATTTGAAATATCGCCGCTTGGTTTCAAGCCGCGCTCAGGTTGCGCTTAAGCCATGAAAAAACATCAGGTCTTGCCGCAATATAACGCGAAGTTGAAATATTTATAAATCACGTCAACTGCGGAAAAGCCGATATCGTTCAGCATATTCAAATGCGTAATCAGCCCGGCCTATCCTCCGCGTAATAGTTCGGCAGCCACTTTTTTGTGATTTCTTCAATCGGCCGAAGCCATATTATGGTTTGCGCCAATAATCGACCCTGGACCAAAGGGGGTGCCAATACGCGGCAAATCGGTTATGCTAGGGCCAAGGCCAGTATATTTATAGTACACCCAAAACCAGAGGAGAGACTTATGATCGTTATTCTCACCGGTGCGGGCATCAGCCAGGAAAGCGGCATCGCCACCTTCCGCGACAGCGGCGGGCTATGGGAAAAAGTGCGGATTCAAGATGTCGCCACTCCCCGGGCCTTCCAGAAAAATCCCGGCCTGGTATATGACTTTTACAATGCCCGGAGAAAACAACTGCTCAGCCCGGACATCGCGCCGAATCCGGCCCATTTCGCCCTGGCCCGCCTAGAGGCGGAAAGCCCGGAGCCCGTTCTCGTCGTCACCCAGAATGTGGATAATCTGCATGAACGCGCGGGGAGCAAAAAACTTCTGCATATGCACGGTGAACTGCTCAAAAGCCGTTGCAACGCCTGCGGTGACGTGCGCCAATGGGAACATGACCTAACGGCCGCCAACTCATGCCCGGCCTGTGGGCGCGCCGGGTATCTGAGGCCGCATATAGTGTGGTTTGAGGAAATGCCCCTGTATCTGGATGAAATCTATGACGCGCTGGGCCGCTGCCGCACCTTTGTCTCCATCGGCACTTCAGGCCAGGTTTACCCGGCGGCGGGTTTTGCCAGTGAAGCGCGTTCGAATGGCGCAGAGGTGCTGGAACTGAACCTGGAACCTTCGGGCGGGCCGAAGGTGTTTCACGAGGGCCGGTACGGCCCAGCCAGCCTGGTCGTTCCCGCTTGGGTGGATGAAATGCTGAAAACATAAGCGCCAAGCCCGGCCTTTACCAAGGCCTTGGAGGAGAAAAGTAAATAGTATAATCAAATCAGGTGATTTCGCAGCAACTAATTGTCAACACGAACATTGACAACTTGGAGCCGCTCCTTTACAATAGCAAAATTGTTGAATGCGCCGCTAGCTCAACTAGGCAGAGCAAATGACTCTTAATCATTAGGTTACAGGTTCGATTCCTGTGCGGCGCACCAAAAATCCCAAGGGCTTCCGGGTTATTCCCGGAAGCCCTTTCTATAACCGACAAACATTTTGACAAACCAAAAATCATTTTTGCTCTACCGGCGAAGGCTTTAAACCGGTTCAAGCCCCCTTCTTCAGGGGCTTTCCCCCCTCCCTCGCCCCCGCAGTCTGGGCCTCATCCCCCCACCCACCGCCGCCTCCAGCCCCTCGGCCTGCGCCCGCCGGGCCGAGGTTACGCCCACAAACCATTTTTTCTTGATTTATTACCGGTATTTTGTTTATCTTTACCTATATCGTACGCTGTATTTTTCTGAGAGGCTTTCAGTGTCCCGTTGTCTAGGTGCCATACTAATCTTCTTCATCTCGCTTTCCGCCCTGCCCGGCTGCGCCATCAAGACGACCAACCTGGCCCCCATGGTCGCCAGCGACTTGCTTATCACCGGGGCCCTATACTATGTCGGCGATGAAAATCCGCATCCCGTCTTCCGGCCGGGCATCTATGCCTTCTGCGGTGAAAAGGGCCGTCTCTGTGAGGCTCAAAAACCCGGCAGCCCTTACTATTATTTTGAATTCCGTCCTAACGGCACCGGCCATTATATTTTCAACGGCGAGTCACAGCCCCTTTTCACCTTTAATTGGTCTGTCCAAGGCCCTTCGGCCAAACTGATCACCCACGGCAACCACCTGGTTCCAGCCTCTCTTGAGGCTATCTTCGCCTACCACCGCCCCGGGGTCTATGTCATCAAGCAGCCGAAACGTTATTATTTCGTTTATGATCAGGTCTTAAATAAAAAACAGCCCTCCGCCCAGCCCCTTTCAAAGCGCCTTAGATGACGGCCTAAAGATTATTTGACCGAAAGTCGCGAAAAAGTATAAAATGTACACGAGATCACAACAAAAAAAATTCAAGGAGGTTTCAAATGCGTAACTTCATATGCCGTTGTCTTTCCTTGCCGCTCATCCTGGGTTTGGGTCTGTCTTTGGGAGCCTGCGCCAAGGTGCCCGGGACGGGCCGGAGCCAGTTGAGCCTGGTCAACGACAAGGCCCTGACCACCATGGCCGCCCAGCAGTACAGCCAGTTAATGAAGCAACAGCCCCTGTCTTCCGACGCCAAGGCCGCCGCCCAGGTCAAGAGGGTGGGGGCCAAGCTGGCCCGGGCCGCGGAAACCCTCTTGAAGGAAGAGGGCCGGGCCGCGGAGACCGCCGACTACAAATGGGAGTTCAACCTGATTGAATCCAAGGAGGCCAACGCCTTTTGCATGCCCGGCGGGAAGGTGGGCATTTATAGCGGCCTTCTGCCCTACACCAAGGACGAGGCCGGGTTGGCCGTGGTCATGGGCCATGAGATTGCCCACGCCATAGCCCACCACAGCCGGGAGCGGGCCAGCCAGGAACTTCTGGCCAACCTGGGCGGGAACATTCTGGACATCGGGCTACGGGCTCGCGGGGAATCAGCCCTCACCTACCAGATGGCCATGAGCGCCTACGGCCTGGGCGGCCAGGTCGGCGTCATCCTGCCTTTTTCCCGGATTCATGAGAGCGAGGCCGACCGCATAGGCCTGACCCTCATGGCCATGGCCGGTTACGACCCGGAACAGGCCGCGCCCTTCTGGAGGCGTTTCAGCGAAAGCAGCAAGAACAAGGGCGGCCCGGCCTTCCTCTCCACCCACCCCACCAACAGGGCCCGCCTGGAAGGGATAGAGAAATACCTGCCCGAGGCCAAGGCCAGGTACCAGACGGCGAAGAGGAAGAAAAGCTGACCCGATCACTCCTTAGAGTCGGTAAAGACTTTCCATTCCTGTTTCCCCGGAGTCTCCCGATCTGTCTTGGCCTTATCCACTTCCTTCATGACCGCTTTCGGTTTGGCCGGTTCCGAAGGAACCGGCGGGTCGGACGATTTTGAGACCGGAGGCTGGGGGCTGCTCCAGACATGATCCGGCCGGGGCGGAGGCTTATCCAGCACCTTGAAATCTTTATCCAACCTGGCCAGATCGATATTCAGAAAATCCCAAAATATGGCGTTCCCCACCGATCCCCTCAAACCGGGTTCACCTTCCAGGACCTCAAAGGTGGTCAAAGGGATTTTCGGAAAGAAGAGCTTGAAAGTCCTCTTCTGACCAAATAGGACGACGTTATAATCCGGTTCCACGGCCAGCCCTTGGCTGGCGGCCAGGTAATGCCGTTTGCCGGTGTCTTTCTCCCGGATATAAAATGACAGGGCATGACCCGGCGGAAAAAGCCGGGGATGGGTGGGCAGTAAACCCCGGTTGCGATGTTCCACGGTGATGATGATTTGATCATCGGTCAAGACGATTTCTTTTAAAACCGTATCAGGATCCCTCTGGCTGGGCCAGTTGAATCTAAGCACCCGATTGTCAGCCCAGGACTCCCCAACCAAGCCCAGACCAAAAACCATGACGGCCAGGAAGACCCAACGATGAAAACCCAGGTCGATTTTAAAACCCATATCGGCCAAGCCCCAACCTGTACCAATCTTTTCCATATAAACCCCGAGGGCCTTTAAAGACCCCAGGCGCCTGTATGCACCGTCAAAACAACAAGTCCCGGTCAGATCTTAAATTTTCTCAACAACCACCGGAGAAAAGCAGTCAATATTGTCCATAAGACAGGGTTCCTCCGATATGCGCCAGCTCGGCGGCGCCGTACTCTCATTACCATCATCTTCCCCCTCGGTTTCCGGTTCCTCCAAAAACTAATGACCGGCCGGCAATGGAATGCCGAACATTTTCGTCATCTTCCCACACTTCCGGCAAAATTAAAACCACTTTTCCAATTGTGGATTTCCAATTTCCCATCCCTGTTTCCACCTCCCTCGCTTGAGCCTCAAGGACGGATACTTCCATCAAAATCCGATTATCTTGATTCATGTTGATAAATTATTGATTATATGTTATAAATATTAAAATTCTTCCCCCTTGGAGACTCCCATGAAAAAGGCGGTTTGGCTTATTCTGTCTTTGGCCGCGCTCTTCCCCCTGACCGCCTGCAGCCCCAGGGGTTCCGCCGCCCAGCGGGACAACGCCTTGGCCGGCTTCTGGCAGTTCACGGAGACCGCGGCCTATGTCCGAAGCTATTGTTCCACCCTGAAAGGCTCAAAGAACCGGGAATGCCTGGAAGACTTATCGGCCGCCCTGGAACGGGCTTCGAAAATCCCCTTTGCCGCCTACACCAATCCGGCCTCTTGGGCCGAGATGGAGTCTCTGATACCTGGCCGGACCAAGATGGCCCAGTTGGCCGGCCCGGCCATAAAACCCGGGTTTTACACCCCCTGCGTCTTCCGCAAAGGCTCAACCGAATGCGTGGATATTTCGTCAGCCGATTCTTCCCATATCCTTCACTTCGGCTCCAAAGGCATCGGCTCCCTCACTTTCAATACCTCCCGAGGAAATTACCTCAATGTATTCAGTTGGGTGAAAACGACCAACTGGCCCCTCCAAGTCACCCTGGACGTAAATCCCGGCCCGGTCAACATGGGTTCCAACATGCCCAAAAGGGTCTATGAAAACTTCATGCCGGCGGGAACCCTGGTCACCGTAATCCCCTTGAAGGATAAACTCCTCTTGTTCAAACCCCAGAACAGCGGAGTCAAACTCCCCGTGGTCTGGAAACACGGCATGGATGAGGTTACCATCGAAAAACTCCAGGGTATGGTCCACTAGACCCAAGCCGCCCCTGGCCCGTTTCAACCAGGCGCTTGGCGCCAGAGAGAGTCTGGCCCTCAAAAATCGTGAGGGCGAGGGTGTCAAGCGAGTAATTCCCCAATTTTTCAATGACCAATACCAGATATGGGGTTCTTTGGTGATGATTAGGAATATCAGCCACTTGTCTTTTTAAGTCTATCTTGATAAACTCATTTCCATCTTAAGGTAACTAAAATGGATTTTGGTTATGGCACTAAGAAAAGTCGCATTTATATCCGGGCTGATAATTTTAATTCTAGGCTACATAGGATCTTATTCAAACGCCCAAACCGAAGGGCCGAGCCCGAGAGTCCCGGAAAACCAGGCCCCGCCCAATCCCGTTCCCCCCAAAACAGCCCGGCAACCCGCGGTTACCCAATTCGAGATCCCGGATAATCCCCCTCCTCAAAAACCAGGGGCTTCCAGGACCGATCAAGAAACAACGGACACTCAAAATCAGGATCCCCCGAAATCACTTCCGGCCGGTCCGGTAACTACAAATCCCCGCTCCCAAAATCCAAATCCGCCAAAACCGGCTTCACCGAAATCAAATCCGACGAAGACGGCTCCCCCCAAACCCGCTTCAACTGGTACTGTTCCGTCGAATCCGAGCCCCCTTAAACCAGGCGACCCGAGCCCGGCGCCTCAAAACGGAACTTCGGATCAGCCCATTCCGGAGAAACCTGTCCCGGAGGCAGTGATCCCGGTTCTTCCCCGCCTCGCGGTAAAGCCGGATCCGACCATCATGAGACGGCCGGATTATGAAGAGCCAAAGACCGAACTCTCCAAAATAAAATACCAAAAAGCCCTGCATTTAGGCCTCATCCATGAAATCCCCCCGGGCCAAGGCCCGAACGATTTGGTGCCCCTGGGCCTTCCAGTGGTGACCGTGCCGCCGGAAGCGGATTTCCCGGAGATACTGAGACTTCGGGGCCGGGATCAAAGCGAGGTCGTGGACTATGTCCGAATAGACGATAAATATATCGTCTATTCGGAAAGATTTAAAAAACAGGGCGATTATATGCCTATGGGGCCTATAAGGATAGGTTATTACCGCAACCCGGATGATGAGAACCCGGAGGGTTCTTTCCTAAAAAAACCCGAGGACATAAAAATAAGCCGAACCCGGCTTGATAATATATTGAATGCTCTCCAAGATAGAACCGCCATTTTAAGTTCCCTGGGCCGAGTCATCCTTGAAAAAGAAAAAAGGGGCTTTGACGGGCAACCGGTAAAGACTGTTTTTATCTATTTTGATCCCTATTCGGAAAAAAGCCGGGATTTCCTAAGAAGCCATTGGCCCGATAAATTTTATAAAAAAGGGGTCAGATCCGTTTTCATACCGGTGGCCCTTCGTCCCGATTCACTCAATGCCGGACTTTTTTTCCTAAAGACCGGACTATACCGGTTTAAAGGTGAACCCTTGGCGGCCCAGGAAGCCCCCGAAGTCTGCTGCGGGGAAGAAAACAGCTTCCAGAAGTGCCATTCCTTGATCAAAAACAATAATATTTTTTTTAATGAACTGAAACCAGAGGGTTATCAAGGCGGCCCCATTTTCTTCTTCCCTGTGGCCAAGACCCAAAATTCCATGAATTACAGAAGGTTCCATGGCGATATGACCGAGGCTGTTTTCGAAAAAATAGTCAATAATATAGAAGCCATTTCTTATCGGCCTTATGACGGCTACTATACCTTGACCACCGGGGAGCCGGTGGCGGCCTGCTTGAAGCGGAAGGCTGAAGAAAATTAGTAAGATGTTACTTGGCATTGGACGCAGTTCATCTTCGCCGGTCCGGCCGGTGCCGCCGCCGGTTTCAAACCTTCAGCCCGGCTCATAAGCCTTTTATTCCTCCCGCTTCTGGGGTATAATCACCCAGCCGCTCCAGGCCTGATGGTTATGGAGCGCCGCAACCATTCAACCGGGACGACAAAAAGAAACAACCCTGATTGAGCCGGTGAATCGGCCTGACAATCCGCAAAAAAACCAAACACATCGATAAACCAGCCTCATTCGGGGCTTAGGACTTGGCGGGCACATTCGACCAATATTGAACGCACACGAAAGGGGAGGATTTATGAAAAAATTGGCGGTTCTGATCCTGGCGGCCCTGTTCGCTCTTGGCGCGGCGGGCGCGGTTTATTCGACGGACGCTTGGGCCAAATCTTCCAAGTCTGCCGCTTCAAAGGAAAAATCCAAGAAAGGCTCAAAGGAAAAAAAGAAAAAGACCGCCTCAAAAAAACACAAGAAAAAGGGCGGCAAGTCCAAGCAAAACGCCCAGGACCGCCAGGAAGACAAGGGCTGACAGGCGCCGGAAGCCCACCAGGGCCAAGGCGGGACCGTATGCTCCGTTTCCCCTTCGCCCTCCTCCTGGCCTTGGCGCCGGCCGGCCCGGCCTGGTCCCAGGGCAGCCTGGCCGAGAGATGGGCCAACGGGGGCGCGGCCAGGACGGCCGGGAAAATCCAGGCCAAGCCGGCCACCCAGGAATTCCGGGCGACCGTCATCCGGGTCATTGACGGGGATTCCCTGGTCGTCAAGCAAGCCAACCACCAGGCCCTGGAAATCCGGCTCTACGGAATTGACGCTCCCGAATGGGGGCAGGAAGGCGGGGCCGAGGCCACCGCGGCCCTGCGGCCGCTCCGGGGCCGGACCGTGACAATCCGAAAGATGGACACGGACGAATACAGCCGGATGGTGGCCCTGGTCGGGCTGCAGGGAGAGTCCGTCAACCTGAGGCAGGCGGCCCTGGGCCACGCCTGGCATTACGCCCGGTATTGCCGGGAGGAGCCGATCTGCGGGGAGATCAAGAAGGCGGAGGAGCGAGCGCGGGTGATGAAGCGGGGGCTTTGGGCCGGGAAGCCGGTCGCGCCGTGGCTTTGGCGACGGCGGCGGATTTGAAAATTTAAAAAGCCCCTCGGAGAGCGAACAAGGCCTTGACGCTCCACCGAGGCCGAGTTTCAGGCCGGCCTGCCCGCGGCTTGCCGATAAAGTGTATACCTGTTGCGTCCGTTGGCTTTTGAAGCATACAAGGCTTGGTCGGCGCGTTTGATGTATTCAAGGCCGGTCTCCAGCGTCCGCACATTGCCGCTGGCGATGCCGATCGACAAGGTGACGACCGGCGCCGCTTTGTTTTTTTTATGCGGAATATTGCAGTTTCTTACGTTTTCAATGGTCCGCTCCGCAATGATGCACGCTCCGTCTTCGCGGGCATTGGGCAGAACGACCACAAATTCCTCACCGCCATAACGCGCCACAAAATCCTCTGTCCGGGTTATGCTGCACGAAATCGCCTTGGCGACGGCTTGAAGGCAGGCGTCTCCCTCCGCGTGTCCGTAGGTATCGTTGTATTTCTTAAAATAATCCAGATCCATAATCATGAGGCTCAGCATCCCTCCGCCGGACCGTTTCATGGAACTCACAATTTTGTTCAAGGCTTCTTCCATGTAGCGCCGGTTATAGACCCCCGTGAGCGCATCGTAGTGCACTTTGCCCGTCAATTCGGCGACCTCTTCTTTTTGCGTGGACTGCAAGCCCATCGAAGCCTTGTCGGAAATCCTGACCACCGTGCGAAGTTGCTTGAGCAGGACGCCGTATTCGTTGGCCAGGGTTTCAAGCATTCCGTTGTCGCCGGGAGGCTCACCATGAAGGCCGTCTATGTAGTTGCGGGCAACGTCAAGAACTGTCTGTTCACGCGCAAATAAATCTTTCATCCCGGCATCCTTCTCCCGACAAGTGAGATTTCGATTCGCCGCGGCTAGTCGGTTATGAGATTGAAGGTCAGGTTTTCCACATCCTCTTGAAAATCCTCACCGCACTCAATGATGATTTTGTTGTTTTTTGCCACAATCCAGTTGACGGTTATGTTTTTGCCGCGGGCCGACCTGTCCATTTCCAAGAGCATGTTCAAAAGCACCTTTACGGTGGAGCTGTTGAAATATTTGAGTTTGCAATCAACCGTGAACGAAGCGAAATCCGTCTTCAGGTATTTCACCAACCATTCGTGGATCTCTTGAAAGAAGGCGAAAACATTTTCATGGTAGCTCTCGCCTTCGAGCTTCATGATCCCCTGTTCCTCATCGATCAGGACATACGGCGTCATGTCGGTCTTTTTCCGTTCCAGCCTGTAGACCATGGCCTCATTCCCCATCCATTGTAACGTGCATATTAAAGAATATGAACCCGTCCTCATAAGGCGTAAAGGTGTATTCGATTTTGGAACTGGCCCGCCGCGCTATCTCGATCAGCCCAAGCCCAGCTCCCTTGCTGGCCGGATTGTCGTTTTCAAGGCGTGATTGCTCCTTGTGGTATTTACGCAGTTCCACCTTGTCCAAGGTGTTCAGATAGTCAATTCTTTCCTTGACCAGCGGGGCGATTTCGCTTTTTATCACATTGCCTGTCTGTATGAAATACGCCTTGCCCCGCTTCCCCAGAATGAACGTGCCTTTCGGGATCCCGGAGTACATATCACCCGGCGAGTCAAATTGCTCCTTTTCCGCGGAATACATCAGCATATTGCTGATCTGCTCGACAAACACGGAAAAAACAGCCTGCGACACCTCCAGGGGCAGCTCGTCAAATTCCAGCCGCTTCTTTATTGTGCCCGCAAACCCGCCGATTCCTTCGGCCCACAGAGGTCCGCTGTACACAAGGGTTATCTTGTTTCCCCGAAGCATGTTGTGATATTCCATCATGTCAAGCATGGCCGGTTTGCCCTTTCAATGAGTTTTGGCTGAAAGGCTATAAGCTCAAAATCGTCCCGTCTCGCATTGTCACCCCTGTACTCTTCGAAAGCCCGCCATATCTTATCGGAGATTGCGCTTAAGGTTTCGCCGTGGCTTTCAAGGATTATCCTCTCAAACCCGTCATACCCGAACGGTATCTGCTCCTCGCCCCCGATTTGCTCATACAGCCCGTCGGAGGCGATGTAGAATTTGTTTAGAGGGTCGGCCGGGATGGAAATGACATTTATATCGTCTTGGCATTTCATCGCCCCGTCGCCGACCCGTATTCTCTGTCCCTTGAACCGGGTGACCTTATCGCCGTTGCAGACAAAGACGTTTGTATTTCCGGCCGCTATGCTGACGGTCCCGTCATTCGCCGCAAAGGCCACGGCCAGGTCGCAGCCGTCATTGACATTCGCGCTTTTGTCCGCGCGCAGGGCCGCCGCAAGGCGTTTTTCAAGCTCCCAGATGATCGCGGCGGGGTTATGGCAATTCGCGGCATTCACGCAACTGTCAAAAAGCGACACCACAAGCATGGCGAGGAGCGCGCCGGGCGTTCCGTGGCCGGTGCAGTCGCAAACGCACAGGGTGGCGCCGCCTTCGAATTTCTTGAGCCAATAGATATCGCCGCCCACGATGTCCTTGGGCTCCCAGATGACCGAATGATCCGCGAAGGCTTCGGCGAAACGGCTTTCGGGCGCCAACAGGCTTCTTTGGATTTTGCCGGCGTACTCAATCCCGGACATCATCATCATGTAGGCTTTAATATCCGCCGTCATGGAGTTCACGGCATCCTTGATCCTGTCAAATTCGTTGTTGTAAGAGTCCTCTATCTTCACGTCCAGGTTGCCTTTGGAGATTTCCCCGATTTTGCCGACCAGGGAGGTGATCGGCGCGACCATCTCTCCCATAAGGTTATACATAACGCCAAGCATGACCAGAACGGCGACAAGCGACATAACGACGGTTTGGGTCAGCACCTGGCCGCGCATCATGTTGAGATCCGCTTCGGGGATGAGGCCGACCACGGTATAGCCGCCCTTATTGCGGTATCCGGCGTAATGGCGCGCGCCATCAATCGCAACCCAGGCGTACCCATTGCCGGAGGTTACGGTTTTGTACCAATCCTCTCCTGATACATCCCGGCCCGACCAGGCCGGGTCGGGGTGGGCGCGTACCGTTCCGTTTGACAATACGAACCCGTACCCGTTATCGCCGAGTTTGATTTTCTCTATCGTCGCTCCAATATCCATTATTTCCTTAAGCCTGGCCAGGGCCTCGGCCCGGAAGCCCAATTGAATGAAACCGCCGTCCGCGCGGGATACGGCGGCGAAATGCATTTCGCCGCCCGAGACATTGCCGGGCAGGACGGAGGGCCGGGGTTCCTCGGCCATTTCGGTCACTCCACCGTCCGCCAGGGCCATATACTTGACGGTTGTCTCTCCGGACTTGAAGTCGTCGCCGATATTCCCGGGCATATTGCTGTGGGTGATGATGCCGCTTGAATCCGCTATATTGAGTTCAACAATCTCCAAAGGCGCGGCCAGCCGCTCCAGGGCCGCCGGCGACATGTCATCATCCAGTTTTTTCATTACATCCGTCGCGTTGAAGCCCACCTGGATAAACCCTCCGCCCGGGCGGGCCACGCCGGTATAATGGTTTATCCGGCCGTCCGTCCCGTCGGGCAAGAGCGACACCCGCGGCTTCTCGGAAAGTTCAGTCAGCGTTCCCTCAGCCAAAGCCATGTATAATCTTGTTTGCGCCTGCTTCTTATAATCGAAGCCGATGTATTCCGGGACACTGCTGTGGATAAGGATGCCGTTTTCATCAGCGATGCTCAATTCGATGATATCCAAGGGCTGGGCAAGCCGCCGCAAGGCTTCCGGCGATATATCGGCCGAGGGCGCGGCCAATATGTGGGCGATGAACCTGGCCACGCCTATATGCTTCTCGTCCATGGCCTTTGTGGTTTCGCTCACGGCGCGGCTCAATATATTCCCGATGGATTTCGCGATCGCTATATGTTTCTGGTTCAGCGTATGCTTCGTGGCCTCCAGGATGCTCTCCAGATGCTCGACTTGCGCCAGGATGTCGTTGGTGAAAATTTCCAGGTTTTCGTCCGCATTTTTCCTGATCGTCGAATCCAGGGCGCTGTAATTGATGAAAGAGATGATCAGGACCGAGGCCGCAAAAAGAATCATGGTCGGCAGGAGTATTTGTATTTTGAAACTGAGCTTTATATTTCGCAGGCCCATGAGGTGACCGGTCCTTAAATTAAGCCAAAATGACCAGGGCCGGGCCGTCCCGGACGCGCCGGGAAGCCGGCCTGAAGAATTTCCGCCGCTTGTAAAATCATGCTCCTTGGCCCGAACCCCATATGAATTTTAGTCAAATCATTATAAAAGCCCGGGCACTCCCCAGGCACTCCCCGGAAGCGAAAACCAGGGCCCTTTTTTGAAAAAACTTCAAAAAAGGGCCCTGGTTCGGGGCTGGGGCGGACGGAAGAGACTTGGCGTTTACACCATGCCCGTTTTTTGGCTCAAGGCCGCGGTGGTCATTTCGGCCCAACTGTAATTGAACATGTATTCGCCCCGGTACCTGTTGACCGCGCCGGCGTCACATTCAAGAAATTCGTAATAATCGCAGCCGAATTTGGTTTTATCCACGGATATTTGGTTCCATTTCTTGATGATGATGTCCGCCATCCCGTTCTCCCGCAGTATTTTCATCATTTCCGCTATGATCTTCTGGGTCTGGTTTTGCAGGTAACGGTTATACTCCCTGTCCGGCCACAAGATGCCCGCCAGTTCGGCGGCGCTCACGGAGGCGCCGTTCCGGTCAACCAGAAAGGCGAGGGCTTCCTTCGATTTTTTAAGCCTGAAGGCGACCGGGCGGCCGGCCGCGAACACCTCGAAATGGCCGAAGGTCTGCACATAAATCCGCGAGCCGGCCCTTCTGTCAACCGGGTGCCGCAGGTTTTCCATTTCGCGCAGGACGGCTTCCTTGGTGGCCGGTTTCATCACATACCCGCTGGCCCGCATATCCAAGGCCTCGCCTTGATACTGTTTATAGGCGGTCACAAAGATTATGTTCATGGCGGGGTTCATTTTTTTCAA
>Ga0268262_10003567_pt1 | contig 16756 bp, 15 predicted proteins | sample TergutNc150P3_FD_190354 | JGI IMG/M metagenome (GOLD analysis project Ga0268262, IMG submission 190354) | Nasutitermes corniger P3 segment gut microbial community from laboratory colony in Florida, USA - Nc150 P3 (SPAdes) (version 2) | ecosystem: Host-associated > Arthropoda: Insects >... | reverse complement strand
TGGGAAATAACGACAACGGGAATAACGCCGGCAGATCGCAAGTAACCATAGTGGCTATGTTCAAACCCGCCGGAAAAGGCAAACTGATAACGGAGGCTTTCCCCAAAGAGCACGGCGGCGTTACCCGCAACCCTGACAAAGAAACCTACGGCAACGGAGAGAGCGTGACGGTAAAGGCTGAACCGAATACGGGCTACACGTTTATCGGATGGTCAGGCGCGAATACGTCCGAAAACGAAGAGATAACGATATCGATGGACGAGAGCAAAACGCTCGTGGCGATGTTCGCGCCCGTAGCCCATACGCTCAGGGCCGACGTATACCCGCCGGACGGCGGAGCGGTATTCGTCAACAGCGCCGCGCTTGCCGGGAACGCCGCTCGGAACGTCGAAGCGAATATAGCGGTGTGGGCGAAAGAAGGCGAGGGGTACGTATTCGATAAGTGGACAGGGACGGCGGTGCGATTTGAGGATGCGGGCAAACAAGGCACGAGAGCGACGCTGTCGGAAGCGGGGGCGACGATTACGGCGAACTTCAGACGGGGGAGCGGCGGGGGGACGGCGGTCGCGCCGCCTCTTATATGTACGCTTACGGTCAAAAAAAATATAGATGATGGCGGCACTGTGTCACTCAATCCTGATGGAAATTTTTACAAATTATTGACGGAAGTGACGGCTACGGTAAAAGCGAATGATAAATATACCTTTATTGGATGGACGGGGGCGGGAATGGGTAAGGATTCGGTAGTGAAGATAACGATGGATAGGAATATGGAACTTTATGCCAATTTTCAGAGGGACGGCGATGAACCGCCGGTAACGCCGCCACCAACACCGCCGATTGATACGACGGTTGAAAACAAGACCTATAACATAACTTTCAACGCCGGTATCGGCGGGACCGTCTCTCCAACAATCCGCGCTACAGACGCGACCGGCAGACTCGCAAGCCTGCCGACGCCTACAAAAAGAGGATACTCATTTAACGGATGGTTCACAACTATGGATACGAGCGGTACGAGAGTGACGGTAGGTGCTACGGGTACGGTATTCACCTCGGACACCGTAATTTACGCCAATTGGTACGCTGAAACCTACACTATAACGTACAACCTTGATAATGGAACTATGGCGGTCGCCAATCCATCGAGTTATACGGTAGAGACACCGACCTTTACGTTGAATAAACCGACCAGAACGGGCTACATATTTGCGGGTTGGAGTTGGACCGAGGACTACAGTACTAAGATGGATACGACAGTGACCATTGCTAAGGGGAGCACCGGCAACAAGAACTATACCGCTAATTGGGAGGCGGGTGGGGGCGACTTTGTCGGAGATTACGATTATTCGCTCAGTTGCGGGGCACGCGGTGCTTGTGGCAAGGCTCTTATGCCTGATGGCAAGGTGTGGATGACGGAGAATCTTAATTATAACGTGGATAGTTCTTGGTGTTATGATAAAGACCCCGCCAATTGCGCTAAATACGGGAGGTTGTACACTTGGGACGCGGCGAAGACGGCGTGTCCTACGGGCTGGCGTTTGCCGACACGTCAGGAGTGGCAAACTTTGGTTGATTCTGCGGGCGGAAATTCAAACGCGGGTAGTAAGTTGAAGTCAAGTAGTGGTTGGAATAACAATGGCGGTTTTAGCAGTACAGATGAGTACGGCTTTTCGGCCTTGCCGGGCGGCTACCGTCGCTACAGCGGTACCAATTTCTCCGGCGGAGACTACGGCTTCTGGTGGACGGCCACGGAGCTCGACGCGCTCGACGCCTACTACCGGGACATGTGCTACGGCTACGATGACGTGGTCGAGAACTTCAAAGACAAGGGCAACGGGTTTTCGGTGCGTTGTGTTGAGGGAGATTGACACCGTGAGGTGGCATCGTGTGTCCCCCCGCCGTAAGCCACCTTCGGTTTCGGGGTCAATTTCCGCCCTTTCCAAAAAAGTAACTTTTCACTTGATCTTTTCGTCGGAATAATGTATATTGTATATAATAGGGGTGGTTTGGCTGGCTACGTCCGAGTTCAATTTTTTCTATCGTTATCGGGAGGCTATTATGTTTGAACAGGTTTTAGTTCCAAGCGAGAGCAACGCAACAATAACGCTCCCCGTCAATTTATATGGTTTGGAAGTGAAAGTGACAGCGATTCCTGTGGAGAAGAATACCCGTTTAAAAGCCTCAAAGCGGCTTTTGCCTCCGCACATAAACACAAGCGGGTGGAAATTCAACAGGGAAGAGGCAAATGAGCGATAATGTATTTTTAGATACGAACACCATTATATATGCTTATTCTTTATCTGATATTGGAAAGCAATCCGTATCTTCGAAACTTTTATTGAATAATAAATGTATTGTCAGTACGCAGGTGCTGAATGAATATTGTAATGTTTGTTTGAAGAAATTTTCCATGTTGGTATCTGAAGTTTTATCTGATATAGATAATATTTTAGATAATTGCGGGTTAATTCGGGTTAGTGAGACAACAATTAAACGAGCATTGTTTATTCAAGAACGCCATAAATATTCTTATTATGATAGTCTTATAATAGCGTCAGCAATGGAAAGTAATTGTTCTGTCTTATATTCAGAAGATTTGCAGCACGGGCAAGTCATAGACGGTTCGTTAAAAATCATGAATCCTTATAATCATTTTGAGTAAAACTCGTTTTATTCCATCCCCTTCTCTTTTTTCAGCATTTCATATATCTCCGAATATAGACAATCATACCAAGTACCCGCCGTTCTTTTTGCATATATCAAAAATATCCAAAACGGCGTAGTACGGGTTGTCTGTGTGTAATGCCCACCAATGTTTGCGGATGTAGTCGAGGCCGCCGTATTTTTTCAGATAGAGGTATGCCTCGCGCTTATCCATTTTACAGGCTTCGCCGAATTGCGGGATAATAAAGCAAGTATACCGCATGCGGTCTCTTGTTTCTTTGTCCAATATCGTTTGTTCGGTATTTGTTTGCATGGCGGCCTCCATTACAAAAATAATATAGTTCAGAGTTTTTTCCAAATAAAAACTGCCCGGATTGAGAACTATTCGGCGTATAACGTCATTGCGCTAGCAATACGCCGTAATCATGCTTCCGGCACGCGATTCCGCTATCTATTGTATATATATACAATACGGCGCGTAAAAAGTCAATAGGAACGTTCCATTTAAATAATTTATTTGAGGCATTTTGGTACAAAACCCGGAAATCCACCCTCAAAACCGGGATTTCTGACCATTTTTACGTCACTGCCGTTCTTGTCGGAGCCCGTCAAAAGGTGTACGCCGCCGTCAATTCCGCCATGGTGGAGGCTTATTGGGATATAGGGCGGCGGATTATGGAGGCTCAGGAAGGTCAACGGGCTGAATATGGGGCCGGACTTATAAAATATCTGGCTAAACGGCTGACGGCTGAGTTCGGGAAGGGGTTTACTGAGACCAATCTGAGGTATATGCGTCAATTTTATTCTATATTTCCAATTCGTCACACACTGTGTGACGAATTGAGTTGGTCACATTATCGCCTACTAATGAGGATAGACAACGCCCCAAGACGTGATTTTTACCACAAAGAGTGCGTTGAAAGCAATTGGAGTGTGCGCCAGCTTGAGCGGCAAATCACTACTTTTTACTATGAAAGGCTCCTCGCCACGCAGAAAGAGAGCCAAGAGGCCGTAAAGGGTGAAATCCAGAAGACCGAGCCCAAAACAGACCCGGATTATATCCTAAAAGACCCCTACATCTTGGAATTTCTTGACCTCAAAGAGAACAAAAAGTATCTCGAGAGCGAACTGGAACAAGCTCTTATAGACAAATTACAAGAATTTATATTAGAGCTGGGCAAAGGTTTTTCACTTGTTGCGCGGCAGAAACGTATAACCATTGAGGGAGATCATTACTACGTTGATCTGGTTTTTTACAACTACATTCTGAAATGCTTTGTCGTCATTGATTTGAAAACCGGAAAGTTGTCATATCAGGACATTGGGCAGATAGATTTCTACGTTAGATATTTTGATGACCAAATTAAACAGGCGGACGACAATCCTACGCTGGGTATTATTCTGTGCGCCCAAAAGAATGAGACCATGGCCAAATACTCCGTCCTGTCCGATAAGGATAACCTGTTCGCGTCAAAATATATGCTCTACCTTCCGACCGAAGAAGAACTTAAAAGAGAGATAGAACGCGAGCGAGCTATTATCGAAAGTAAATTCGGGGATGAATAGATTCCGCGAGGCGTTGTCTAAACGCTGAAAAATAATTTGACTTCGGTAGCGTGAGTATACTATATTATAAATAAGTATAATTTGATCCCCAGTCGTTAAAGAGGAGGTTTTATGAGCGTAAAAACCGGCGCGACGCGTAAATCCAAAGCGTCCGGCCTTGACGAGGCCACTATTAGCGAGGCCTTTGACGCCGCTATGGGGGCGTTGAAGAAGACTCCTGTGCCGCAAAATTCGTCCTGCCGATCTACGGTTGCGGGTCAGGTAGCCGCCGCGAAGCGTTGCGGGTCGAAACTTAAAAAATTCCTCTGAGAAACCGCACGGGAGGCTAGAATGACCAAGCGCAAAGATATGAGCGTTGAGATGTCGGCGCTCTTAAAAAGCATAAAAGCGGAACGCATTAGGGAAGACGGCAAAGTGGCGGAGTTGAAGTCTATCGGAGACAGGGTAGACGAAAAAGCGCGGAAGTTGATGCTTTTAGAAAAACGCGAGCACTATTTCTTTGACAACCTTTGCCACTCGCCGGGGTTCGGGAACGGGAGCGAATTTAAGGAATTTTTAAAATTATTGCCAAGGGAAGCCACGGACTATAAGAGGACTATCGGCTTGTATTTAACCTTTGCTGAATTTACGAAGAAAATAGGCGTCAATAATGTGTATAAACTGGATTCAAAAATAGTTTCAACCGTGGTTGAGCACTATCTTGACGACCTTGATACATTGAAAACAAGATACGGTTATAAAACCGTTCAACTGCCGAAAATTGCGGGATTGATGACGAATCTTCTTGTAAAATATCGTCCGATAATGCCGACCGATATTGAAAATGACCCGTATCCGCGCGTAAACGAACTCTTCGCCATTCACCACGCGCTGTGCATTTGCTCGGAATTTTCGGACGGGCTGGAATTAGAGGCCTTTGAAAAGACGGCTAGATATGATTCTTTTATAGAAGATATGCTGTATCTTCTCAATAGGGACTTTACTTCGGAAAGCCTGATCATGGTGTTTAAAACGCTCTGTTTATACCAATTCGTGAGTTTTCTGAAAAAGAACGTTGATAAATAACGCGGTTCTTCGCTATTTCAAGCGGTTTAGGCTATAAAATAAAAATCTTTAGATAGTTCGGGGGCTAACTTGTTTATCCCGGCGAAGTCGATTTGATTTAAGAAATTTTACCGCGAATATTGATTTTTGTCTTGCGAATAACTATATTTATAGTAGGTAGGGGCAACGGCCTTTACCGCGAAAGGTATCAATAAAGGGGGGGACAGGCTATGAATCTTTATACTACATCACGCGCGCGAACGGGCTCGACGGCGGCGAACGCCGACGCCTTCCGGGTGAGGGCGCAGAAGCAGAGGGCTGATAGCGCGCCGGCCGAATCCGACCGCAGGGGCGGCGCACGGGCGGAGCGGGTGCGGGCGCGGGATAAAGACAGGTACGATCCCGGAGCGGCCGCCTACGTGGCCAGGGCGCAGATGCAGAAAGCCCCGGATCAGCAGCGTTACACGCCGCACCCCAGAGCCGAAAGAAACCATCAGGCGGAGCCTAGAAGGTCGGGCCGGGCGTAATCGATACGTTTTATTTTGCTCAATGAGCGTTCAGGTGGCCGAGTTAAGCCGAGGCCACCTGTTTCATTTCAATCCCCGCCGTCTCCGCCACTTCCAGAACCCGTTCGTCCCGGTAGAATTCTAAGTAGAAAATGCGCTTTATCCCGCTGTTCGCGATGAGTTTGAAGCAGTTCCAGCAGGGCGACGCCGTCACGTAGATGTCGGCGCCGTCTATGCGCGTCCCGTTTTTGGCCGCCTGTATGATGGCGTTTGCCTCGGCGTGGACGGTGGCTATGCAGTGCGAGTCTTCCATCATGTGGCCTACGTCGTCGCAGTGGGGCATCCCGCGCACGCTGCCGTTGTAGCCGGTGGACAGGATGGTCTTATCGCGGACGATGACCGCGCCCACGTGTTTTCTGTCGCAGGTGGAGCGTGTGGCGACCTGCACGGCTATCTGCATGAAGTACTGGTCCCACGGCAGGCGTTTCGCGTAGGTGCCTGTTGCGGGTCTGTCGCCGGCGTTGGTTTCGTCACACATCCTAGTTATCCTCCTCGTCCAGCATATCGATCCGTTTTTGGTGTCTCCCCCCCTCGAACGGGCCGGTCAGCCACGCGTCAAGGATTTTGAGGGATGTGTCGGCGGGGGTTGTGCGGGCGCCCAGGACCAGGACGTTCGCGTCGTTGTGGGCGCGGCTCAGGGCGCCCATCTCCGGCGTGAAGCAGAGGGCGGCGCGGATGCCCTTATGGCGGTTCGCGGCTATGGAGGCGCCCACGCCGGTGCCGCAGAAGAGGACGCCCCGGGCGTACTCGCCGTCGGCTATTTTGGCCGACAGGGCCTTGGCGAAAGTGGGGTAGTCGTCGTCCTTGTCGTAGGCGGCGGCGCCGCAGTCGTGGACGTCGAAGCCTTTTTCCGTCAGGTGCCGCTTGACGGTTTCCTTGAGTTCGAACCCGGCGTGGTCGCCCGCCACGCATATTTTTTGCCGATTTTCCATAAACCTCCCCCCGCGATATATTATTTTATTTTGACGGTATTGCGATTGTGGTTACAAATATAACATTTGCAAGATAAAATAATCATAAAAATACTTAAAAAAGCACCGTCCGACCGATTTTCCTTGTAACAAACGGTAAGGTACCGGAGTCTAACATAATGGACGAGATTGACGACATTACGCTGGAGAAGGCTAAGCGCGGCGATGAAGCGGCTTTCCGGCGTCTCTATGAACACTACTCCTCCTTTGTTTGGAGGCTGTGCTACAGGTCGTCGAACGGGGACGCCGCCAGCGCCGAAGAGATCATGCAGAACGTCTTTGTTAAGGTGCATAAGTACTTGGGCGGGTTTTTGAGGGGTTCCACGTTTTCCACGTGGCTTTACAGTGTGACGTTCCACTGTATAAACGAGTATTTCGCGAAGGCGGCCAGGTACCGGGCGCGGAATCTGCAGTTCGACGACGAGGTGGGGTTGCCGGGTATGGACGCCGGCGGCGGTCGGGTGCCGTACGAGGATAAGCAGCTGGTGGGGAGGATATTGAAATCGCTGAGCGAGGCCGACCGTTTCATGCTTGTGGCGCGGGAGGTTGAGGGCGTTCCCTATGAAGAGCTGGCGGAGGTCATGGGCGTGAACGTAGGCGCGTTGCGGACGCGGATGGCGCGCTTGAAGGCGGATATACGCGAGCGGTTGGAGAAGCAGTATTTGGGCGAATAATAGGGTGTTTGATACAATAAATATGCGGCGGCGAACGTAGCGTTATTGCGGAATTGTCTGCCGCGGGGAGGGGCGGGTTTTATGGATACGGATACGCGGGAAAAGCTGTTTTACGACGCTCTGGGCCTCGTGCCGGAGGTTCCGGCGGGGGTTCTCGAAAAGGTCGAGCGTAAGGTGCGCCGGTCGGGCGTCAAGAGGCGCGCCGCGCTGGCGGCTTGCCTGCTCTTGGCCTTTATCATCCCGGCCTCGCTGGTCGTGTTCCATGCCGACGACAGGTCGGCGGCCTACGCCGCCGATCACGGGTCTATGGACGAGCTGCTCTGCGCGTTCGAGTTTCTGAACGGCGGCGACGACGACATCTACCCGCTGCTCGACGAGATACAGGCCGAGGACAGCGCCGCCGAAATCGCCGGCCGGCAGCAGCCCTCTTCCGGACCGGCCGGAGAGCAGCTGACCAAAAAGCTATCGGATAAGGGGTTGACCGATGAGAAGTAGGATGTTCTTGTGCATGGCGCTCTTGTCCGCGCTGTTCGCATCCGCCTCGGTCTCGGCGGACGAAAAGCGGGACGACCACCCTGCGCGGAGGATGTGGGCGGAGTTGAACCTCACCGCCGACCAGGAGGCTCAGTTCAAGGAGATCAACTCTCGGTACGCGCCCGCCAGACGGGAGAGCGCCCAGCGTATAGAGGAGCTGAGGGAGAAGATCAATCAGGAGATACTGCGGGACAAGCCGTCCAAGAGCATGCTCATCCAATACGCCGGCACCATCGGCGAGACCCAGAAGAAGATGAGCTTGGCCTCGGTCAGCCACCTGCTCGAAGTCAAAGCCGTGCTCACGCCCGAGCAGTTCAAGACATTCGTGAGCATGAGTTCGGCGGCGGCCGGCGGCAGGCGCGGCGGCGGCAGGCGGGCGGACGGGGAAAGCCCCGGCGGCGGCGAATGAGGTTTTGTTGATTTCCGCCCCGCGTTCTACTATATTATTGTATGTGATGAGATCAATCCCTAAACTAATACCGATTCTGCTGGCCCTGATGATCCCGGCGGCGGCGCAATCACAAGGCCCCTGCCAGCTGGTCGTGTCCAGACTCAAGTACGGAGGCGGCGGGGACTGGTACACCGGGCCGTCTATGCTGCCCAACTTGGTCAAGGCCGCCAAGGAGCGCACGGCGCTGCCCCTTTGCGACACCACCGCGGTTGTGGACGTCTCCGACCAGCGCCTCTTCCACTTCCCGTTCCTCTTCATGACCGGCCACGGCGAGGTGCGCTTCACCCCGCAGGAGAAGCTGCGGCTGCGAAAGTTCCTCGTGGGCGGCGGGTTCCTCTGGTGCGACGACAACTACGGCATAGACAAGTCGTTTAGGCGCGAGATGGCGGCGCTATTCCCGGAGAACCCGCTCGTCCCGGTGCCGCTCACGCACCCGATATTCCATAGCCGCTACAAGCTGCCCGCTCTGCCCAAGATACACGAGCATGACGGCGAGCCGGCGGTCGCCTTCGGGATATTCTTCGAGGGGCGCCTCATAGTCCTCTACACATACAGTTCCGACATCGGCAACGGTTTAGAAGACGCGCACATCCACAACGTAGGCCCGGAGAGGCGCGAACTCGCGGCTCAGATGGGCGTAAACGTGCTGTCTTGGTTCTTCAGCCCGTGAATAATATGTGTTCGGGTGACGGCAGTTTAGCGGTTCGAAGATTGCGACATCCCTTACTTTGATCACAGCAAACTTTTTTTGCACCCTGCACTGCCCATAATGTATATTATTAGTGTTCCGATATTGATCACCATTAACAAACCTATGCATAAAATGAAATACGCCAAAGACATCAACGAAGAAGAACTGAAAAACAAAGTCGCGGAAGACTTTTTCGGTAAATTCGACCATACGGAAATCAAAGGGAAGATTGATTTTGCCGTAAAACAGATAGATACCGATCCAAGTTTCTGGGGGGAAGAGTATTTTTTGTGGGCGGAAGCAAAGACGGCCTCAACGGAAATTGCGGTTATGTTAACGCAATTGGTCTTAACTGTCGGCAAAGAATATCAGAAACAATCTTTCAGCAAATTCCCGCCGCCGTCTTTCTTGGGTTGTTTCGACAGAGAAAAGATCGCGTTCGTGCCGTATAACGAATTATTACCGATTTTTCACCAAAATGATTTTGATTGGAAAGTCACGCCAAGCAACCATAAATCGGATGAATTTAAAATCGTTCTGAATAAAATCAACAAAATCCTAAATGGCAAAGATACCTATTGTTTCGACTTTGACAAAGATGAAAAAGAACTGAAAGCATTTATTCATGATAATTTTGTCGTCGGAAAAAGTAGTATCACTAAAATCCAAGTCAACCAAAACAATTTTAAGTGGGTTTACGATAGGTGGGTTTTGGAAGTGAAACCAAGTATCAACGTTAATTGGGACGTTGCTAAGAAAATGGGGGTCTTAGACGGCGATTTTTACATAGCGGACTTGCTATCTGAAAACAATGAATCTATTAAAAAGACGTTATCCGTATGGCTCAATAAAAGCACCTACAAATATTATCGGCAAACAAACGCCCTCGGCGATATTTTTAATGAGGCGAACTTTCACGATTTTCAAAAGAAACACACGCAATTTTGGGCAAAATACGAACGACCGCCTAAAGAGGAATACTGGGATTTTATGGTTGAGCGGCGGGACTTGCTCGTTCCGCAGGACTTCCGCGAGCGCAACGGCGCGTTTTTTACCCCGCCGCAGTGGGTGGCAAAAGCCCATGAATATTTGGCTATGGCCTTTGGTGAAAAATGGCAAGATGAGTATTATGTTTGGGATAACAGCGCGGGCACTGGAAATTTGCTCTTCGGTTTGGTGAATAAAGATAACATTTGGGCATCGACTTTGGATAGAGCGGATGTTGACGTTATGCACGATCGGATAGAAAATGGTGTGTGTTTATGGAAAGAGCAGGTTTTTCAGTTTGATTTTTTGAATGATGATTTTAAGCCCGTAAGCAAGGGTGGAAAATTGCCGGATAAACTCTTTGAAATAATAAACGACCCCCAAAAAAGAAAAAAACTCATTTTTCTGATTAACCCGCCGTATGGCGAAGCCGGAAACGCTAAAACCAGAGCAAGGAAAGGGAGCGAAAACGAAGTAGAGCATAAAGCTGGTGTAAAAGAAAGCAAAATGAGCGAGCGTTTCTATGAGGTTTTGGGCGGAGCGGCTCTTAATGAGAAATACATACAGTTTTTTGCACGTATTTACGCCGATGTCCCCGACTGCAAAATGGCGGCTTTTGTGACGCCCAAATATATTTGCGGTGTTAATATGGACAAATTCCGCGGATTTTGGAAAGCCAAATACTTAGGCGGTTTCGCAACGCCGGCAACGACACACGATAACTGTACCGGCGCGTACCCGATATGCCTCTTTATGTGGGATTTAGCAAAGAAAAACACTTTTCCGCAAAAGGTGAATTGCGACATTTTCAACGAAAAAGAGGTTTTTGAAGGAGTAAAAACCTTTTTCGTCCCGGAAGACAAAACGATTAACGACTGGATCGGGCAGTATAAACTGTCAAAACAAGAAATTGATAACAAGGACTATATAGGAATAGGGCGACGCGACGCGCCGGATAGTCAACGTAATAGTTATTGTTGGATTGCTCAGGAATCAATTACTACCCACTTTATGCATTTAAATCATAAAAACCTAAAATATTTTATGGTTTATTTCGCTGTTCGCCATTGTATTGAACATATTTGGATAGACGACAGCGACCGTTATTTCTTCCCTAAAGATGATTGGAAGCAAGATATAGTGTTCCAAAATGATTGTTTCGCCTATACCTTGTTTCACGTTCAGAACAAAATCAAACTCCGGGAAGGGACAAACCACTGGATTCCTTTCACAGAGGACGAAGTCGGCTGTCAAAAACGTTTTGAAAGCAGATTCATGAGTGACTATATCGCCGGAAAAATCGATTCTAAAAATGATTTCTTTGGGAACGGAATTATACATGGCAAAAAACTTATTTTCTCGGCGGAAGCCAAAGCGGTTCTTAACGCCGGACGGGCAATATGGAAATATTATCATTCCCAAAATAAGATTAAAGTAAATGCCGCTTTTTATGATATTCGAGAGCATTTTCAGGGTAGAAATGGCGGTCGGATGAACAATACGTCAAATGATGAGAAATATAACGAACTTTTTAAAACTTTGCAGGCGAAAATGAAGATTTTAGCCAAGAAGATAGAACCGAAAGTTTACGAATACGGTTTTCTGAAAGAATAATATACTACGACTATGAAATCGACCCATACCCATATCTCCGAAATACGCAAGTTCACCACCCGGCGGCGGCTGCGAATGTTGTTTGGCAGGGTACTCTCGGCTCTCTCCATCGCCGCCGTCGTCTACTTGGCGGTGACCGCCGCTCTCGGCGCCGCGTTTTCCTTGTACCCGTGGACGGCTCTGCCCATCGTCTGGATGGCGGCTACTGTCATAACATCAATCGCCTTTTTGCTGACGCCGCTGATCGTGGCGCTTAGACGCCCTACGCTTGTACAAACGGCGGCGATCATTGAGGGCAAGAGCGGCATTGCGCACCCGTCTTTGTCCGTCGCCTTAGAGTTGTCGGCGCAGGACGATGAGACGGCCGGATCACAGCCGCTTAGGGAGATGGCGTACGGGCGGGCGGCGGAGCAGCTTGGGCCATTGGGGAACGCGCCTCTCTCCTCTGTCAATAAATATGTCGTCGTATCGGTGATCATCCTCTTATTTGTCAACGTATCAATACTAGCGCTGTCGACGAACAAACTTACAAGCTACTGGAAGCTGCCGTTCGCTTTTCTGTCCGATGAACGGGTGCGGGTCGAGCCGGGCAGCGTCACCGTCCCGCTGAACAGCGCGGTGACGCTTACGCTCAGCGGCGCGGCGCGGCACTTTCCTACGGCGCGTCTGGAGGCTTGGCCGCTCGACGGCGGGAATCGCGGCAGGTATTTTCTAAGGGCGGATTCGGCGGGGAGTTTTTCGCGGTCGTTTGACAACCTGAAAGAGTCGTTCGTCTACAGATTCTCACTCTCCGCGCCGCTGCCGCCGGAGACGGTGACTGTCGTGCCGCCGCCGCTGTTACGGTCGCTGCAGGTATCCATGACCCCGCCCCGGCACACGAAGCTCCCGCCGAGGGAGTTGCCGGCGGGTCAGGGGAACATCACCGCCTATCCGGGGACGCGGGCGCAGGTGACGCTGGAGTCCAACGCGCTTCGCGGCGCGGGCATAATCTTCGGCGGGAAAGATACCGTTGTGCTTGATGTAAAGGGAAAAACCGCTGCGGGAGCGTTTACCGTGGCGAAATCGACGGAATACACGTTTTATTTGATTGATACATTAGGGCAGGTTTCGGACACGTTGCCGCGCTTCATGATAAGCGTTGTCCCCGATGAGGCGCCCGTCGCCCGTATACTCAAGCCGGGGATGAACAAGGTTCTATCGACCGCTCAGGTGGAGACGCTCTGGGTGGAGGGCGTTGATGATTTCGGCGTGGCGCGGATGGAGCTGAAGTGGCGGCGCAGCGGCGACTTGGCGAGCGATCCGCCGCGCGCTCAGGACTTATCTGAAACGGGCAGCCCGCCGCTGATCCGCAAGCCCGTCGTGTGGAACATCCGCGAGCTCTCCCTCTATCCGGGCGACTCGCTATGCTATTGGCTTTGGGTGCGCGACAACAGGCAGTCCGGCGGGGCGCAGACCGCCAGCAGCGACACGTTCTGGTTTAGGATGCCTAGTTTCGAGGAGATACACAAGGCCGTCGCCATGAAAGAGCAGTACGCTCAGGAAAAGCTGGGCGAGGTGCGCAACCGCCAAGACAACATCAGCAGTTCCATAGAAAAGCTGGTTAAGTCAGCCGCCGGGTCAAAGGAGCTCTCTTGGGATCAGAAACGGGTGATCGAAGACGTGAAGGCGCAGCTTAACGCCCAAGCCGACTCGCTGCAGAAGGCCTTTCAAGCGCTCGAAGAGGGCATAGAGGCTATGCGCGAGGACGGCAAGCTGAACGAAGAACTCTTCGCGAAGATGGAGCAGGTGAAGAAGAGCGTGGAAGAGCTGATGAAGGAGTTCGGGGAGAACATCTTCAAGATGAACAGCGACAGGGAGCTGTCGATGAACGACATGAGGCAGGCGGCCTCGAAGCTCAAGGATATGCTGCCGGAGCTAAGCGAGCGGCTTGACCAGACGCTTGCCTTTTTGGAGAAAATGCGCCAAGACAAGGAACTGGCGGAGCTCGCGATCCGCGCCGAGAATCTTGCTGGCGAGCAGGCGGAGCTTGCCGCGTCTAAGCAGGATCCGCTGATAGAGAAACGGCAGAAGGAGTTGTTGGACAGGATAGACGGTTTTAACAAGGAGGTGAAGGACTTCTTTAAGGAACAGGGCGGGGAACTGCCGTCATCATCGGAGCAGGTTCGGGAGCTTTCGGAGGAGATGAGGCGGCAGGGCGGGCAACCTAAGAACGACAAACCGGACGGCGGCAAGAAGGGCGGCGGCGATAAGGAGAATAAAAACGCGATGAGCCGGGAGCTTATGTCGCTCTCAGAGCAGCTGAAGAGCAACCTCACCGTCAACATGATGGCGAAGGCGGAGGCGGACAGGAAGCGCATCCTGAGCATGGCGCACGACGCGCTATCGCTTGAGGAGTGGCAGCAGGTGATAAAATCTCAGGCGCTGGGCACCTCCGACGATAGGGGCGTGGCCTTCGCGCAACAGGCGCTTGGCAACGCCATCCGCGTGAGCCTCGCTAAATCGGACAGTCTGACCATGGTCGGCTCCTCAGTTATGCGGGAGATACTGCGGGTATACAGGAACGCCTCGGCGAAGTCGGCGGGCGTGGTGAATTCGCTGGGCGGTTCTGACGGGTCGCGGCAGATGGATCAGAGCGTTCAGGCGCTGCGCGAGGTGGCGAACGTGCTGTTGTCCATAGTAGGCGACGACGAAAGCGGCGGCGGTTCGGGCGGTGGCGGCGGGATGATGTCGGGTCTGCGCCGCGCCTCCGGAAGGCAGGCCGCGCTCAACTCGATGATAGGCGATATGCTGCAGTCGTTGCTCGGCGGCGGAAAGATGCCGGGCGGTCAGGGTCAGGGACAGGGTCGGCGCATGGGTCAGGGCCGTCCCTCCGGTCAGGGCGGCGGCCAAAGCGGCGGCGATGGCGAGGGCGGCGAAGAGGGCGGAGGCGACGCGCCCGGCGGACGGGGGGAGGCGGACGCCGAGGCGCGTAAACAGGCGAAAGAAGCGCAGAAGGCCATAGCCGACGAACTCAAACGGCTTGCCGACACATACGGCAAAGAGTCCGGGGAGGGCATGGAGAAGCGCGTCCGCGAACTGGAGCAGGAGGCCCGCAGGCTGGCGCAGATGCTGGAAAACCCGCCGGCGGACATCGTAGACCTTCAGGACAGGTTTTTGTCAAGGATGCTGCAATCGACTTTGTCGCTGAACAGGAAGGACGAAGGTAAGGATGAGCGCAAAGGCACGGTGTCGCAGACGCTCTTCTCCGACAAGGGGGTCAAAGCCGCCGGAGCGGGCGCCGCGGCTAAAGCCGACAGCTTTCACCTACTGCGCAAACGGGCGTTCGAAGACAACTTCCCGGAGGAGTACCGCTCGGCGATCCGGGAGTATTTTGACGTCTTGGGGGAGATGAAGTGGGGCGAATGAGCGTTATTTAATGATTTCAAGCGGTTATTTCAATTTTGAAAAGAATGACGTCATTTTTGCAATATCCATATCCGGCAGCCCGAAGTTATTATGAAAGCATATCGGTTACGGATATAAATGGCTCTCTTGAAAGCGGCTGTCATTTGGGGTCAGGCCCTTCCACCATCCATAATATATCACGCAAACTAAATTCACACTCATATACGGGAGGTGCGATATGGCGGCGACAAACGCGGATAACACGGTCGACCCGGTCGTTAGTAACGATGCGGTCGGCACCACAGACGGTATTGACGATGAGGGCGGACATTATTTCGGTTCGAGCCCGTCCATCGAGAGCGTCAAGAGCGATATCGACGCGGTTGCGGCGACGGATAGCGCGGTGCTCATCCTCGGCGAGACCGGCACGGGCAAGAGCGTGCTCGCGCGCGGCATCCACGACCGCAGCAACCGCAGCGGCAAGGCGTTTGTCGACGTCAACTGCTCGGCGCTGCGCGGGGAGCTGCTCAAGAGCGAGGTTTTGGGTCATGCCCGCGGGTCGTTCACCGGCGCGTTGAACGACAGGATCGGGCTCGTGGAGGCGGCCGACGGCGGCACGCTCTTTCTGGACGAGATCGGCGATATGCCGACCGAGCTGCAGAGCCTGCTGCTAAAGGTCGTGGAGGACAAGACCTTCAGGCGCGTGGGCGAGAACCGGCAGCGCAAGAGCGATTTCAGGCTGATTTGCGCCACGAACCGCAACCTGCGCAACGCGGTGAACGCCGGCGCGTTCCGTGAAGACCTCTTCTACCGCGTAGACACCTTCCACATCACCCTGCCGTCGCTCAGGAGCCGCAGGGAGGACATCCCGGGGCTGGTCGAGTACCTGCTGAGAAAGCTGGGCTACACCGAGCCGCTGAGCGCCGATACTATGGAGCAGCTGACGCTCTACCCTTGGCCGGGTAACATCAGGCAGCTCCAAAACAGCATAGAGAGGGCGCTCATATACGCGAACGGGGAGCCCCTGTCCCCCCGGCACTTCACGGATATCGTGCCGCCCAAGGACGCCCAGCCGCTCTCCTTGGACGAGGCGGCGGACGATGAAACGGACGCCCAAGCGGCGGTCGGCTGGAACTTGGGCGACATCGAGCGGGTGCACATACTGCGGGCGCTCGAACGCTTCGGCGGGGACAAGCTCAAGGCAAGCGAAGCGCTGGGTATATCGCTGTCCACGCTGTACAGGAAGCTGGATAAGTTTTGGGGTAAGGAGTAAGGGGGGGCTCGACCGCCCTTACGGTGTCAATAAAAACGTCAAGAAAGGGCGGCTACGGACGGCCGCCCCTACGACGGCGCCAACCGCGAAAATAACACAAAAATCAAAAAATAAAACATACGCCCCTTCCCAGAAATTATATTAGTATACGACCTAGGGTGTAGGATACAAGGCGGCTTGAACTGCACCGGATGCGTGAACCCTAATAAAAAGACGGTTATTATGCAATTTGAAGAACGTTTTGCCAACGCCCTCAAGGCGCTCAAGGAAGACCCCGAGAACAAATCGGCCATCGGGGAGGTGTGCTCATCCTTCTGGACGTGGATCGCCGAGA
>Ga0268262_10003566_pt1 | contig 16765 bp, 12 predicted proteins | sample TergutNc150P3_FD_190354 | JGI IMG/M metagenome (GOLD analysis project Ga0268262, IMG submission 190354) | Nasutitermes corniger P3 segment gut microbial community from laboratory colony in Florida, USA - Nc150 P3 (SPAdes) (version 2) | ecosystem: Host-associated > Arthropoda: Insects >... | reverse complement strand
TTTCACCGCCATTTATCCAACAATCCTGTATCCATGCCCATGTTTTATCATAAATATCAACAAAATCCTGATCATAAAAGTGGATTTTGGGGAAATCATGTTTGGTCACCAATGCTCCTTAAAACGATAATCTTATAAATATAATACGAAACCGCCGTTTCTGCCATGATTTTTTTACGAATTTTGTGGGGGATTATTGGTTTTTGGGGGGAGGAACTATACCTTACCTTATCGAGGTCACGCGAAGCGTCAGTCATCAAAAGTCCATGGTGCACATTTCAAAATTAGCAATGTACAAAGTATATTTATAACATTGCACATTGCTAATTGTTTTAAAAATCACAACTGAGTGATAGCCTCTGCAGATAACCCTGTGTACTTACTGATCTGCGATACAGGCATATTATCAGCTTTCATTCTTCTGGCACTTTCTAGTTTTTCTTCATTGCGGCCTTCAAGTTTTGCATCTTTCATTCCGCTCCGCCAGTCGAGTTCGCCTTTCATAAGACTGGTTTGAAGACAATATGCTTCATATTCCGCTGAAACTTGACGTAATGTGTTTGTGGCCATGGCTATTCCCTCCTCGTGCTTTATTATCTCTTCTATTTTCTCTCTTTTAGTCTTGTCTGTCAAATACTGAAAATATGCCGCCCATCGTTCTTTGTTTGTCATTTCTTCAACAGGCTTGCTAATAAAGACATCAGTTTTTTCCAGTTCCAGCGTGATTATCCGTATTTTGCCGTCCAATGAAACATTGGTCTGCGAATCATAAAACTGAAAAGTATGTGTCAGGTATTTGTCAGGGAAAAATGATTTTTGCGCTAATATCGAAATTTGATATGTTTCTTTTAAATCGGAATAGGTTTTCTCAATACCTTCTACGTCCTGCCCTACGAATAATCTGGACGCAAAATACTCTATCCTGTTTAGTTCACCGTTAATCGGATGGAATGACATCTCGACATCAATTGGCTCTCCGTTTTTGCTCATACAGGAAATATCATACCTGATTTTCTTTTGTCCTAGAAAGCCAGTAGCAGGTTCATTGGCGACAATGGTTTCTACCGCAACAGTTCGCCCAATAAGCGCGGAAATCAAGTCCGACAACGCCGCTCTTGACGTTGGCGTGTCTCTGGTGAATACGGCTTTGAACACCGGGTCATAGCGGATGTCCAAGATACGCGCCCCATCCTCGAAAAGGAAGGATCCCCGCTCGTTTTGAGCAGGATTTTGATTGCTAGATACCATAAAGTACCTCCAAATAGTTTTGTAATTAACCGTCACAAGACGGTTACCGTTAAAAACGGCTTAAAATTACATACCTATATATGGCGTGCAGATGCATGGCGCTTGACCGAAAATGAATAATTTTTTAACTTTTTCCTGAAGTTATATTGTATATTAAAGATAAATCAAAATATTATATTGGAGTAATTAATATTGAATAAATAATTAATTAAAACGATTTTGAAAATTAATATTAAGACCGCGATTAAAGAAAAATTTCTCAATCCCCTGTTTATCCGCCGTGCGGCGCTCTGCCTTCTGGGAAACTTTGTGCTTGCTTTTGGGGTGGCTATGGCGGTGAAAGCCGATTTGGGAATCACTCCTGTCAATTCAATCGCCTTTGTTCTAAGTAAGGTTTTTTCCCTGGATCACGGCTTAATGACAGGCGTCATATACGCAAGTTATGTGCTGATTCAACTGGCATTATTAAGAAAAGAATTCCGTATCAATAATCTTTTGCAGGCGGGAGCCGCCATTATATTCGGCTGGTTTGTTTTTCTCTGTAACCATATACTTGCATTTCCGGTTCCGGAGTTATATCCGATACGGCTATTATTCCTGCTGGCCGGTATAAGCATAATCGGTTTGGGCATAATGCTTTACCTCAGGGCTGATTTTATCCCCCAACCTGCGGAAGGGCTTATACTGGCGATTCAGAAAAAGACGGGATGGAAACTGCACAATATCAAAGTCGCTTTTGATTCTTCCGTCGTCGTTATAGCGGCGATTATTTCTTTCATCACAATTAAAAAAATAGTCGGCATAAGGGAAGGAACGCTCATCTCGATGATTGGGATAGGCAAGTGCCTTGGCTTTTTTACCAAGTATCTCGGTGGGAAGATTGACGCTCTTTTCAAACTTTCCAAGGAAAATATTACAGAGCCGGTTATCTGATTTTTTTAACCACGAACTTTTACTCCGTAGCTTGTCGTTGTTCGTGTTGGTTCGTGGTTAAAATTCTTTTTCCTTTATTTACTATCCAACACCACAAAACGCCTGACTATCGTATTACCGGTTGAATCGACAAGGGTTAGCGTGCGCGGACCGGGCTGGGGGCGGGCTTCCATTTCGTGAAAAGTTTGCGTGTAGCCGAGAAAAATATCGTCAAGATGCCAATAAATTATTTCCCTTTCATTGCGGTGGGCGGCGGAGAAGACTATTTTGCCTTCTCTGTTGTCCAATTCACGAGGAACATATACCTGACTGTCGGGTTCGGGATTAAAGAGGGCAAACATTCCCTCTCCACGGTTTGATAAATCTTTTTGGTTTTGATATGGCGGCAGGGGCTTATAATCAAGATTCCAGCGGCGGAAATACCATTCTTCCGCGGGAGGAAGAACGAACCACTTTCGTTCCACCGCCGCTGTAGAAACGCCGGGTTTAAGAACAATGCGATAGGAAAGAGTATCGTCTAAAATTACCGTTTGACAAAAGCGGCATGGTTTGGCGGCGGGAGCGTTTTTGGGTATGTCAACATATTTTATGTTAGCGCAATTTACGGAAGCCGGAAAACCTGAAGAGGTGCATACTTCCGTTTGCCGCAGTTCGGTTGTAGGTTTGTTAAACCAAATATTCCGGTTTCCTCCTAGAGAATTAAGAACGGAAAAAATTTCAAAAAGTATTGGGGCTGAGGTTACGGCGCTTCGCAGTTCCGGCCTTCCCTCTCCGGACGCGTTTCCTATCCAGACGCCTACCGTCCATTCAGGCGTTACGCCAATAGCCCACGCGTCGCGGAAACCGAAACTTGTTCCCGTTTTCCAAGCAATGTGCCTTGCTCCGGCGTATTCACGCCAAATAGCCTCCTCACCAGGACGCGCCGCGTTTACAAGCGCTTCCAGAGTGAGCCATGCCGCGCCGGAAGAAATTAATGACGTAGTTGTGGAGTAAGGATTTGCCGTCTTTCCAAGGTTGGCGTAAAGTTTTGTTATTTCAAAAAGAGTGACTTCCGCGCCGCCGAGAATTAGCGGAAGACCGTACTCACTGCCGGGGCGGAAGAGGGTAGTAAGCCCCAATGAGCGAAGAAATTGCGCGAATCTTTCAACGCCGAAAATTCGCAGAGAACGCGCCGCGGGAACATTTAGGGAACGCGACAAGGCTTCATCGGCGGGAACCACGCCCAAATAATTTCTGCTCATGTTTTCGGGACTGAAACTTCCAATCCTGGTCGGGATATCGCTTACCAAAGATGATGGGAGTATGTCCCCCGAATCAAGCATGGCGGCATAAAGAAAAGGTTTTAATAAACTTCCCGAACTGCGCTGTGAAGAAACAATATCAACATCGGGGGCATGGAGCGTATTTGTATTGCCGACATAGGCGGCAATCTCGCCCGTTTGCGTATTCAGCACAACGCAGGCGCCGTTATAAATTCCGTTAAGCGCAAAACGATCTGACGCGCGGTTCAGGATATCCGTTACACGCATTTGTAAATCGCGGTTTATCGAAGTGACAAAGGCGGCGGATTTTTTTAACGAAGAAGTTTTTTTTGCTTCCAAAACAAGCCTGTCAAGCAGATGAGGGGCAAGGCGCGGCAGGGGGAGCGGCTCGCCGGGAAGCGGTTCCGCTTCGCTGAGGGCGAGAGTTTCCTCGTCAAAGTAACCTTTTTTATAAAGTTTATTTAAGAGCGAATCTCTTTTTGCTTTTAAGGTTTCGCGGTTGCGTCCCGGGTGTATAAGAGCGGGACTGTTTGGAAGCGTAGCCAGAACAGCCGCTTCCGCCCATGAAAGATCATTTGAACTTCTGCCGAACCAGCGCCATGCAGCGGCTTCCAAACCCACCACATTCGCCCCAAAGGGAGCGTTAGCCGCATAGAGGGCGAGAATCTTATTTTTAGATCTTCCGGCTTCAAGCCTTACGGCCAGATACGCTTCTATAAACTTTTCAAATAAAGTCCTTTTACGCGCTCCCCTTGCAAGGCGTATTGTCTGCATGGTGATGGTAGAGCCGCCTGATATTACCTTTTTATTGCGAATGTTCTGATAGGCGGCCCGCACGATTGCCGGAAGATCAACGCCGAAGTGTTTACGAAACCTGTGATCCTCGGTTTCGATTAACGCAAGCGCGAATTTTTCATTTACTTTTTCCGTGCCGGGAAAACGCCACTGACCGTCCGAAGCAACCTGCGCGCCAAGCAGATTCCCTTCGCGATCAAAAAGCACGGGCGAATAGGGAACGTCAAAAAGAGGCCTTGGCAGTGAAAAAATAAAAGCAAGCAGGAGGATAACCGCTCCTGTGCCGATAATCAGGCGCTTTTTGGTTACATATTTCAGTATCTTCACAACGCGCCGCTTGCGTTAACGTACTCCGGGAATTAACGCCCTTATTGACTCGTCATACATCGCATAAACGTGTATTGCCGGCCTGAAGAACGAGCCTTCATAAGATTTGTTTACCTTGAAAGATACCGTTCTTTCCTCGCCTCTGTTAAGGTTAAAGTACGTCATCACCCTGTCGTCCCTTATGTCCTGATAACGGAAATTTGATGAAGATTCGCCGCCGCCTATGCGCGTGTTGATAATCTCCCATGACGCCGGAAGGGGAATAATAAGCGCGGCTTCTTCCACAGGCTGGGAAAAAGTATTGCGTACGCGCACGGAGATTTCCATATCTTCGCCTAACTTTAAACTCTCGGGGGCAATTACCCTGTTGTTGGCGTCGCGGTAATCGACGGCAAGAGAAAGACCTTCGGAGAGCGCGGGCTCTTTTCCCTCAGCGGGAAGTCCTTTGGCCGTATACCTTATATAAACGGGAGAGGACGATTTGTTAGTCACCGATAAAGCGGCGCTTGTTCCGGTTATGTTTCCAAAGGAGCGTTCCGCGACAGGAGTGTTAAAAGCAATATTTCCCGTTTTTCCTGCGACGGAATAATCCAGCGACAACGCGCCGCTTCCCGCGTTATTTGACATATACGGAACTATGGCGATAAGGGCATAAGCCGTCTCCTGGGTGGAAAGCCACTTGTCCTGAGAAAGTTCTTTTGTTATTTCCTCAAAGAGCTGTTTGGTTCTTCCCACTTCTTCCTGAGAATTCAATAAAATGAGAGTTTCAAGGATCATCGCCTTATCCCTGAGGGTTGAGCCGAATGTCGCGGAAAGTTCGCGATAATCTTTCTCCGGTAAAGACAGTCCCTTTATCATGTTACGCGCCGTATCGCGCTGTCCGGCAAGCCAATACGCAGCGGCAAGACGCCAGCTTGCCTGAAACGGCAGTTTATGGCTTCGCAGACGGTTCATCGATCCAAGATCGGCCTCTCCCGCCAATGCCAAAGTGTAGAGCCGGTATGCTTGCTCGGTAAATTTATTACTGCTGACCTGCCATTGAGCCGCGGCGTTCTTCTGGTAGCTAATCCAGTTTTTTAAGGCTGTAGTACGCACCTCATAACCTGATCGCCGCGCTTCAAGAAGGAAATGTCCTATATAAGAAGAACACCAGTCATTTACATACGACTCTCCAGGCCAATACGAAAAACCTCCCGACATTAACTGCATGCCCAGGACGCGTTCTATTCCGCCACTTACGTTTGTTCTGATTTCAGCTTTTTGTTTGTCGTCAAGCAAAAGAACTTTATCAAGATAAAGTTGGGGGAACGAGCCGCTTGTAGTTTGCTCCGCGCAGCCGTGAGGATACTTGATTAGATAATCCAGCCGCGATTCAAGATTAAGCGGCGGCAGTCTTGAGAAACTCGCGACAAGGGTGTTTGTTCCGTCCCTTCCCGGATAGTCAAGGTTTCCCTTCCATGTCTCGCCGGCTGAGAGCAGGCTTTGCACAGTCTTTGTTACGGGAACCGCCGTAGAACGAACTTCGATATCTACAACCTGCTGGGCCGTTTTTAATCCCGATGATTCCGCCGTTACGGTAAACTTTAAACTTCCCGGGTTATCGGGAGATTTTACTTTAAAGCGGATTAATTTTTCTTCGATCTTGTCAAAAGATACATCCTGCGCTGAGGCGCCCTGAATTGCCGCGCCCGGCACGGAGAGATTTACTTTAACGTTCCTTCTTCCGCCTTTTTGAGAATTTACATAGACAGGTACTTCAAATTCATCGCCGGGTGAAAGTATGCGCGGCAGGGAGGCGAAGACCATGAGATCGGAAGTAACCCTTACCGTTGTTTGGGCGGTTCCATAACCGCGTAACGTTTTGCCGGTGTTGGGTTCGCTCGTGGCGGAAGCGGCGAGAACCATTATCCGCACCGCGCCGATATACGGCGGCAGATCAAAAGTTTCGGTTTTTTGTCCGTTTTTGCCGATTTCAAAGGGTCCAAAGAAACGCACTACGGGTTTAAACCTCTGTGTCTCTTTTTGCGAATTTACATCGCCGTCGTCGCCGCCGCCGATGGCAAGCAAGGTTTCCAGTTTGCCCGAATAAGCGCCGATTACTTCCTGAAAAAGGTCCCACGATTTTATAAACGACGCGTCTCTTGCGTAAAAAGTATTTTTCGGATTCGGTAAATTAAAACGGGTAAGACCGAGGAGTCCCTCGTCTACAACCGCGACTGTATACGCCATCGGCCTGCCGTTCGCTTCGCTGACTGTAAATGAAACTTTGGATTCGGCCTGCCAGTTATCCTGCGTTTTAATCTGCGGATTAATTACAACCCTTACGTCTTCCACCATTATGGGAACAATGCCGTAAAGACGGATTGGAAGATCGTTTTGCGTTTGCAAATGCGGCTGGACAAGCGTTATGTGCATGTAGATATTCGGAACCATCGACGGCTCCGCGATAAATTCATATTTGGTCGTTCCGTCCTGACAGGCAATCCATTCGCTTTTTATTATGTTTCCGCCCTTCTCCAGCGTGACAAGCGCGGCGGCTTCTTTATTGGACGGGAATGTTATCTGTATTTTTTCACCGGTTTTATACTGCGTCTTTTCCGCGGTCAGCGTAAGCATTGATGTTGAACCCTGGCCTTCGTCGCGGGCGCGTCCCGCCCAGCCCGGCCAATCAATGTACGCCACCTTAGCCGCCGCATGTCCGCCTTTAGTGTCTCTGGCTATAACAATGTAGCGCCCCCAATCGGGATACTTAATATTGAAAGTAAAAACAGCCTTCCCGTTTGTGGCGGAAACAGTTTGACGTGAAATCGCGTTCCTTGAAAGCGTCGAAGCGAATTCCGCGGATTCATCGTCGCCTTTTTCCCACCACCAGTGCCAATCCATTTTATAAATAGCGCAGTCAAGATCAACTTTTCCCTGAAGCGGTTTTCCGTCTTCGTCAACAATCACTATCTCAGCCTTGTGTTCCGTATCGGTAAGCAGCATTTCCCTTGTGTCTCCCTTTGGCAGTTTTATTCCGACATAACGGCCGTAAGGCGAATACTCCTTGCTGACCTGTTCCGATGAAAACACTCCCGACGGTTCAAAAACCCGCGTCATAAACCGCGCCGTTACCCTGCCGGGGACGGCGGAACCGGGATTAAAATTCATCGTTACTGTGGCTTTCCCTTCGCCGTCAAGAGTCCCGTCCCAGATGTCCTGGCGTTCCGATGAAACCCCTCTTGAAGGATCGCGGAAAGAATAATCATCATAACCTTTGAATTTGGTTTCCTTGTCAACATAAACGGCGGATATATCAGCCCTTAAACCGGAAGCCGGCGCGCCGTAAAGCCATTGGGAATGTAGAGGAATTTTGCTTGTACCATTTTTTATAAATTCATTCTCGCCAAAATCAAGATCTATTTTTAACCTGTTTGGCATAACGGTTTCTATCTTGACGTTTTTGTTAAATATTTTGCCGCCAACCCTCACTCTTGCGGTCCAGTCCCCTGTGGGAGCGTCTGATGCGGTTACGGCTGCGAGGGAGTAAAAACCATCTACCGAAGTTGTGTAAGTTCGGTTAATAACGGGGCGGCCCCTTGGATCTTCCAATTCAAATATAACAGGGTGATTTTGAGGAAGACTGCCCAACGGATCGGCAAGAAGGAATGTCAGGTATATATCGTCGCCGGGACGCCAAACATCGCGCTCTCCGTAAATCAGTCCGCGTATGCCGGAAGAAGGAGTGCCTCCTGAAATATCAAAATGGCTTACCGAAAGAGCCAGAGAATCGTTAACTTTAAGATATGCCCTGCCTAAACTGCTTTCGGCATACACAAAAAGACGAGAACCGCTTGCCGTATCCACAGACGCGGGAATTGTCGCAATGCCGTTTGAGTTTGTCTTTCCCTGATTAAGAACGCGTCCCTGATAATTGTAAACCTTGTATTCAACGTTAGGCGCGGCGCGGGCTGTAATAATATTTGTCGTCGCGATAAGCCATGAACCGTCAAAGGAGCGCTTTGCAAGAAGCCCTAAATCAGATACAAGCACATTCCGGTTTTTTGTTACATTATGCTCGTACATGTTAGCATAAAAAGCGGGATGGCACGGATCATTGTTATATCTATACCATTCATCCCAGTCGTAATTTGCAGATTCATAATAATTGTAATACGTTTCACCGCTTGGCGTATAACGCGGGGAAAAGGAGTCGTCCGGAAATTCATACCCGGAAAAATCATTGTGGTTTTTATCACAAACATATTTAACATGCCTTTGCCTGAAAGTGATCCTTACATGGAACATTCCGCCGGGAAATTTTTTACTTAGTTCCGCCATATCAAGCCCGCGGCGTATCCAGCGGTTTTGATCGGACGGGACCCATTGAAAATCAAAAGCTTTTGTCCACACGGGCTCGCCAACGCGATCAAGGTCACTTTTATCATCAAGACCGTTAGTCTGTAAAAAATAAACCATATTTTGATTGTAAATTTGAAACGCTTCCACCAAAATGCCCGTAACATTTCTGGTTTCGATAACAAGCTGCGCTCCCTGGTTTGTCGGCAGAATAACGCCTTTTCCGGCAAAACGTATCTCCGGTAATTCCCAGTTGTCAGGCACCGTATATTGAACCGGAGTAGTTAAACGTTTACCGTCCACATCTACCAAATCCTGAATAACAAGTTCCGCTCCCGCTGGAATACCGCCGGTATTATTGCCAAAAATTTTTACGGTATTTCCTTCCATCGTATAACGGATGTCCGTATTACCGGATAGGGAAATAAATCCCCTTAAATCCTGATTTGCTTTAAGATTTTTTGAAAAAGAGACTTCGATTGTGTTATTTCTATATTGAAGATCCAGCATTTGAAAAATATCCAGGCCGGGAATTAATACGGATGTAAATCCATCCGTGTCTGTTCCCAAAGGTTTTCCTTTCCATGTAACTTCAACCGTTCTGGAAGATTCGCCGCGTTTAACCGGCTCAAAAACAAAACGGTGAACGCCGTCAATGTGCGTCCACGAAAGTTTGCCTAACTCTTTTGAACTGACAGTTTGTTCTATTTTGGAAATTTCCGCATCTTCATCAGTATTGACAATTCCGGCTATAACAACAAAATCATCGCTGCCTAACCGTACAGGTTCAAGTTCCACCCGAAAAACAGGAAGCGCGGCCATAAAATCAAAATTAAAAGAAGGAATCCCTTCGACATTCACGGACACATAATAACGTTGTCCGGGTTTAAAGTTTTCGGAAGGGGTAAAAACAAGAGTATACTCATCTTGCCATGAAACAGTGCCTTTAACTTTTGGGTTAATGACAAACGCGTTAGACGCTAAAGGCGCGGACGTATCATGACCGAATTTAAATTCGACAACTACTGGGTCGTTTTTATTAAGAATCCCGCTTGAAACCGCCGCAATAAATTCAGGATCGGGGAGGCTTTTCTTTCCCTTACATGATAAAGATAAACCGCTTGTAAAAATTGTAAAAATGATAAAAAGAAAAAAGCATGATAAATATTTCGACCTTTTCATTATTCCTCCGTGTTAAAGAATAATAACACAAATAGTGGGATTTTGCATATTTAATATATTGACAATTATTTTAATAAAATATATCATCAAAATAAGGCGTATTTTTCATGCAGGTTTTAAGGAAAAATTCGGGTATTTTTAAAGTACCCGACAAAAGGTTGTGATATGTCTAATAATGAAATCGTCCCTGGTTTTGACGATGATAAAGATGAAAGTCTCAAAGTAAAGCTTGAAAGGATAAGCGAAGCGCCCATGTGTCTTATGTTGTCTTTAACAGGTTATGTTGATACCTATAATTCCAATTCCTTTCAAAAACGCGTCCAAAAAGTCATAGATGAGGGGTATGTAAGGCTGATTTTCCTGTGTAGCGGCTTAAATTATGTTTCATCTACTGGTATTGGCTCATTTACAACTTTTCTTAAGGCGGTTAAGGCCAAAGGCGGCGATATCGTCCTTTTGGATATACAGCCTAAAGTTTATGAAGTCTTCCAACTGCTCGGTTTTGCACAGTTTTTTAATATCATGGAAAGCTTGGAACATTCAGTCCAATTTTTCAACACTGACCAGCCGCAGGAAAAACCGTCTCCTTTCCCAAAGGTAGTTGCCTGCCCCATTTGTTATAAAAAACTAAAAGCGCTAAAACCGGGGCGTTTCCGCTGTTCTGAATGTAAAAGTGTTCTGGCAATTGACGCTAACGGTCAAGTTCTGTTAGGATAGCATTATGACAGAGAGTAAAATAGAGCAATATCTTATTGATCTGATGATAACATATCAGCAGGTAGGTAAAAATTTATGGCTGTTGGATGATGAAGAGCGTTCATTGCAGGGCGTTGCGATTATGCAGGCGGAGCCGCTTGTCATTGTCAGGGCTGAAGTTATGGATGTACCAAAAGGCAATCTTTTGGAACTTTTTACCAAATTGTTGGAATTAAACGCTTCCGATGTAATTCATGGCGCATACGCGTTGGATAAAAACAAGATAATATTACTTGATACGCTACAATATGAAAGCATGGATAATGAAGATTTCCGGGCGACTTTGGACTCATTCAGCATGGCTTTAGTCGAACATTATCCAATTCTGTCGAAATTCAGGGAAAAAGGGTCTTCCGCCAAATCGGAAGGCGCGGGAGCCTAAAATGGGTATATTTTCGAGACTTAGAACGCTTATTGCGGCGAATGTAAACGCGTTGATTGGCAAAGCGGAAAAACCTGAAAAAATGTTAAATCAGCTTATTATCGATATGAACGAACAGTTAATTGAATCCAAGAGAGCCGTCGCCATGGCGATTGCGGACGAGAAAAAGCTGGAGCGGGAAAAAGACAACCAGTTTGCGCAGTCAAAGGAATGGGAACGCAAGGCGATGCTTGCCGTCACAAACGGAAAGGACGACCTCGCCAAGGAAGCCCTTCTTCGCAAACAGGAATACGACAATGCCGCCGCCGAGTACCAAAAACAATGGGAAGCCCAAAAAACATCGGTAGAACAGTTAAAAGAAAGCCTTAAAGAATTGCAAAATAAGATTGAAGAGGCCCAGCGCAAGAAAAATCTGCTTATTGCCCGTGCAAAACGCGCCGAAGCCCAGCAAAAAATACAGGACACCATCTCCAGCGTATCCGGCAACCGCAGCGCATTTGACGCATTCGACCGTATGGCTGCAAAAGTTGACGAAATGGAGGCAATGGCGGACGCGTCCAAGGAACTGCAGGACTTAAGCAACAACTCCAGCCTTGAAAAACGCTTTAAAGAACTGGAAAAATCGGACTCAAGCGCGGAAGCAATGCTTCTGGAGCTTAAAGAGAAAATGAAAGCTCTGCCCGAGAAATAAAGCCCAATTAAAATAGTGAAGAAAATCGAAATAAAGACAATAGTTTACTCCTGTGGAAAACTTGTGTATTTTACGCTAATAAATGACTAAAATGTATCACTTTTTATACAATACCAAATATAAAAAATTATTTTCAAATAACAGATCATGTTAATTCCTTGCTACGTAAGGAATTACGTGTTTTAATTATTAGAGTTATAAAGATTATATATTAAAATAAATGTAGTAGTTTTGAATCTTGCTTGTGGAAAATGAGTGGAATACAATCCGGCGTAGCCGGATTGTTTAGGAGTTTTGCCAAAGAGGAGACTATGGCATTTGCGGACTAAAGTCCGATTGTAATTTTTTTATTTGGCAAAATTTAATGCTTTTTTTTATAATGTTTTGTGTTTGGCAAAACTCCAGGCTTTTATTCAAAAACGGTGTAGAAACCTTACGCCGCCGTTACTTTTGCGTTTTCAATGTGTTTTTATTTTTCGGCATCAAAAATAAATCTTATACTTTCGTTAATTTTATCAATATAATTCTTAGGTAACATTGAAACTTGTTCTATCAATCGTGTTCTGTCGATTGTAGCAATTTGAGAAAAATTAATTACTGATGTTTTATCAAGACCGGAAACGCCTTTTTCCAATGTAATGTTACCGGGCATTTGAGAAAGTTTCATATTTGATGTAATAACAGCACAGATTGTGGTTTTTATATCGCTGCGATTGAATAAATCATTTTGAATTATTAAAACAGGACGGCGTTTTCCCGGCTCAGAACCATAAGGATCATCGGGCAGATTTGCCCACCATATTTCACCTTTTACCATTACCAGTCATCGCCTTCCAGAACTTCCATTTGAGCTGCCATTATACTTGGATCTAATGATGTATCTACTTTTTTGCAGACTTCATTTATCTGTGCAATTATTAAATCGTCATCAGAATGTTGGTTTAGTGCAAATTTGACAAGGCTCATTTCCGCCAAATTTCTTAATAATTGCATGACTGTAGCGTTTTCAACTTCAAGTGTTATTGTCTGTTTCATGTTTCTATAGTAATGCAAGAAGATGGATATTTCAAGTGAGGGCAAAATGTATGCCTAAAAATTTTCTTGGGGGTCCTGTTCGATAAAAAAGCACCGCGACGGAGCGCGGCACTTTTTTATCGACCACCCCTCAAGTATTTTATTAGGCATACATCTTAATCGCGCATTAAAAAATGGTGATTGTCACCTTAGCACAACCTATTCAATAATTTATGGTTTTTTTGTCCAAACTGAATTCTCATTCACAGGCGTAGTCGTTGTGTAAGTTCCGGATGTTCCATTATTTGAGTCCGCAAAAGTGATGTCGGACACTGTTGCGCTACCTATTTATTTATTATTTTTTTGTATTTTTTACTTCATACAATTTTAGTTCATTGGAAAGTGTTTGTTTTATGGTAACACTGACAATTTGTTCTATATTAGAAATAATAGTTTGCTCTAGTTGCAATAATACACCTTCGGGAGTTGCGGAGACATCAAAAAGTTGTACGGTATCTATTTCCAGCGCTTCGGCAAGTTTATCAAGCATTTCGGGAGTTGGGAATTTCTTTGCTACCTCGACCATTGCAAGATAATGTGCAGAAATTCCTGCTTTTTCAGCAAGTTTTTCCTGCGTCAAATTGCATTTTTGGCGGTTTTTCTTCAAATTAAGTGCTAAAATTTGTCTAATACCTATCAATTTTTTCTTCATACATGCTTTTACGGCAATAATATCTGTTTTTTAGGGCTTGACTTATTGCTCTTAAAAGCAGTATTCTTGCTTTTAAGGGACTATTTCCTGTGTTTTTTTACGTTTTGTCGTGCTTAATCAGGATTTGTTCAATATAAATGTAAGGTTTTTTTATAAATCATTTATAAGGAGTTTTCATCATGAAAAACACAAAAAAATTGTTCAGGATTGCCGTAATTATCATGGTAATCGGATTTATAACAACTTGCAGCGGCGGAGAAGATAATCCGCCTCCGCCAGCGCATGAACACCAATGGGGCGATTGGACGGTAACAAAAGCCGCAACCTGTATTGCAAAAGGAGATGAAACACGCACTTGTACGCTTGACGCAACGCACAAAGAAACAAGGGAAAAAGCGATAGACCCGACAGCGCATTTATGGGGCGAATGGGAAGCGGAAACCGAACCAACCTGTACGGAAACAGGAAAAGGCTCAAGAATTTGCACGTTCAATTCATCGCACAAAGAAACAGGTAAAGACATACCAGCAATTGATCATGATTATGAATGGACAGTAACAAAAGAGAAAACTTGTAAAGCGACAGGAGAAGAAACAGGAGTTTGCAAATATGACTCAGACCATTCAACAATCCGTATTATTCCTATAGACCAGACAGCGCATGATTGGGAACAGTTAGTTGGAACACTGCCAACTTGTACTGCGACAGGCAGTGGAATCAGAAGATGTAAATTCTGTAACATAGAAGAAACCATTAGCGTTATACCTGCTATCGGACACGACTACGGAAGCTGGACAGTAACCACAGCCGCAACTTGCACAACAGCGGGAGTAGAAACCAGAACTTGCTCCCATGACGCAACGCACAAAGAAACACGACCAGTAGCAAAAGACCCCAACGGACATGATTGGGAGCAATTAGCAGGAACAGCGCCGACCTGTACGGAAACAGGAAGCGGAAAAAGAAAATGTAAAATCTGCGAATTAGAAGAAACACTTAATATTTTACCGGCACTCGGACACAACTATGGAAACTGGACACAAACAACAGCACCAACTTGCACAACAGCGGGAGTAGAAACAAGAACTTGCTCCCGTGACGCAACGCACAAAGAAACACGCACAATATCAATAAATACAACAGCGCACAACTACGGCAACTGGATACAGACGACAGCGCCGACTTGCACAACTGCGGGAGTAGAAACCAGAACTTGCTCCTTTAATTCAACGCATAAAGAAACACGCACAGGAGCCGCCGCTCTCGGACATGACTACGGCAATTGGACAGTAACAACAGCGCCGACTTGCACAGCAACAGGAGTTGAAAAAGGCACTTGTTCTCATGACGCAACACACACTACGACACGCACAGTATCCGCTCTCGGACACAACTACGGAAACTGGATACAGACAACAGCGCCGACTTGTACGACTGCCGGAATAGATACCAGAACTTGCTCCCGTGACACAACGCACAAAGAAACACGCACTGTATCCGCTCTAGGACACGACTACGGCAACTGGATACAAACAACAGCGCCGACTTGTACTGCGGCAGGAGTAGAAACAGGAACTTGTTCACATGACGCAACACACACCACGACACGCACTGTTTCCGCTCTTGGACACGACTACGGCAACTGGACGGTTACAAAAGCCGCAACTTATACGGAAACAGGAATAGAAACAAGAACTTGTAACCGTGACGCAACACATAAAGAAACACGCACAATCTCTAAAATACCAGTAATTTTTACAGCAGTAACGAACAGCACATTCCCAAACGACTACATCAATGCAATCGCCTATGGCAGTAACGGTAGTACCGTTAGCAAGTTTGTCGCAGTCGGCAATAGCGGCAAAATGGCGACTTCATCGAACGGCACAACATGGACAGCCGTAGCGAACAGCACATTCCCAAACGACTGCGACATCAATGCAATCGCCTATGGCAACGGCAGTTTTGTCGCAGGCGGCGATAGCGGCAAAATGGCGACTTCATCGAACGGCACAACATGGACAGCCGTATCGAACAGCACATTCGGAACAAGCGCTATCCTTGCAATCGCCGATGGCAACGTCGCAAGCGGCAGTAGCGGCAAAATGGCGACTTCATCGAACGGCACAACATGGACAGCCGTATCGAACAGCACATTCGGAACAAGCTACATCCAAGCAATCACTTATGCCAACGGCACGTTTGTCGCAGGCGGCAGTAGCGGCAAAATGGCAGTTTCAACGAACTACACAACATGGACAGCCGTAGATACTGGTACAATATTCGACTACGTTAACGGTGGAACAACCTTTAAAGGCCCCATCTACGCAATCGCCTATGGCAACGGCAAGCTTGTCGCAGGAAGTATAAACGGCAAAATGGCGGTTTCAACGAACGTCACAACATGGACAGCAGTAGCGGACAGCGCATTTGGAACAAGCGACATCAGAGCAATCGCATATGGCAACGGCAAGTTTGTCGCAGGCGGCAGTAACGGCAAAATGGCGGTTTCAACGGACGGCACAACATGGACAGCCGTATCGAACAGCACATTCGGAACAAGCGACTACATCAACGCAATCGCATATGGCAACGGCAAGTTTGTCGCAGTCGGCAGTAGCGGAAAAATGGCGTATTGGGTAGACAATTAAGGTAAAAACAGCGGACAGTAGATAGAGTTTCTATTTGATGTCCGTTGAAAAATTGAAGGAGGAGAGAATGGTATTTGATAAAATAAATGAAGCTCTTGAAAAATTAGGTGATCTTGGAAAATTAATTGAGATACCTTTACAGAATGCATACGGAGTTACTGACAAAAAAAATCGTGTGTGGCTTCCTTTTGTTCCACAAAACGATAGTCATGAAAACTTTATTTATGCGGAGGGAAGGGAATATATTTTACAAATAGACGATAATAGAACTTCAAAAGACCCTGATATGGAAATAGTACACGTTATCACACGGAAAAAAATTGATGACAATACTACTGATTATAATGACATAGGAAAATATCAACAGATATTATTTGATAGAGAAAAAAAACTTAGTGTTTATGTAAAAGTCAAGGTATATAAAGAACAAGACGAACAAGACAAACAAAAAGAACTATTCTGGAATGACGCTTT
>Ga0268262_10003565_pt1 | contig 16765 bp, 16 predicted proteins | sample TergutNc150P3_FD_190354 | JGI IMG/M metagenome (GOLD analysis project Ga0268262, IMG submission 190354) | Nasutitermes corniger P3 segment gut microbial community from laboratory colony in Florida, USA - Nc150 P3 (SPAdes) (version 2) | ecosystem: Host-associated > Arthropoda: Insects >... | reverse complement strand
ATAACCCACTCGGTTAAACAAGGGTCTGATGATATGGCAAAATCAGGCGAAACATTAGTCAAGGAGACAGACGAATTCATAAGTACCAGCCAGCAAGCGGTAGAAGGCATGAACGAGATACTAAAAGGCATTAACCAGATAAATGTAGCGGTAAGCCATGTAAACGAAATGAGCCTTGAAAACAACCGCAACTTTGAATCCTTAAAACAGGAAACGGAAAAATTCAATGACACGGTTGATAACGCGAAACAAAAAATCCTCGTAGTAGATGACGACAGTATTCATCTTGAAATGATCGAAACGGCGCTGTCAGACGAATATGAAGTGTCAACCGCCAAATCCGGCCAAAAAGCGCTGGGCTTGTTCTATCAGGGGCTTGTCCCCAACTTAATACTATTGGACTTGATAATGCCCGATATGGACGGCTGGAACACCTACACCAGAATAAAGGCCATAGGCGGCCTGTACAATACCCCGATAGCTTTTTTCACATCTTCGGACGACCCGAAAGACAAACAGCACGCCCGCGAAATGGGGGCAGTTGATTACATCAAAAAGCCCTATGAAAGAAACGACCTGTTACGCAGGGTGGAGAGAATTATTAAGAAATGAGCGAGACAAAACGAATTGGAAAAATCGCTGGCGGGAACTTGGACGCAAGGATAGAAGGCAGTTATAATGACGAGTTTGAAAAAATCAAAGACGCTGTGAACTCTATGGCGGCGGATATAAAAACATACATGGAAGAAAAACTGCAAACAGAGCGCAAACTTGCCAAAAGCCGCATCTCTATCATGTTTTCCCAGATACAGCTGCATTTTTTATACAACGCCCTTGCCGTCATATCAAGCCTGTGCGATAAAAACCCCGCGCAGGCAAAGAAAGCAACCATAAATTTTTCCAATTACCTGAGGGGAAACATGAATTTGCTGGAAAGCTCGGAGCCGATTCCTTTTGAAAATGAGCTGAACCACACCATAAGTTTTTTGAATTTGGAAAAAGCCATGTACGGTGATGCGTTAAATGTAATATACGACATACAAACAAAAAACTTCAAACTTCCGGCTCTTACAGTTCAGCCCATTGCCGAGAACGCAATCAAGCATGGCATAGGCAAGAAAGAAGGCGGCGGCACTGTTACCATTTCGACGGAAGAGACAGAGAGCGTTTTTATGATTATCATTTCAGATGACGGCGTGGGGTTTTCTCCTGAAAAAACCGCCGATGACGGACAACAGCACATCGGGATAAAGAATGTCCGTCTGCGTCTTACCGCTCAATGCGGCGGCTCGCTGGAAATAGAAGGCAAGCCGGGCGCAGGGACAACCGCCACAATAACTATTCCCAAACATTAACTTTTATTATTCTTTATCAATAGGTGAAAGTGTTTTGATAATACTTTTTGCTGTAAATTCTTTTATCTCATCATGTCTGGGGATGGTCGTTTCTAAATTGGTTGCAGGCTGCTTATAGACATCATGCTTTTTCCCATGACGGACAAATACTGCTCCCATTTTGTTTAATATTTGAAGCAATTGCGTCTTTTTCATGCAATTGCAAGTTTTCGCTTGTGATATTTATCAAGATGTAAGCATTCGTACATATCCAATAACATTTCTTCAAGTTCTTCGATTGTTTCGCCTTCGGTTACATGCTGAGGAAAATCGGAGAAATAACCGACATAACCGCCCTCATCCGCTTCTCTGTAAATATAATCCAGTTCCATAAGCAACTCCCTTATAATAACTATATCACTATAAACGGGATTTAGAAAGTCCGGGTATATACCCCTAAAACATTCTTCACTTGTCGCGCTTTTGTCGCGCTTTTTCTGGTAGGATATACGTCTTAACAGGAGACGTCCATGAAGGGAAATGTATGAGATTATTCCATTCTTTGAAATTCCACTATGCCCTGTCTATTTCTGTTTTAATTATCGCGTTGATCGGAATAACGTCCGCGTTGAATGTGCGTCAGATGTCGGAAGCCGTAACTAAAACATTTGCCGCGCAGGGCATATTTATAGTGGAAAAAGAAGCTTCCCTTATTGACGGAGACGCCTTTGAGGCGCTGGCGGCCTCTTTGGATTCAAGCGTCCCTTTTTATGAAGAAACCAGAATTAAACTGTTACAATTAAAAGAGTTTTCAGGCTGTAAGTATCTGTATACGTTAGCGCCTAAAAAAGGGAATATTTGGCAGTTTATAATTGACGGCAGCGCAAAACCTGAAGATATTGAAAATTTTTCCGTTATCGGAATCGAAGAAGATACAAGTTCTTATGACAGCGCTTTCAAGAAAGCGTGGAATTCGGGAAAAACCGAACACGGCAGTTTGGTAAAACAGGAAGGCTGGGGGTATCTGATTTCATTTTATATCCCCATTATTAATTCCGGCGGAAAGACAGTGGGAATAGCCGCCTGTGATTATGACGGGGAAGACCTTCACAATACCATTATCGCGAACATACGGCGGCAGTTGATCATCGGCTTTTTTTCCCTTGTAATCTGCGTTGTGTTAATTTTAATAATAAGCAAACCAATTCAGAAACTGACGAAAGTGGTGGCGGAAATCGGCGCGGGCAATTTAAACATTATAATTGAAGGCAGTTACAACAACGAATATAACATAATCAAGGACGCTGTGAATTCTATGGCAGAAGAAATAAAAAAATATATAGAAGGCAAACTTCAGGCGGAACGCAAATTGAATGAAAGCCGCATCTCCATTATGCTTTCCCAGATACAGCCGCATTTTATATACAACTCCCTTGCCGTCATCTCGAGGCTGTGCGACAAAGACCCTGCCGAAGCAAAAAAAGCGACAATCAATTTCTCAAATTGTCTAAGGGCGAACATGAATTTATTGGAAAGCGCGGAGCCGATTCCTTTTGAAAACGAACTGAACCACACTATTGGTTTTTTGAATTTGGAAAAAGCCATATACGGCGAGGCGTTAAATGTAATATACGACATACAGGCAAAAAACTTTAAAATTCCCGCTCTTACCGTACAGCCCATTGCCGAGAACGCAGTCAAGCACGGCATAGGCAAAAAAGAAGGCGGCGGCACTGTTGCCATTTCAACGGAAGAAACAGACATCTCTTTTATGATTATCGTCTCAGATGACGGCGCGGGTTTTTATCCTGAAAAAACCGCCGATGACGGACAACTGCACATAGGAATAAACAATGTCCGTCTAAGACTGTCTGCGCAATGCGGCGGTTCTCTTGAAATAGAAAGGAATCCGGGCGCAGGGACAACCGCCACAATAACTATTCCCAAGAAGGAAAAAAATGCGTAAACAAAAAACGAGCTTCAAAATAAAAGTGTTAATCCCGATTCTGGCTATATTTATCGTTTCTGTTCTGATCATCTCGTTTTTAAACTACAGACTGCTGGACTCTTCCGTAAAAACAAAAACCAACGCCAATATGGAAATTTTTACCGACAGCATTCTGGCGCAGATCAGGCATTTGAATATCATACTTGACGCCACTAAACAAACGTTGAATGAAAAACATATAGCGATAGCGAGGACTGTCGTGGATATATTGGACAGCACACCCGGTCAGTTGACAACCGAAAAATTACTGCGAATTGCGCAGCCGTTGGATATTATCGAATTGAGCATTGTTAATTCAAACGGTATCATTACAGCCAGCAGCGTCCCAAAATACTTGGGCTTTGATTATAAGTTATACGAACCTACGAAAGCATATATGAAACTGACGGACGGAACTTTGACTGTGTTGAGCGAGGAACCGCGCGCGTCCGTACTCAATGACGATGTGGGAGACATGATTCTGGGCGACATAAATCATTATACAGGCATTGCGCGGAAAAACGGAGGCTTTGTCCAGATTGGTTTTAACGCGGGCGTAATCGGCAGGCTGCAGGAAGAAATCAATGTTTATAAAACCATTGAGGAAACAAAAATAGGGCAAAACGGTTTTGGCATGGTGCTGTCAAACGGAGCTATAATGGCGCAACCTAACGGAGATTTAAAAAATGTATCCGGCGAGGATTGGTATAAAACAGTAAGCTCAGGCGACGGGTTCGCGTGGCTCAATATTGACGGTAAACAATATTACGCCGGTTACAAAAACGAAAACGGCAATACAGTCGTCGCCCTGGTGCCGGAGCATGATTATCATCGGGAACGCAACCGCCTTCTGCTTGAATCCGTAATGTTCCTGCTTATAACAGTCGTCGTCATTACCTTTGTTATTTATCTGGTTGTGGGCGGACTCCTGCGCCGCGTTAATTATCTGGTTACGGGGATTGGAAAAATCGCCGGCGGAAACTTGGACGCTAGGATAGAAGGCAGTTACAATGACGAGTTTGACATAATAAAGGACGCGGTGAACTCTATGGCGGTTGACATAAAAACAAACATGGAAGAAAAACTCCGGTCAGAACGCAAACTTGCCGAAAGCCGCATCGCCATCATGCTCTCCCAGATACAGCCGCACTTTTTGTACAACTCCCTTGCCGTCATTTCGAGGCTGTGTGATAAAAGCCCTGCCGAGGCAAAAAAAGCGACAATAAATTTTTCAAACTATTTAAGGGCGAATATGAATTCATTGGAGCGCACGGAGCCAATCCCGTTTGAGAACGAACTTAACCACACGATAGGTTTCTTGAATCTGGAAAAAGCCATGTACGGAGAAGCGTTAGATGTAAAATATGACATACAGGCAAAAAACTTTAACCTTCCCGCTCTTACCGTTCAGCCTATCGCGGAAAACGCGATCAAGCACGGCATAGGTAAAAAAGAAGGCGGCGGAACTGTTACAATTTCGACAAAAGAAACGGAAAGCAATTATCTGGTCATTATTTCCGATGACGGCGCGGGGTTTTATCCCGAAAAAACCGACGGCGACGGACAACAGCACATCGGCATTAACAATGTCCGCTTAAGGCTGTCCTCGCAATGCGGCGGATCGCTTAAAATAGAAAGCAAACCGGGCGAGGGGACGACCGCCACAATAATCGTCCCTAAATCCGGCAAATCCACGGAGGCGTACGCAAAATGAATATATTCGCCATAGACGATAATGTTTTGGCTCTGGAAGAACTTGTTTCGGCAATTAAGGAAGCTTGTCCCAACGATGACGTTCACAGTTTTTCCAAGCCGTCCGAACTGCTTGACTTTGCGAAAGAGAACGCGTGCGAAATCGCGTTCTTGGACATTGAAATGTGGGGAATGAACGGCATCGAACTTGCTCAAAAAATAAAAGAAATTAACAATAAGACTAACATCGTATTTGTAACCGGATATACAAAATACGCGCTGGATTCCTACACGGTCAAGGCAAGCGATTATGTAATGAAGCCCGTTACAAAAGAAGCGGTTAAAGAGTCTCTGGAGAACCTTCGTTTCCCCGTCAAGACAGAACCGGATAAAAGAGTGCGCGTGCAAACCTTCGGCAATTTTGAAGTTTTTGTAGACGAATCCCCCGTTTTGTTCTCCCGTTCCAAAACAAAGGAACTGCTCGCCTATCTTGTAAGCCGCAAGGGCGCGTTATGCAGTAACAATGAAATCATCGCCGTAATTTGGGAAGACAAAGATGACTCGCCTTCCATGCAAAGCCACTTCCGTCATTTGGTAGCGGATTTAATCAGGACGTTTAATTCTTTAAATGTTGATGATGTAATAATCAGGAAATGGAAAAATTTAGCGGTTGTGCCGAACAAACTGTCATGTGATTTTTATGAAATGCTTGACGGCAATGTAAAAGCGGCTAATTCCTACGCGGGTGAATTTATGTCCCAATACAGCTGGGCGGAAATTGACGCCGCGTATCTGGGAAGCAGACGGAGATAATGTATCAAGGGCGTCAGTATAATACCTTTTACTGCGCTACAGCGGATGCGGCTATCTTTTCCCGGACCAAATCGCCGATAATTTGAGCGGGTAATTTTTGCGTTTGGAGCGCACAGTTTACAATATAATCGGCGGCAGCGCTGTCCAGCACATCCAGCAATTTCCGCTGGCTTGTAAAATAGCCGCCTTTTCTGTTTGGGTCAGCCTTTGGCGGATTTTTGGTGAACAACTCGTCCCAGTAATCAGCTTCTTCGTCAGTCATTTCAGACATAATAATTTTTTACTCCTTGAGCAAAGGTAAATAAATTGTACGGCACGGCTGAGCATGAAATACATTCAAAGCGCCGTCTTCCATTTCATTATACATGATTTCAAGTAAATTTCCTGCGTGATCTGTTCCAAGCACAATGTACTTGTTTTCATGACCCTCAAGCGCTCCTTCATACCACGGATAGTCAAGAGCATGACGGATATTATCTAAAGTAACCTTGTGTTTAAAAGCAGACGGTTTACATATAATATCCCGCTTCATGCGGAGAGCATACCATATACCTCATCAAGAAGCAATGTTCCGTATTTTAGTTTTCAATAACCTTTAAATTTTCCGCGTATTTGACACACTTTGTTTTATAGAGTATATCTATAACGATATGTTTTCGATACCGATTTCCGGGAAGCGGCATGCTTCCATGCAGCGCAGATTTATTGTTTTTTCCTCCCTTTTGTTTCTGCTTATTTTCATTTCAGGAAGCATAACATTCATTATTTTAATGGATCAAATCCAGTATGAAAACATCGGACAGAAATTAAAGCAAACAATCGAAATTGAACGGCTCAAACTGGAGGCGTTCATTAACAGTGAAATCGCCATTGTGCTGAGAATGGCTGATTCCCCTCTTATAAAATGGCACTTCCTTGATCCTGAAGACGAATACATGAAACAAATTGCCTTTGGAGAAATAGCCGGATACCGCAAGGCGTTTTCCGGGAACAATGTTTTTTGGATAGGCGATAAAGACAAAAAATATCATTTTAACGATGAATATGTCTACACATTGGACCCGTCAGATGAAAGCTCATGGTGGTATAACTTTATCATGGAAAATCCCGAACCTTTCAGCCTGACGGTTAATTTCGATGTCGGACTGCAAAAAACAATGCTGTGGATTGACGCGCCTATTTTTAACGACGATCATAAACCTGTCGGCATAGTTGGAACAGGCATAAATCTGTATGATTTCATCAATGCCGTAAATCACAGCAGTTCAGAAACGGAAGATGAATTGTATTTCTTTACCGCTGCCGGAGAAATAATCAAGGCAAAAGACATAAACCTGATTAAAAATAAAACAAACATAATTGAGGTGTTAGGTCAGACCGGCGAGGAAATTCTTGCCAGAACAAAAGAATTAAAAATAGGGGAATACGAATGTTTTGAGACAACGCCCAAAAGGCAGATAATCGCGCTCAGCTTAATTCCTGTCAGATCAGTTCCGGCCCTGAATTGGTATATAACCGCTCTGCGTCCTGTTACCATTGCAGGCTCCCTGAAATCAGGCATGACTGTTCTTTTTTGCGTAATGATAGTCGTTATTCTTTCTGTCTTTGTGCTGTTTAATATATTTATAGCGGTAATGCTGGAGCCGCTTAACCAGGTTGTAAAAACAATAAACCAGACTTTTACCGATCTGGGTTTAAAACCCAAAGAAGGCGAACAATATAAAGATGAAATTGAAACACTAGGCGATTTCCTGCATTTGACCATAATCGATCAGCTTACCGGCATTTACAACAGGCGTTATCTGGACGGCAATTTAAAGAAGATAATAAAACTTCATTCCCGTACAGGCGGCAATCTGAGCGTGTTAATGATAGACATAGATTTTTTTAAGAAATACAACGACACTTACGGTCACGGCGCGGGAGACGACTGCCTCAGGAAAATCGCGAACACTCTTTCACAATGCGTAATAAGAGAGGACGATTTTGTCGCAAGGTACGGCGGGGAAGAATTTGTCGCCGTCCTGCCGAATACCGACGAGAACGGCGCTGATTTGGTTGCGAAAAAAATGCTGGAAAAAGTGCGTGAATGTAAAATACCCCATAAAGCAAGCGATATAGCCGGTTATGTTACCGTCTCCATCGGCGGCGCTACCGATGTTGTTAATCATTTGCAGAACGGAAGAAGCTATATCAAACTTGCGGATGAAGCATTATACGAATCCAAGAAAAACGGCCGTAACAGATACACATTTCTGAAAAATAAAAACTGATAGAATACTGCGCCCGCAGCTGCCGCTGTGGCCGCTGCGCTCGCTGTGTTTTTGCCGCGCAAATAATTTTTATTGTTTTTTATAACTCCTGCGTTTGTCGCGTTTTTGTCGCGTAACGTTCTGTATAATTTTGACATGTTATTAAATAAAATAAATTTTACAGGAGTCTCGCATTATGGAAGGAATAAGCCCGGAAGGCATTCCGTATAAGGTTTTAATCGTGGATGAATTGATGGTTATGATGAAGAGGCTTAGCCTGTTTTTTTCATCCAGAGGTTTTCTGGTGTCGGGTACCGCATCCAACGGATTACATGGGGTGGAGTTATACAAAGCTTTGTATCCTAAAGTTGATCTGGTTACTTTGGACACTGCTTTGCCTGAATTGGACGGTATTTCAGCGCTGGAACAAATTCTTGAATTCGACCAGGAAGCCAAAGTAATCATGATCAGCGCTCAGAGCGATGAAGATGTAATTAGAAAATGCATTCTAATGGGAGCCAGAAGTTACATCGTAAAACCTTTGAACATAGAAAAATTGCTGAGGAATGTTGTTCCCGTTCTCAGACAATAATGAAATACGGCGGCATATTTTCGATACCGGTTTCCCGAAAACGCCAAATTTCCATGCGGCGCAGATTTATGGTTTTTTCGTCTGTTTTGTCCCTGCTGATATTCATTCCCGGAAGCGTAACATTTATCATTTTAATTGATAAAATCCACTATGAAAATGTCAGACATGAGTTAACGCAAACCATTGAGATAAATCTTCTTAAATTGAAAGCGTTCATGAACAGCGAAATCGCCATTGCACTGAGAATGGCTGATTCTCCCTTGATACAACAGCACTTTCTTAACCCTGATGATGAAGAAATGAGGCAGATTGCCTTTGGCGAAATAGACGGATACCGCAGGGCATTTGCCGGAAACAATGTTTTTTGGATAGGCGGCAAAGACAGAAAATATCACTTCAACGGCGAATATGTCTACACGCTGGAGCCGTCGGATGAAAGTTCATGGTGGTATAACTCAATCATGGAAAATCCCTCTCCTTACAGTTTGACCGTTAATTTCGATATCGGACTGAAAAAAACAATGCTTTGGATTGACGCGCCTGTTTTTGATAATGATCGTAAACCTGCCGGCATAACGGGAACAGGCATAAATCTGTCTGATTTCATCAACGCCGTAAATCGAAACAATTCGAGTACGGAAGATGAATTGTATTTCTTTACCTCCGCCGGAGAAATAATCGAAGCGATAGACATTGATCTTGTTGAAAATAAAACGAACATAACCGAAGCGTTAGGTGAAACAGGCAGGGAAATTCTCGCCAGAACGAAAGGGTTAAAAATGGGGGAGGTTGAATGTTTCGAGACAAAACCCAAAAGGCAGATAATCGCGGTAGGTTTAATTCCTGTCAGTTCGGTTCCGGCCCTGAATTGGTATATAACCGCCGCGCGTCCTTTTACTGTCGTAGATTCGCTTAGAACCAACATGACTGTTCTTTTCAGCGTAATGATGGCGATTGTTTTTTCTGTTTTTGTATTGCTCAATATATTTATCGCGGTAATGCTGGAACCGCTTAACAATGTTGTAAGGACAATAAACCAGACTTTTACCGATCTGGATTTGAAATCCAAAAAAGGCGAGAGTTATAAAGACGAAATTGAAACATTAGGTGATTTTTTACACTTGACTATAATCGATCAGCTTACCGGCATTTACAACAGGCGGTATCTGGACGGCAGCCTAAAAAATATAATAAAACTTCATTCCCGTACAGGCGGCAATCTAAGCGTGTTAATGATAGACATTGATTATTTTAAGAGATACAACGACACTTACGGCCATGATGCGGGAGACGACTGCCTCAGAACGATTACGTCCGTTCTTTCCCAATGTATGATAAGAGAGAACGACTTTATCGCAAGGTACGGCGGTGAGGAATTTGTCGCCGTCCTGCCGAACACCGGCGAAAACGGCGCGAATCTGATTGCGAAAAAAATGCTGAAAAAAGTGCGTGAATGCAACATACCCCACAGAACAAGCGGTATAGCCTGCCATGTTACCGTCTCCATCGGCGGAACATCCGGCGTCATTAATCATTTGCAGCATGGAAGCGATTATATAAAAGCCGCGGATAAAGCGTTATACGAATCCAAAAAAAACGGCCGTAACAGGTATACTTTTATAAAAAATAAAAGCGAATAGAATACCGTATCTGTCGCTATTTTGTCACATAAAAAAATTAATTTTTTTTAGTAATCTCATTTTCTATCGCATATCTGTCACGCTTTGTTTTGTATAATTTTTCAAATTTCCAATTAACATAAGGAGAAAAATATGAAAAACAGAAAAAACGTATTGATGATACGGCAATTCGGGATTATTGCAGTTATTGCGATAATCGGATTCGCGATTGGAATCCTGTCTTTCACAGGATGCAAAAACGGCACGACTTTTGTAAGGCAGAGCGGCGGCGGTAACGGCGGAAGCGGAGGAGACAGCGGCGGCGGTAACGGCAATGGAACACCGCAAGACAATAACGACGCTGTCGGGGGAACCATCGTATCTGATGCGAACGGACTTTCCGGTACATGGGTGTCCGAGTTACCGGTAGCCGAAGAGGATGAAGAGTACTTTCCTAAAATCCTTGAATTTGGCCAGGCTGAAATATGCGTGCCTTTTTACAATGACCAAGACGATTATTACAATAAAACCGAGTTTACTCCGTTTACCGCTTTATACCCATCTTCAGGGGACGGGGTAAGGGTTGCCCTTGAGAATAGAAAATTTGTCTGGACACTTCCGAACAGGGAACCGGCGTCCGCGTATTTGAAAAGCAGAAGCGAAGTGTTTCCCGGTATTACGGGAGGAACGTTCACCGGAAAGGTTTGCTGGATACGGGAGTTTACCACATCTCAAAAAATTCTATTTGATGGAATTAATAACGCTCACATTGACGCGCGTTGGGACTATAGCATACCAAATGTCATCGATAAATCGATTGGATGGGTTGAATATGAGCATAAAGCGACGGGGAATCTTGTATATGCCACCGCCGCCGGAACGGTTACAGGTACTAAAACTTTTACAATACAGCCTTTCTATGAGCACCCAGAACATGACTACGATGCTACGTATCATTTCAACCTCAATCTGAGCAAGGGGTGGAATACGGTAATAGAAACGAGGAATGCCGATGACAGCTTAACAGTTACTGCGGGAACGCCCCCTAAAGAAATGAAGTGGTGGTTATCTGCGGGCTGGTAATGGTAAGGACACTCCGGCAGACCCCGCAAGAGGCTTGCCTGAATGGTGTCAGATGTACCATGAATGTTAAATCTAAAAACGTTACCGAAAGATTGTACATTTTTTGTATTGTCCAAATCCACAAGAAACGGTATATTTATTATAGAGATAATAAAATGACAGTCAAAATTAAACCTGTGCAGCCCACAGAGATAAAAGATAAGAAAATCGCACGGAATGTTATAGAACAAATCCGTAAACCCATACCGGCAAAGATCATCAAGCGAAACGAAAAATTAGTGGCATATATGAGAGAGCTTGAACAATAGATAAATGCGTATCCAATTTGGTAAGAAGGAATGTCTTGCACTTTTCAAACTGGAACCTCTTAACTCGTCAATAATTCTTTCTGGTTTTTCCTGTTCTGTAGAAGAATATAACGAATATCTTCGCAATGATGCTTTACGCTCACAGAATGACCATATTGCTCGTACTTGGCTATTACGGGAACGCGCCACCGGTAAGATTACCGCCTTTATGTCCCTTATTATGGATGCTATAAAATTGTCGTTTACCGAAAAAGAACTTCATAATCTCAACTATCCTTTTAAAACAATTCCCGCTATGAAAATAGCTAAGTTGGCTGTAGATGAAACCAGTACCGCACAATATAAGGGTATAGGATCATTTCTTATAGAAACAGCAAGAGGGAAAGCCCTTGCGTGTAATAATGATTATTGTGCCGCCCGATTTCTCACCGTTGACGCTGATATTGAGCATGATGAAGGTGTTCTGGCTTTTTACAAAAAAAATGGTTTTATCCGGAACTCTGAATTGTCTAATAAGAATAGAAAAACAATCAGCATGAGAAAAGATATTTACATCTAAATAAAAATAGATAATGCTAACGATAACAGACGTAAAATTCCGTCTCCGATACTATTTCATTATTAACGGCTAAAAATCACACCTATCTGTTGCATATCTGTCACACCCTGTTTTGTATAATTTTCATATTTTTAATTAACATAAGGAGAAAAATATGAAAAACAGAAAAAACGTATTGATGATACGGCAATTCGGGATTATTGCAGTTATTGCGATAATCGGATTCGCGATTGGAATCCTGTCTTTCACAGGATGTAAAAACGGCACGACTTTTGTCAGGAATAGCGGCGGAAGCGGAGGAGACAGCGGCGGCGATAAGGAACCAAAAGATACGCGGGAACTTGTGATTTCTGATCAACAAGTCTGGGAACAAGCCGGAGGGTCCACTTATGAGGAACACACCGGCGATTTGACAATTATCGGTCCGTCCTATGCGACAGGCAGTGTCGTAAACGGGATATTATCTTTCACTCTGGGTGCGCCCGTATTAGAAGACCTTGCGGTATCTTTGAGGTCTTCTTTATGGAATGTTACGAAGATTCTGACATATTCCGATGACCACCCCGATTATACCATAACGGTCCCCGTCGGCGTGAAAGGTGCGGTTTTTGAAAATCTCATCACCAACGATGAAGACTGGGTTGAAATTAGGAAGAGAAGAACCGGCGGAGGCGACGAAGACATAGCATACGGAGCGTTAATGTACGTGTACGTCAGCGGAGATGTTACGGTTACCGGGCGAGGCGGAACAGGTCTTCCAACAACTGATGGACCGCCTGAACATGCGCCTACATACACGACAGTACTCAGCGACTTCAGTCTTAGCCTGAAAGCCGGCTGGAACCCGGTGAAAATGATACAAACGTATGTTAATACCGGTGACAACAGTTATAATGTTGTGGAAACTGTGTCCCTCGGCGACCACCCCGATCTTATATGGGCGCTTTGGTTTAATCGGAATTATTAATATTGCCGCTATATCAGCGAAAGATAAAGAAGGTAACTTAACAAGGCCGGGCGCGCCATGTGCGTATACTTAAAAAAATAATTACGGAAGTCGGGGAAGGTCATGGATTTTAGATTCGTTTTTCCATGATGCTTCCAAGCATACCTTACCACTCCACATTTTGCTTACTGTTATTCTGTGGTTAAAAAATAAGTATACGCTCATGGCGCCGCCGCAGGCTCATTTTTTTTTATAAAATCTCCGTACTTGTCGCATATTTGTCACGCCATGTTTTATATAATTTTAGTCTATTTTTAAAACACATGTAATGTACCAAAGAAAAACTGAGGAACACATTATGAAAAAAATGGTTTTAACGTTTGTATTGACTCTCGCGGTTTGCTTATGCGTTTTCGCGCAGGAGATAAAGAAAATTGCGGCCGGACTTGGCGCGGAAGTGAATGTGAATTCGCGCGAATTGTTCGCTGGCGGGATTGCTTTTAATTTTGATTACAACCTGCCCGTTTCCGCGGCTCCGTTGGCTGTGGGATTTTCGGTTACCGGCAGTTATAACTTCAAAGACACGGCGGTCGCGGAATTTGCGGCGCTTTTCCGCTGGTACTTTCAAAATAAAGGGCATAACGGCTGGTTTGCCCAGGCGGAAGCCGGTTACAGCCTGATTTCTGTAGACAGGGGACGAAACCTGCCGTTTCCGGTTTTGGCTGGAGTAAGAACAGGATACCGTCTGCCTTTGGGCTCATCATTTTATGTGGAACCTTACGCTCGTTTTGGCTACTCCTTTCTCTTAGGAATCGGGGTATTGGGTGGAGTGCGGTTTTAAATAAAAAATTAATTTAAGTAAGGAGAATATTATGAAAACTTTTATCAAATTGATAAGTATTGCGTTATTATTAATGGTTCTTTTTACAGCCTGCACCAATCCGTTTTGGCCTGATGACGGAATAGGAAGAGGTAAAAGCGGCGGCAGTAGCAGCAGCGGCAGTGGAGGAAACGGCGGCAACAGCGGCGGCGTCGTCAATGGAGGAAACGGCGGTAACGACGACGGCGGCGGCAGTGGAATAAGCGGCGGTAACAACGGCGGCAGCGCTCCGGACGAACTATATGCCATCGTAATCGACATATTCGGCAATGAATCAGGCGACACAGTAACAGCGTCCCCCGATAAAGGTAAAGCGGGCGTTACGGTTACGCTTACCTACACTGTCGCAGATACGAAGACTAAAAATCAGCTTGACTTCGGAGGCGTTAACGCGGCAATCGCTTCTGTAGAAAACGAGGGAACCGGCACAAGAACCTACACCATAAACGCCGCAGACGCTGCAGACGGCGTTATCACCATTACAGCGGTCTTTACCCATACCGATTTGGAAATTGACCACATCGCTTTCAGCGAACATGACAAAGGGCACATAACAAAGACATACGGCGATGCGGCGTTTACCAACGCCATTACCACAGCGCACCAGGGAACCGGACTGATAACCTATCACAGCAATGATGAAAGTGTTGCCACGGTGAACGGTTCGGGGCAGGTAACAATTCTGAGCGCAGGTTCCGCCGTCATTTCCGCCGAGAAAGCGGCTGACGGAACATACGCCCACGCGCAAACAACCTACACGCTTACGGTTAATCCCAAGCCTGTTACCATAACAGGACTGTCCGCAAGCAACAAGACTTATGACGGCACGGCAACGGCAACGGTTACAGGAACCCCGGTAATCAACGGATTGATCAATGGCGATGTTGTAACCGTTGTTGCCGGAACAGCGTCGTTTGCGAGTGCGGCGGCTGGGAACAACAAGACCGTTACATTCAGCGGCTGGTCTTTGGGCGGAGATAAAGCGGGTAATTACACGCTTTCGGCGCAGCCTGCGAGCGTTACGGCGAACATAACGCCCAACGGCTCGGCAGAAGCACCCTTCCTCGTTACCAACGAAGCCGAACTCCGCAAGGTCGGCACAGGTACTGACGGCTGGACGCTTTCGGCGCACTACAAACAGACTGCGAACATCACGATGAGCGGCTTCTTTACGCCGATTGGCTACGTCTCCGGCGTAACCACTAAATTCTCAGGCGTGTATGACGGGGACGGAAAAACCATCACCGGGTTGAGAGTAAACGGCGCGGCCAATTACTTAGGTTTATTCGGCTCTATCGACGCAGGCGGCACAGTGAAAAATGTTACCATTACCAACGGCATGATAACTCAAAGCGGAGACGCAACGTATACCGGCGGCATTGTAGGTACAAACTTTGGCACGATTGAAAACAGCTCCTTTGGCGGAACCGTTACCGGATCAACCTGCGATATGATAGGCGGCATTGCCGGATATAATGAAGGCACGGTGATAAACAGCAGAAGCACCGCAACGGTAACAGGCAGGGTTAATGTCGGCGGCATTGTAGGAAGGAATGAGGGCAAGATAGAAAATAGTTACAACACGGGAAACGTTAACGGCAGAAACAGAACCGGCGGTATCGTGGGGAATAATTACGGAAGCGCCGCTTACGTAAAGAACTGCTATAACACGGGCGCTGTTACCGCCACCGAGCCCAATACCGGATTTGGAGGCATTGTCGGGGTTAACGAATCAAACGCGGTGGTAGAATACTGCTACAATACCGGCAACGTTACCGCTCAAAGTAATGTCGGTGGTATAGCGGGAAGCAACGCCACCGGAAGCACCGTACGAAACTGCGTATCGCTCGGCGCAAGGGTAACCGGCGACATCAATGTCGGTCGTGTGGTTGGAGCCGGTTCTGGCACTCTCGCCAACAACAGTGCCCGTTCAAATATGAAAATCGGCGCAAGCGGCGCGGAGGCGGCAGTATCGCCCGCAGGAGATAACACACCTAACGGCGCAACTATCAGTATGAACGCGTCTCCGGCACAGACCATCGTTTTCAGCGGCTGGTCGGCGGTGTGGTTTGGTAACGGCAATCTGACAGTAGGCGGCAATCTGCCCATACTCAATCCAAATACGCAAAGCCCCGCTCCCACGCTTCCGGCGGAGTACCTTGTACCCCCGAACGGCACGGCGAGCAATCCCTTCCTTGTAACCAACGAAGCCGATCTCCGCAAGGTCGGCACAGGCACTGACGGCTGGACGCTTTCGGTGAACTACAAACAGACGGCGAACATCACCTTGTCAGGCAGCTTTACGAGGATTGGAAACAGCTCTACCAAATTCACAGGCTCGTATGACGGCGGCGGATTTACCATTACCGGCCTGAGCATGAGCACCTCCTCTGCCTCTTATTATCTGGGGCTCTTTGGCTATATCGGCTCAGGCGGCGTGGTGAAAAACATGAGCGTTACCGGCACGGTAACGAATAACGGAAACGAAAGTACCGGAGGCATAGCGGGCGCAAACGAAGGCACGATTGACAACAGTTCCTTTAGCGGAACCGTCAGCGGCGCAAACTGCGATCAGGTCGGCGGCATTACAGGATATAATTTCCCCACCGGAACGGTGATAAACAGCAGAAGCAGCGCAACGATAAACGGCAGGACAATGGTCGGCGGCATTGCCGGAACGAATAACGGCAAAATTGACAA
>Ga0268262_10003564_pt1 | contig 16766 bp, 16 predicted proteins | sample TergutNc150P3_FD_190354 | JGI IMG/M metagenome (GOLD analysis project Ga0268262, IMG submission 190354) | Nasutitermes corniger P3 segment gut microbial community from laboratory colony in Florida, USA - Nc150 P3 (SPAdes) (version 2) | ecosystem: Host-associated > Arthropoda: Insects >... | reverse complement strand
TGAGGGTAAAGGATATAAACGATGCCGGCGCGTTTTTGGACTGGGGCTTGGATAAGGATTTGATTTTGCCCTACAACAACCAGCTTGGCGAATTGCAAAAAAACGACACCTGCGTTGTGCGGATTTTTATAGACGAAAAGAGCGGACGCTTGAGCTCCACAGAAAAGCTGCGCAGATACTTTGACAGGGATGTTTCGGAGCTAAAGGAAGGAATGGAGGTTTCGCTGATAGCTTATGATTTTGAAGAGGAACGCCACATAGATTTTATAATAAACAAACGCTGGACAGGCAGGCTCTATTGCAACCCTGTAAACACGGGTTTGCACATAGGCGATTTTTGCACGGGCTACATCCACAGCATAAAAGAGGATTCTATGATAGCCCTCAGCCTTTCCCCCATAGGCTTTGATGCCCTTGTTGACAAGCATCAAGAGGCTTTGCTTAAAGCCTTAGAAGACAACAGCGGTTTTTTGCCGTTTTCGGATGATTCTTCACCGGAGGAAATACGCAAGAATTTTGGGATGAGCAAAAAAGGGTTCAAAAAACTAGCAGGTACTTTGTGGAAACAAGGCGTAGTTGAACTAAGCCCTGAGGGTATTAAGCTGGTGAAAAATCAAAAGAAGTAAACGTGGAACAGCAAACGGAATCCAATATCACCAATAGCAAAGAAACGCAACTCCCAGTCTCTATCATTTTGCCCTTGCTTGTGACTCCACAGGTTAATAACTGGGCCAGATACAAGTTCAAAAGAAACATCCATTTTAGGAGTTGTAGGCATAAACCAAGATATACCGCCTGCAACACTTGCTCCTATGTCAAAGCCATCATAGCCAGCAATCTGTCTATTTTTATCGCTCCAACTCCACCAATGAAAACCTACATTAGGTCCAGCATACAACGGAAAAATGCCTACGGAAGGGTCGGCTTTAATCACATTGAACAAAAAATAGTAACCGCCATCCACGTTGATTTTTGTTTCTCTGCTACCAAAAGCAGGGGCCCCACCAAAATAAATGTCCAGCGCGTTGCTGCTACCCATCATACGTTTATAGTCAACGCCGCCACCGCTGCCGCCTGAGAAGAATATACCCAGAGCATTTTGATTGTTTGCCGCAAAAGCTCCGCTAAAAAGCAACACGAAAAGCAATATTATCTTTTTCATAAGGATTAATATAGAAAAGTTTTATATATTCTATCTTCCGTTTATTTCGGAATATAGCTCAGCCTGGTAGAGCGTCTGCTTCGGGAGCAGAAGGTCGTGAGTTCGAATCTCGCTATTCCGAGTTAAAGAAAGCCAGCAGCCAGCTCCCCAAATACCCTTGCCCCCAAGCTATTGGGGTTAGTAAGCACCGCCGGCAGGCCTTTTTCGCCGCCTTCCATCAAAGCAGCCTCTATTGGAATCTGCCCCAAAAGAGGGATACCCAGGGTTTGCGCCAGATTTTTTGCACCGTCCTTGCCAAAGATAAAATGCTCTTTTTCGCATTTATCGCAGACAAAACTGCTCATATTTTCAATTAAACCGAGGATTGGCACATTTAATTCTCTAAAAAGGTCTATGCCTTTTATGCAATCCGCAAGGGCTACGTTTTGCGGAGTACAGACCATAATGGCAGCACTGAGCTTGCAACCCTGGATTATGGAAAGTTGAACGTCACCCGTACCCGGCGGTAAATCTATGAACAATATATCCAAATCCCCCCACTGCACATAGTTGAGCAGGTTATTGACAAGGGCGGCAGCGCGGGGGCCTCTCCAAGCATTTGCCTTGTCCGCAGGGAACAACTGCGCGAGGGTGGCAACTTTAACCCCGTGCGAAAATGTGGGGATAATGTGCTGATTTTCGTCCAATTCGGGAGAACCTTCCAAACCGAACATTATGCCCATACTGGGGCCATATAAATCGGCGTCCAGAATGCCTATGGATTGACCCTCCAGGGCGGTTGCCAACGCAAGATTGGCTGTAACGGTTGATTTCCCAACCCCGCCCTTTCCGCTGGCTATGGCTATTATCTTCTTTACTTGGGATAGCATACCCCAAATCTAGATAAATATTTGGCATAGATTTTGCAGTTTGTTCCAGTATGGCTAGAGTTACCTTTACAACGATGTATGATACCACGATGCGCAATATGCAGCGCAACGCGAACAAGAAGAATAATATAGATGAGCAGGTTATAAGCCAAACTAAGCTGAACCGCCCCTCTGATGACCCTATTGGCTTTACCAACGCTATGAGCTACAGGAATATCCTCAATTCTCTTGGTCAGCAGACAGTTAATATGAACGACGGCAGCAGCTATTTGAATGTTTTGGAAACATCTTATGCCAGTATGAACAACATTTTTCAACGCTGCCAAGAACTTGCCGTAGCGTCTGCAAACGATACCCTAAAACATCAGGAAAGATTGTTCACAAATATGGAAGTCCGGGAAAATTTGGAGCAATTGATTAGCCTTGCCCAAACAAAGCACAAAGAGGATTATATTTTCAGCGGCAGATGGACAAACCAGCCTCCTTATGAAATTAAAAACGGAATAGCGGATTATAGAAAGGCCCCGGCCAATATTGCGTTGAATCCGCTTGACCCTGCCAGGCCTTTTCAAGATACCCCTCCTGTTACAATCCAGCTTTTTGATAGTGGATATTTAGACCCTAATTTAAGACCCAATCCCGACAATCCTATGGCTCAACGCATTATACCGGGTTCTGTAACCGGGCTTAACGGCCTGCAAGAAAAATCCCACGTTGTTCCCCCCAATGACCCAAGTGTTTTGGCTGACTATGAAATAGATTATGTAACCGGAAACATTACGCTTTTAAGTGAAAACGCAAAGGCGGCTTTCTATGACCGTACAACAGGTGTTCTAAAACCTAGAGACCAATATCCAAGTATGAATTTTGAATACATTTACCGCAATTCCATAGATATGAGCGGTGAAATTTATAGAGAAGTGGACACTGGCATAACGATGAAAATAAATTCCAACCCGGATGGTCTATTTGGAAAAGACGGAACAGGGCAAACAGATTCATTCAAGGAAATTATAACTTTAATGCAAGGGCTTTGGTACAACGACCAAGCAGAGATAAGCAAGGGCATAGATACCGTTGATACTGCTCGCAAAAGAGCTTTGACGGAACAGGCGATTGAGGGTTCAAAACTCAACCGCATAGATATAGTTTATGACCGCAATCTATATTTGACAGAGACCAATGAGGATGTTAGAAGCAAAATAGAAGGCGTGGATTTGGCGGAAGCTCTTTCGGAATTTGCGCTTGCAGACGCTGTTTACAATGCGAGTTTGCAAGCTGCGGCAAGGCTGATGCAGAACACTTTGTTGAACTACATATAAAAGGAGGTGAGTTATGTCAACCACTTTATTCAGTGTTTCGTCCTTGATGCATCGGAATAATATTCGCTTGCACGAAAGGGCTATGTCTCAGTCGGTAGAAAAGCTGGCTACGGGAAATCAAATAAACAAAGCGAAGGACGGCCCTTTTAGGAATTACGAAACTAGCGATATGAACAGCAAAATAAAAAATACCAATAAAGCGATAGTAAATTCCAGCGATGGGGCTTCTCTTTTGCAAGTGGCAGAAGGAACTTGCGGCGAGGTGCAGAATATTTTGCAACGCATAAGGGAACTTTCCGTTCAAAGCGCAAACGATACATTAACAAGCACAGAACGCAAATATATGGATAACGAGGCTTCAGAACTCTTAAAAGAGATTGACCGCATTGCGATGAGCGCAACATTCAATGCAAAGCAAGTTTTTGGCAACAAAGGGGATTCTTTTTCCGGCGAGGAGAGAAGCCTTAGAAGGCCTATTTCCGATGAGGATAGAGAGTTTAAATATTGGCAGCCGCTTGCTGCAAAAAATGCGAATGATATTTATTTCAAAAACAAGGAGGAGAACGACCTTAGATACTGGAAGCCGTTTTCCACAAAAGATGCGAATGGGGATGAGTTAAAAGTTGGTGTTTTGCACATAGGTCCGGGCGCTACCAAACCGGACGAGGTAAAAGTTTCTATTCCAGAACTTTCAGCTAGTTCTCTTGGTTTGAGAGACTTAATTGTACCTTATGACTCAGTGAACGTACCTACCCTAACTTATCAGGGAATAAGCCTAGCTTCTCAGAGCGGGGCTACAAAAGCCATTAGCGATATAGATGCGGCAATAAGCTCCGTCAGTACAATTCGCACCTATATGGGTATTTTAGTGAACCGGATGGAGAGGCAAGCTGAGGATTTGGAAAGCAAGAGCATAGAGATGAGTGACTATGTCAATAAAGTTAAAGATACGGATTTTGCCAAAGAATCCACGGCTTTTGCTGCTTCGCAAATTAAGATGCAGGCTGCGGTTTCAATACTCGCTCAGAGTAATTCAAAAGTTGGCAAGGTTTTAGAGATATTGGGGAGGTAGCAATATGAACAGAGTTATTCTAATAAGCGCGTTTCTATCTTTCATCGCATTATGGTTTTTGTATTTGAACCTTATCCTTTAGTCTGGGCTACATACGATTTGAAACCTTATAGCGATAAGATGAAAGGGGCTTACGCAAATAGATAAATACCCACAACTCCCTTGGGGACACAAGGCTTGGCGGGGTTAATTTTAGAGTTAATTATCATTTTTGGGATATAAAAACGAGCTTAAAGCCGATAACTGCGGGGGTTTTCTAGTGGTGAAGGCTGGTAAAAAAGACAAAATTGGTTAAGAAAAATGAGCTGCTAAAAACAATAAAAGAGCCTGCATTTGTGATTTGCGATGGAAACTTTGGAATAATAAAATCAGCCAGACGGCTGTGGAAAGGCGTGGGGATAATTGTCTGGAGGGCGGCATAAACTCTCCGCTCAAAAATCTGTTGAGGTGTCATCGGGGCATCTCATTGGAGCATCAAAAAAGAATGCTTGAATGGTATCTTTTAACACGTTCTAGAACATCAGTAAATAGCTTCATAAATTCACTGGACTTTGACAATTTATATCCCAAAAATGGCAATTAACTCGGTTATTTTGCTTTTGCTTTGATTTGGCGAATGATTGCATCAATATTTTCTATAGCTTTGACATTATATGGGTCAATTTTTAATACTGCTTCAAAGTCCGCAATGGCACGATCAAAATCGCCTTTGACAGCATATACTTGACCACGGATAAGCAGCGTCTTACAGGCATTAGGATCTATTTTGAGAGCCTCGGTATAATCCTCGATAGCACGGTCAATATCGCCTTTATTATTATACGCATCGCCGCGGCTAACTAATGCCCAGTAATCATCAGGCATTATTTTTAGAACTTCGGTATAGTCTGTAATGGCAAGGTCATAAGCACCTTTTTTAAAATAGACCAAGCCACGATTGAATAGTGCCTTATAAACATTAGGAGGTTCTATTTTAAGTACCTCGGTAAAGTCCGTAATGGCACTGTCAAAATCGCCTTTATGGTAATATGAATTGCCACGGCCAAACAGACATTCGTAGCTGTCTGGATTTATTTTGAGTGCTTTGGTAAAGTATTCAATAGCAAGGTCAAAATCGCCATCGCCGTAAAATTCTTCGCCACGATCGTTCAGAATATTGAAAGCCTCAATGTAGTCTGAATTGGCTCGGTCATTATCACCCTTGTTAGCGTAAGCCAAGCCACGGTTGATCAGAATTTCAGAATCACTAGGATTTATTTTGAGAACCTCGGTATAATCTGCAATAGCATGGTCAATATCGCCCTTATTGTAATACGCTTTACTACGTTCTCTCAGTGATCCGTAGTGATTGGGCATCATTTTTAGAGCCTCAGTATAATATGCAATGGCAAGGTCAAAGTCACCCTTAGTGAGATACGCATAGCCAAGGTCGTATAGTAACTTGAGTGCTCCGTTGGCATAGTCATTAGGATTTATTCTAAAAGCCTCGTTACCGTCAGCAATGGCAAGATCAAAGTCACCTTTAAGACCATATGCGCGACAGCGGTTAAGTAAGGCTTTATAGTCATTAGGCTTAACCATAAGCACTTCTGTGCAGTCTGCAATAATTTGGTCAAGGTCGTTTTCATTCATATCTATCATATCTATCTCCCTAGTGATTTTCGCTATTTCCTATTCTTTATTTTTGATTCTACGGCTTTGCACAATACATCATTTGCTTTTAAAAATTCATTAAATTCGTCAATATTCGTTTTACAATCAGGTCCTAAAATAACTTCTTTTATAGGTTGTTTATCCCTAATTTTGTCCATTTTTAGTTCTACATATTTTCTTATTACACCAGACATAACTTTAAACTCAGGTGACTTGTCTAAGTTTAGATTTTCTGTAGGTTTTACCAATGCATTATAAAAAGCGTTTGATGAATTGTTTGTATCTAACTTGTCTTTAACAAGATTTTTATATTTTTCTTCACCCAAGACATTATCAATTACCTTTTTAGCCTCGGTCATTTCTTCAAGGTCATTGCTTGAATTCAAAGAAAAAAGCCAGAAAGATTTTTTCGTTATTATTGAATGGAAAGTTTCCAAGCTACAATAATGATAAATAATGTTTTTGTTTTCGTTTTTCATTTTAACTCCACACTTACTTCTATTATTTTATTATTCTCATCTAATTCATATTGTTTGCCAGACCATTTATTTAAATAAGGGATAATCCCACCAGATCCAGAAGCGCCATTAAACTTATAATTTCCATTAATTTGGGTGTTATTATTGTAAGCGGCTATAACTTTATCGCATTGTTCCTTGTTTAAAGCGAAAATTATTAGACGATCATAAAATTCATTTGCAAGAACATAAGACGAGACATTTTTCAAATTATCAATAAAAGCATTTCGTGCTTCATCAAATTCTAATAGGTTTTCAAAAATTTTTTTGGGAGCTTCTTTCCAAGAACATTTTAGTGCTTGGATTTTTGCAGCAAATCCCTTAGGGTTACCACCACCGAGATTTACATAGATATGAGGAATATCAAAAGCTTGGGAAAAACCTATTTCTTGGCTAGTCCATTCACTGTCATAAAAATCTTCTGTGATAAGTGCAACAAAAGCATCCATCGAAAGTAATGCCTTTTCCATTTCATTTTGCCATTCTTTTGACGACTCAATATCGTCATGAGCTACAAATGCGCAAATACCGTATTCTTCAAGTTCTCTTTTTAGTTCTGAGGCTTTTTCTTTGTAAGTTGCTTTGTGACTTAAAAATACTCGAAAGCCTTTTCCAGCCCATATATTATTGGCTTCGCTTTCAGGTACTTCTTTTTTATATTTCATATCAATCTCCTATTCTTTTTCACCCCCACCACCCCTCTGGGAAACAAGGTTTGGCGAGTTTATTTTGCTCCTGCTCTTTTTTGGCGAGCAAGTTCAAGAACTTCTTTAGCTTTGACATTATTTGGGTCTATTTTCAATAATGCTTCAAAATCCTTAATAGCACGGTCATAGTCGCCTTTTTTAGAATACGCTGCACCTCGGTTGAATAGTGCAATATGGTAATCAGATTTAATCTTTAAGACAGCCGTATAGTTTTCAATGGCACGGTCATAGTTGCCTTTAGCGTGATACGCAGTACCTCGGTTGTTCAGGGCTTCGTGGTAATCAGGCTTGATTCTTAAAGTGGCGTTGTAGTCTTCAATGGCACGGTCATAGTTGCCTTTGGTAGCATACGCAATGCCTCGGTTGTTCAGGGCTTCGTGGTCATCAGGCTTGATTCTTAAAGCGGCGTTGTAGTCTTCAATGGCACGGTCATAGTTGCCTTTGTTATCATACGCCAAACCTCGGTTGTACAGGACTTCGTGGTAATCAGGCTTGATTCTTAAAGCGGCGTTGTAGTCTTCAATGGCACGGTCATAGTTGCCTTTAGCGTGATACGCCAAACCTCGGTTGTACAGGGCTTGGTGTAAGTTAGGCTCAATCATTAGGGCAGCAGTATAATCCTCAATAGCACGGTCATAATCGCCCTTTTCATAATACGCAACGCCACGTTTATTCCAAATTTCGTAATCATCAGGCTTTATTTTAAGTACTTCAGTATAGGCAGCGATGGCGTGGTCATAATCAAAACCCCCATTGTTCAAGATATATTTGTTAACCGTTCCATATAAAAATAAGCCAAAGATTACTAGGATTATAGCAACCAATATTGCAATTGTTTTTTTCGGCAATTTATGTCTAACAACAGGCATTTTTTCTAGTTCTTCTTTTGATTCGTCTAAATAATTATCCTCAGTTTGGAAAAGTAAAGATTCCATTTTAGAATAACCTTTTATTACTTTTATAGTTATCAATGCGAGCAAAATACCAATAATACCTACAACAATATCTATTGTGGGTCCTGTAGTTCCAATTTTTAACTTGTACATAAAAACCCTACCGTTGACATAACCATCAACAATAAAAAGAAACCACCAAAATTGTATAGAAAAAAGCGTTAAAGAATTTTTATTGCTTAAAACATTTTTTTCTATTAACAAGGCTCTTGTTTTGCAATACAATTCCTTCATTATTTTATACGGTCTGTAGAGAAAGAGTATAGGGACAAACCAACTGCCTATAGCCCAACCTTTTGAATATGAAAGACTAATAACTTTTTGATGAAGGTTAGAATAGGCACGACTAAACCATTTTATAAAAAAGATTACATATATTATATACGCAATTAAAAATATTATACTTATCGTACCTTCTATAATATCAATTATTACTATTGATTTCGTTATTTCAGTTGATATTGCTCTAAAGTTCAATATCAATAATGCAATTTCCAATACTAATACAACCTTTATTGAATTAATAGCATTTTTGGCTCTTTGTCCATTAGGTTCTAATTTTCTCATTTGGCCCCTCCTTCTTTTATTTGAATTGAATCCTGATAAACCTTTAACTGCATCGGCATAACATAAACCGTATCTTTCTTTGAGGAACAAAATGAATTGTTATCCGATGTTAATGGTTTATGGAAAGTTGCGATGCATAGACACAGCACAAGTATGATTAGTATAATCAAAGTGGCGAAAATACCTATTAGCCAATTCCTATCGGGATTTAATTCCCTAATAGTTTTGGTGATTTCCTTAACCGTTTCTAGATTTACATCTGGCATATTAACCTTCTCCTTTTTTGAACCAGTGAATTTCTTTGTCTCTATCTCTCAAACCTTTTCCATAGATATAGAATGAACTTGTTATTATGCACATTGCCACTAAATATATTATGAGCAATATATAACTGAAAAAATTGTAAACGGTTTCTACGCCTAAAAGTACCCACGCTACAACAGAAAAAAAGCTCACTATTTCATTTATTTTGGAAACCGACCAAGTTTCTTTGCAGTTACCTATTTTATATAAAGGTCCAGTTATTCCATTTTCCAAACTATCCACGTGACTTTCCCAATTTTTTTGCCATTGCTTGCTTCCTATGTTGGAAAAAAGCCACGCAAGAGCAGTCAAAAATCCCAAGCAAGTAACCCCAACTATAATTTCTGGATTTTTGCAAAGATATTTATCATTTTCTGCCGTAATTGAATAGAAATATCCAGCATAAACAGACGCCTGAAATAGCCAATAATAACTCGCCCTTTTCCAGTAATTATCTATTTCAAATTTACGGTTATCATTTGCTATTTCATAAGCTTTTTTGTGAATTTTCCGCATTTTCCTATCGGGATATATAGAATTTTCAATGAAAGAGTTAAGATATTCTTTGTTTTCTATTTCACGCATATTTTTCTCTCCAGTTCGATTAGGTTTTAATTCCTCCTTTTTCCATATTTTGCTCGTGATTTTTTTTTACAATGAGTTCCGGCAATTCAAAAATCTGTAGTTGCCCTTTGTTGAACGGAATTGGCGTTTTAAATAATTTTGGATTTGCAAGCACAAGACCATATTTGCCCATAAACCACTTTGAAGTGCTATGCTCAACACAATCTACAATATCAACTGTGCCAATTAGACAACTTCTTGGCAAGTCCTTATCTCTGGGTAGATCCTCGTCTGTGGGCAAGCCCTCACCTTTATAAAGTGTACTTGAGGCGTGAATAACTATTTGACCCCGATACGATTTTTTCTGGCTGCGATTTTCAATATCTTTGCCACAATGAAAAATACAATGCACCCAAGGCTGGCGTATAGATATGGCTTTCACATTCAATTCTCCTGTTTCCCTTTCTTTTTCACCCACGCCATCCCCTTGGGAACACAAGGCTTGGCAGGTTCGCTCCACTGTGGAGCAATTTTTTTCAGTTATTTCCTTGTCGTCTTTGCATATTCTCCGCTTTATTTTTAAATTCCATCGCTTCATCATTTAAATCTTTTATGTATTTGCCTTTATCCGCACCGTCTATATATTCCGAAAATTTTTGTGCAGCTAATTTGTAATTTGCCATATTGTAATAAGCTTCCGCAAGATGGAACATAGCGTATCCAGCTTCTTTTTTGTTTATATAAGTACTGCTCGTGATTTTTTCGTAGGCTTTTATGGCAGCAGACCACTTGGATTTGTTGAAGTAGTACTCACCTATACGCAACCATGCGGCAGGCGTTAAAGTGTGGTTGGGATATTTTTCAACCATCTTTTGGCGGAGCTTTAAAGCCTCATCTTCCTTGCCTCTCGTTTCCAAAATAAAAGATGCTTGAAAAAACGTATTGGCTGCGCTTGGGCCGTCTGGGAAAAATTCAAGATAATCAAGGAAAATAGGCAAAGAGCCTTCGTGAAGGTTCTCAGACCTAAGTGCTTCCAACTTGAAAAGCATCTGGCCCCATTGCTGCAAAACATTGGAACAATTGCTGCTTCTATTATTTACATTTTTTTCGCGGCACTTCAGTTTTTTGGAAACCTGTTCCAATTCCAGAATAGCTTTTTCAAGCTGCTCAGGGCTAGAGACATCGCCAAGACGATTAGCTTGTGCAGTCTTGGTTTTCTCATCTTCGCAAACCTGCCCGGCTTTCTCCTTTTGTGCTTTGGCATTAGATACGCAAGTGTCATAGCCTTTCCCATCTCTGCCTATCTTTTTACACTTGTCAACAATAGACCACATTTTCTTCTGTTCTGAATCGCAAGTACGCTCATCTGTAAATGATTGTTCTTGGTCAAGTTTTTGAGCTACCCCAGCCTTTTTTTTGCGAACTAGTTCAAGACCTTCCCTGGCGTAGGCGTCATCAGGCTTAATCCTCAGAACGGCGTTGTAGTCCTCAATGGCGCGGTCATAATTGCCTTTAGCGTAATACGCATTGCCTCGGTTTAATAGGGCTTGGTAGTCATCAGGTTTAATCCTCAGAACGGCGTTGTAGTCCTCAATAGCTCGGTCATAATTGCCTTTAGCGTAATACGCATTGCCTCGCCAGTTCAAAGCTTCGCGGTTATCATGCTTAATCCTTAGGGCAGCGTTGCATTCCTCAATAACTCGGTCATAATCGCCTTTGGCGTAATACGCCTTGATACCTTCAATAGAGAAGGAAGCTGTTGAACCACCCGATACGCCAGGCATCTGTTTGAACAAATCAGGAGCTTCTTTATCCAAAACGGAAAGCAAACCGTAAATGTCTTTGGACTTTCCAGTGAACGAGTTTACAAGATCCCCGCTTCCGCTCTCGTAAAGCTCAACTTTAATAGTTAGGTCTTTGCCAAAACGCCCTATGCGCCCTTGCCCTACGTAATCGGCATTTATTTTCTTGCCAAGTTTGGCAAGGCAGCCCTCTGCCGCCCTACATTCTTTCACCATGCTTTCTTGCGACCCCAAAAAAGCAACTATGCTTTGCTGTGTCATAATAGTATAGTTTTCTTTGGGTAGAGTTTTATTGGCTATTTCACGCAGTCTGTCCGTTAAATAAGTTAATTCCGAATTCTTTATGGGCGGTTCTTCATCGTCCTCGGTATTCACTATCGCTATGCGTTTTTGTTGCTGCCCGTAGGCGGTGAGGGCAATGGATAATATAATGGCAAACAAATGGCAGGTTGCTCCTGCCCGTACGTCGTTTCTCATAGGGGGGTTCTCCATTTTGAAAAATTGAATGTTGAATTATCGGGAAAATCGGTGAATCGGGCGAATCGGGGTTCAGACAATAGGGTGAAATTTCGGCATTTTCCCGTTTCTATTGATTTATCTATTTTATTTACATTTCTATGACAAAAGGCGGTGAGGGTTAACCTCAACGCCACTTAGACCCTTGGGGATAAGATTCAGACATTAAAACAAAGATAGAAAATGCACCTAACCTTCGTTAACCTTCACCAAATATCCAAGGCCATACTGAAGCCCATTTACGTTTAAGGCAGCACCAGATGAACTGAAATTAACTCCGGTCACCCTGCCATCCTGGAAAGCGTAACCTACGCTCTTTGCGCCGTTTGTGCTCACCACTTCAACCGTGTAATCACCGCCTAAATAAAATTTGTTGGTTTCTTTATTTTTTCCGTCCCATTTTACTTTTGTATCTCCACCCTTGCTATCATCCATAGTAAAGCCTACTTCACCAACTGTATTCCCGTCTTTGTCTTTAACAATAACAGTGCCCTGGCTATTTCCTTCCATAACGTAAATGTTAAATTCCCTTTCGCATAAACCCTTGTGATGGAAAGAAGGCTCCATAACGCGAACATCCTTGCCCAAAAGCGGAGTTGCACTCGCATTGGTTATGCTCTGCGCCTGCAAATTCTGCATATTCATAAATTCCTGCATATTGGAAGCAAGCGTGGAAATTGCAGAAGTTGAGTTTTGCGTAAATTCCAATTGCGAGAATTGCGCTAACTGCGTGATAAATTCGGTATCTTGAGCCGGATTGAGCGGGTCTTGATATTTCAACTGAGTTACGAGCAAATTCAAGAACTGGTCTTTGCCCATCTCATTTTTTTTGAAGAGGTCGCTCTTGCCTTCATTTAAGATTGTATCTTTTTCAACCTTAATCGAGCCGTCTTCTTCCCTAGACAAACCCGCTGTCACCTTGCGGTTTGTAGTGGTTTGAGAAGTGTTGTAGTCGGATACGCTGCCTGTGCTTATTGTGTTGGTAGACATAATATGTCCTCCTTATGCTAAATATTCCATTGTGTTGTATCCGAGCCGCCTACCGGTATCGGAACTTTCATTTTTCCCTACGGAAACCGCCAAATGCTGCTCCCTGCCTCTGTGATGCCTGCGGTTGTTTTGTCTTTGCTCGCGTTGCTCCTGCCTCTCTGCCAGAGAATAAGCATCCTGCCTATCACGCTGCTCAACGGAAACTTCCAAGCGGTCCAGAGTTATTCCGTGTTTTTCCAAACCTTCACGCAAAAGCCCTATATGGGTTTCCAATGCGGATTGCGCGGTGACGCTCTCAACACGTGCGTGAATTTGCATTTCGCTGTGATTTAAGGTTATACGCAAATCCACCTGCCCCAGATGTTCCGGGTGCAGTTGCATTGTCATTTTCTGCTCGCCTGTGGGCGTTGTTATAAATTTTGCCTGCGCTATAACCTGGCGAACAACCTCAAATTCATTTATGCGTTCCTGCATTCTCTGAGGCATCGCTTCATAAGTGGTTTGCAATTTCTCGCCGGTTTTTGGGTTTACCAACTCTATTTTCAACCCCTCGCCTTCCCAAACCGCCCGAACCTCTGGCTGTACCTGCTGAGTTTGTTGTGCTTGTTGTGCTTGCCGCATTTGATGTGGCTGGGTTTGCAAAGTTTGCTGTGATGGCTGGGTTTGGCTCGCTTGTTGAATTTCTGGATTAAAGCCCTTGCGCTTGCTCTTTTCCGCCTTTTGTGGGTTAAAAAGAGTGTTTGCCAATTTGATGTCCACTTCTTCTTCAAAAGCTAAATCTTCAAAAGCCAAATTTTTCTTGGCAGGGTCTTTTATTTCAATTCCATCATCTGTTTGAGAATCCGGTTCTTCCTCTTCAAGAGCGAGTTCTTCCCCCTCAGGAGCATCCTGTTTTTTGTAGCTAACGTGCTCCGCTGTTTTAAGTATATGTTTAAGTTTTTCCTTTTCCTCTTCGGTCAGTTCGCCGCGCAAAAATTTTCTCAAAAGAGCGTGAAATGTTTCAACTAATTCATCTTCTTCTATTTGCAAATTTTCTGCTAAACCAGAAACATTCTCTTTTACAACGCCAAAGAAGTTTTCCCTTACCAAATTGGGAACGCTTTCCTTCGCAGGGCCGGAGGCATTTTCTTTCGCTGAATCAGCAATAAGTTCTTTTGCCGAATTGAAAACTAGCTTTTTTCCTGAAGTTAGAACAGGTTCTTTTGTTGCATCAGAAATGGGTTCTTTTGTTGTATCAGAAACGGGTTCTTTCGCTGAACTAAAAACTGGTTCTTTTGCCGAATTGGAAATAATTTTTTTCACTGAGCTTAAAACAGGCTCTTTTGCCAAACTGGGAACAGGTTCTTTAGATGTATCTACAACGGGTTCTTTTGCCGAATTGTAAACGGGTTCTTTAGATGTATCTACAATGGGTTCTTTTGCCGGATTGTAAACAGGCTCTTTAGGCGCATCTACAATGGGTTCTTTAGGTAAATCAGCAACGAGTTCGTTCTCTATTTCATCTTTGATTTCGTTTTTTGCAAATTCCCAAAGCCCTTCTATGAATTCTCTAGCAGGGATGAACTCCTGTGAAACAACTTTTGCCGCATCTTTCAAATCCTTAGATGTTATCAACCCATTTTTCAGCAAGTTATTTATCAATGCCGCAAATTTAGGCATATCTTTTGGCTTAATTCCCATTTCTTTTGCCAAAAGTTTTATATTTTTCAAATCCTCAGGCGGCATAACCGCAATAATAGGAGTGTCTTTTTCAAGTTCAGAAATCTGTTTCTCCGGTTGCTTGAATTCTATTTTCAGCTCTGCAAATATGTTTTTTACATCTTTCACCCAGTCTTCCAGCAAGGCTTTCACATCGTTAGTAGATGTTTTTGCCATATCCATAATCTTAAACAGGCGAAAGACCTCCATTTGGTCTTTTGGGCCTAACTGCTTAAAAGCCTCATCGTTTTGAGCCATCAAGAGCGCCAACTCAAATGCCTCTGCTCCGTCTTCTTCGCCGAGTATTTCCTGCAAGTTCCCCAACACCTCGTTTTCACCGTATTCCTCAAGGAAGGTGGAAAATCCGCGAGGCTGCGCATCAGTTGCAGTACCTTGCGTAGCACCTGTTCCATTGACTACCATAGCCGATTGAAAAGCCACTGCAAAATTGTTCGCGGCCACTTGGCAAGAACCAAAAAAAGAACCCGGGCCGGAAATCATCGCCTCTACAGGGGCTGGTATTGTTGACATCTGTTCCATATTAAACCTCTAGGCAACGTGTTTTCTGGCTGCAAGCGCGAGTAATTCTTCTATTTCGCATTGCTCAACTGGATTTTTGTTCTTTTCGGGATACCCGATAACGAGGAGGGAAAACAATTCTTTCGCCTCGTCCTTCAAACTCTTCAAAAGCCGAGGCAAGGTTGAGCGTTTAGGCTTTTTTAAAGCCACTTGAAATTCCCACGGGGTTATTATTTTTGTCCTTAACAAGTCCGTTGTTAAATTCAAAAATTTTTCCCAAGACAAATCATCGGAGCTATATGGCCGCTCTTCAACCGATAGTGCCTCCATTTGCCCAAGAGCTGTCTCCAGCCTTTCCATAAGCAGCAGGGTTAGATTTTCAAAATCATTCCTCTGCCAGTGGAAATTGTTTGCCAGTATGGAAAATGTGCTATTTTCAAGCAATTTTACCACACGCTCAAAGACTTCTACTCCTGCTTCTTCGCCGAGTATTTGCTGCAACTGCATCAAAGCTTCGTTTTTCATAATCCTCTCTCCTTCCATCCTAAGATTTTTGTGATTGAAGCGGCTTTTTGGGTGTTTAACGCACCTATTGCCGCCAAAAGTTTGCCCTGCGTGCGAGTATCCGCTACTCTCTTTATTATACGCGCAGTAGATGTATCATCTAAATTCATCAAAATAGGGGCGGCCTCTACGGGTTTCATAGCGGCATAGACTTGCGCCAATTCCTCAATTTTCTGGTCTGAGAGAATTTGGGATTCCCCTACTCTTTTATCAATATCCCTTCTGTTTTGGTCAATTTTTGCCAAATTCTGGCTTGTTTCCAATTTTAAGAGTTCCAAACGGGCGGCTTCTTCTTGAATTAGCCTCTGTTTTTCTTCCAATTCTTCCGCCAGTTTGCGATTTGCCTCAAATAATTTGCTCTGCTCAAAGTCGTGAGCTTCTTGTTCCGGCGTATGCCTTTCCAAATAGCCTGCGATTCTCTTTTTGGCATCGTCGTCTATTTCGCCAACTTCCAGCTTTGCCGTTCCTGTTACAAGCAAAACAGTAAAGAAAACAACAGGGAAAAGCAGCAGTGATGCTATGCCTACGCCTATTAAATCTCTTGCTCTAATGTCCATACAAGCAAATATAACAAAAAGCGTGCCATTTTTTCAACCCCCACCGCTACCCCCTTGCTCCGTCCAAAAAATGTCTAAACACTGTCCAAACACTTTTTGGACACTTGAAAACTGCGGAATTTGTTAAAAAAAGCCATTTTTCGTATGGCACACAAATTGCCTTTTAAGCAATGCGAGGGCAAGCCAAACGGAGGTATTTTATGCGATTTTTCGCTTTCGCATTCGTTATTATATCCATAGCATCTTTTTCCCACGGGCGGAACTTGGCTTCCATCCGCAAAGATGCTTTTACCGTTGGAGTGAGCAAAGCGGATTCCGCCGCCGAATACGATTTTATATCCGAAGTCACGGCAAAGATGAAAATTCCAAGATTCAGACTCATCCCATTTGAAAACGCAAATTCAGGGCAAAAATTGCTTTTGGATGGAAA
>Ga0268262_10003563_pt1 | contig 16768 bp, 10 predicted proteins | sample TergutNc150P3_FD_190354 | JGI IMG/M metagenome (GOLD analysis project Ga0268262, IMG submission 190354) | Nasutitermes corniger P3 segment gut microbial community from laboratory colony in Florida, USA - Nc150 P3 (SPAdes) (version 2) | ecosystem: Host-associated > Arthropoda: Insects >... | reverse complement strand
CACCTAACGGTTACGGCCTGCCTGATCCAAAAGAACTTGAACAGTGGGCGTTACCATATTTTCCCGAATTTCAGGAAGCAAAGCTCGACAAGGACAAAGACGCCAAGGCTGAGTATTCCCCGGTCGTTGTGCCTTACAATAGCGCGGCAGCCGTTACGCCTTCCGAAGGGGGCTATAAGAGTTCTTCCTTAGGCGTCGGCGGTTTTGACGTAAACCGCGTACGGCAGGATTTTCCGATTCTGAGCGAGAAGGTCTCTGGCGGCAAGCCTCTTGTCTGGTTCGACAACGGCGCTACAACGCAAAAGCCTAACGCGGTGATAGACCGCCTTTCGTATTTTTACAGGCACGAGAATTCAAACGTCCACCGGGGCGCGCATGAACTGGCGGCGCGTTCTACCGACGCTTACGAAGCGGCGAGGGAGACTATCGCGAGGTTTTTGGGCGCTTCGTCGAAAGACAATATCGTGTTTGTGCGCGGGACAACGGAAGGCATTAACCTTGCGGCGCAGGCTTATGTGAAACCCCTGCTTTCCGCCGGGGATGAAATAATCCTGACCATTCTTGAGCACCACGCCAACATTGTGCCGTGGCAAATGATAGCGCAGGAAACCGGCGCGTTGATAAAAGTCGCTCCGGTTGACGATACAGGGCAGATTATTTTATCCCGATACGCTGAGCTTTTCACTCGCCGGACTAAGTTTGTTTCGGTAACGCACGTTTCAAACGCCCTGGGAACAATTACCCCGGTTCGGGAGATGGTTCAAATCGCCCACGCGCATGGCGCGCGGATTCTTGTAGACGGGGCGCAGTCGGTAGCCCACACGCCGCTGAATGTCAGCGAGCTGGACGCGGATTTCTTTGTGTTCTCAGGGCACAAGATATTCGGGCCAACGGGCATAGGCGCGGTGTACGGGAAGGCGGACGTTTTGGAAGAAGCCCAGCCATACCAGGGCGGCGGCAATATGATAAAGGACGTAACCTTTGAACGCACGGTCTACAATCCTGCGCCAGTCAAGTTTGAGGCGGGAACCGGCAACATTGCCGATGCCGTCGGTCTTGGCACGGCGCTGGATTATGTTTCCGGCGTAGGGTTGGCGAACATCAGCGCCTATGAACACTGCCTGCTTGAATACGCAACTAGCGAACTCAATCGTATAAACGGACTGCGTCTTATCGGCACCGCGCCGGAAAAGGCGAGCGTTTTGTCTTTTGTGCTTGACAACGCAAGCGTTGAACAGGTTGGAAAACACCTTTCCAGCCACGGAATTGCCGTGCGCGCCGGACACCACTGCGCCCAGCCGATTTTGCGCCGCTTTGGCCTTGAAGCGACTGTGAGAGCTACCATCGCGTTTTATAACACAGCGGAAGAAATTGACAAACTGGTAAGCGCAATCAAGGAGATTGTGTAATAATGATTTTTTTACCACAAACCACACGAACGTTACGAACTTTTTGTACATATCTTGTCGTTGTTCGTGTTGGTTAGTGAGGTTCGTGGTTAAAATATTTGGAGAATTTTTTATGGAAATTGACCAAGAGATAGAACAAATTGCCGCTGTATTGCTCGACGATTTTCATAAAAAACGCGATGTCGCGAAACAGCCGGTAAAATCGGTAATTATCGATATTATCGGCAAATTGCAGCACCTGTTGTTTCCTGGACTCTTTGAAAGCGTCCTGGCCAGCAGCTCGCCCAAGAACAGGTTGAACGTCATGCTGGAGGAAGTTTCCCATGATTTGGACGCGCAGACAAGATTGGCTCTGCGCTATGATCTGCGCTACAAAGACACTGTGCAGGATGAGATTGACAAAAAGGCTGAGGAAATAACGTGCCAATTTATTTCAAAAATTCCGGCTATCAAAGATCTTCTGGAAAAAGATATTGAAGCGGCGTATAACGGCGACCCCGCCGCCTACAGCAAAGCGGAAATTGTTATCTCGTATCCCGGTATTTACGCCACAATGGTTTACAGGATAGCGCATGAGCTGTATCTACTGTCTGTGCCGCTAATACCAAGAATCATGAGCGAATACGCTCACAGCGTTACCGGCATTGATATTCACCCGGGCGCGGCGATAGGTCAGTATTTTTTTATAGACCATGGCACCGGCATTGTGATAGGCGAGACCGCCGTTATCGGGGACAACGTAAAATTGTACCAGGGGGTAACGCTTGGCGCGTTGTCCACAAAGGGCGGCCAGAGCAAGAAAGGCGTTAAGCGCCATCCGACCATAAGCGATAACGTTACGATATATTCCGGCGCCAGTATTTTGGGAGGGGACACCATAATCGGCGAGGGCGTGGTAATCGGCGGAAACGCGTTTGTGATACGATCCGTTCCGGAGAAAACCCGCGTAAGCGTGAAAAATCCCGAATTGCAGTTTAAAAGCAGCGGTAATATCTCATCCTACATGGAATTGGATCAACTGGATTTCTGGCATTACGATATTTAGATGGTATAATGGGGTATGGAAACGGCAGAAAAACAAGATTTGCAAAAACGCTCTTTCCGCGTCGGCGGCATGACCTGTGTAAACTGTCAAAACAAAATTGAAAAAAAGCTGAAAAAAATGGCGGGCCTTCATGACGCGACGGTAAATTACAACACCGGAAGGGCGCTTGTTACCTACGATGCCGCGGAAACCAGCTTTGACGAAATTACAGCGGCAATTGAAAAGCTTGGTTACCAGACTCTGGATGGAAAAAGCGTAAATAAAGCTTTGCAAGGCAAAGCACTAACGCAGATCATTGGTACGCTGGTTGTTATTCTTGCCCTGTTTGCGCTGATGCGGGCATTCGGAACCTCAAGGCTTGCCGCGGACTTTCCGCTTGCCCAAATAGGCATGGGTTACGGGATGCTGCTGGCAATCGGCGTCTTTACATCGCTTCATTGTATTGCCATGTGCGGAGGGCTTAATCTTTCGCAGACTTTACGGGGGAGTGAGGAAACCGCGCCCGCAAGCACGTTCTCCCTGCTTCTTCCAAGCATACTCTACAACGGCGGGCGGCTTGTTTCTTATACGCTGGTGGGGGTTCTGGTTGGCGCTTTGGGCTCGGTGATTACCGTATCCGGCAGTTTTCAGGGTATGGCGCAGATCATCGCCGGGATTTTCATGGTGATCATGGGAATCAATATGCTGGGCTTTTTTCCGGCCCTGAGGCGTTTCAACCCGCGTATGCCAAAATTTTTTTCAACTAAAATAGATGAACAGAAAACAGGACGCGGGCCAGCGGTTATCGGTTTCCTTAATGGGCTAATGCCCTGCGGCCCTTTACAGGCCATGCAGTTGTACGCTCTTTCTACCGGAAGTCCCGTCCGTGGTGGTATTGCTATGTTTCTTTTTTGCGCCGGAACAATTCCGCTGATGTTCGCGCTGGGCGCTATAAGCTCGGCGTTAAGTGGCGTCAAGGGTCAGGCATTTTCCCGCAGAGTTATGCAGGTTGGAGCGGTTCTTGTCACGGCGCTTGGTCTTGTCATGCTTTCCAACGGCTGGAACCTCTCAGGGTTCACTAATCAGCTAGACGGTGCGGCGTCTTCCAAGTCCGCTTCCGTACAGGCCGCACAGGTCGCCCCTGGCGTTTCGGACTCTCGTACTCAGAACTCTAGCCCGCCTGCTTCGGTTATTAAAAACGGCGTACAGATTGTCAATTCAACCCTGCTACCGAATCGTTATCCGGCTATAACTGTACAGCAGGGCATTCCGGTACGCTGGATCATCAACGCGCCGCCGGGCAGTATAACAGGCTGCAATAACCTCATGATCATTCGCGAGTACGGCATCCAATACACTTTTCAGCAGGGCGACAACATAATTGAGTTTACTCCCACAAGGGCGGGCAAGTTCAGCTATTCATGCTGGATGGCGATGATCTACAGCACCATTACGGTACTCGCCGAAAACGAAAAAGAAGGTTAATGGATGCACAGCGAAACTCTTGGCGTCGGCGGAATGACCTGCGCCGCCTGCTCCGCGCGGGTTGAAAGGGCGCTCAAAAAACTGGAAGGCGTTGAAAGCGCCGTGGTAAACCTTGCCACCGAAAAGGCAACGGTGGTTTTCGATCCGCGCGCTTTGCGCCTTCAGGCGATAAAAGAAGCCGTTGTAAAAGCGGGATACCAGGTGCTTGAGGTTTCCCCCGATGCTGTGGACGAGGACAAACGCCGCAAGGAAAGGGAAATCAAAACCCTATGGACGAAATTTATCGTTGCCGCTTCTTTGGCCCTTCCTCTGCTGTATATCGCTATGGCCCCCATGATTAAATGGGTCAGCCTTCCTTTTCCAAAAATGCTTGCGCCCATGCATTCCCCCATGCTATACGGCCTTGTGGAACTGGCGCTGGTCGTGCCAATTATAATCGCCGGTTACCGGTTTTATACCGTTGGTTTTAAAAATCTTCTGCGCCGCAGTCCCAACATGGATTCGCTCATCGCGGTTGGAACAACGTCCGCGGTGGTTTACAGCGTTTACAACCTGTTTCGGATTGCCGGAGGGGATCATCACGCTGTAGACGCTTTGTACTTTGAAACCGCCGGTGTGATTATCGCCTTGATCCTTTTGGGCAAGTCCCTTGAGGCGGTGTCCAAAGGCAGAACAAGCGAAGCGATAAAAAAACTTATGGGCCTTGCGCCCAAGACGGCTATCATCATCGAAAACGGGGAAGAAAAAGAAATCCCAATTAAAGAGGTAATGCCCGGCGATATTATCGTGGTAAAGCCGGGCGCGAAAATTCCCGTGGATGGCGTAGTAACCGAGGGGCAAAGCGCGGTTGACGAGTCCATGCTCACCGGGGAGAGTATGCCGGTTGACAAGAAGCCCGGCGATCCTGTCTACGCGGCTACCATTAACAGTAACGGCGTTATACGCTTTAAGGCGGAAAAGGTCGGGGGCGAAACCGCGCTGGCGCAGATCATCCGCCTGGTTGAAGACGCCCAAAGCTCCAAAGCGCCGATCGCGCAAATGGCGGATATTGTGGCCGGTTACTTTGTGCCTGTTGTCTGCGCCATCGCGCTTGCCGCCGGTATCGCGTGGTTCGTAACGGCTTCTATCGGCGTTGTAAATTTGCCCCACGGGAAAACAGTAACGGAGTTCGCCCTGACAATCTTTATTTCCGTGCTGGTGATTGCCTGCCCCTGCGCCTTGGGCCTCGCGACACCGACAGCGATAATGGTGGGAACCGGCAAGGGCGCTGAAAACGGCATTTTGATTAAGGGCGGCGAGGCGCTGGAAACTGCCGGAAAAATTCAAACGATTGTGTTTGACAAAACCGGTACGATTACCGTTGGCAAGCCGGAAGTTACAGATGTAGTCACAGCCTCTGGTATTGAAGAAAGCTATATCTTGCAGATAACTGCCTCCGCTGAAAAAGGAAGCGAACACCCGCTTGGGCAGGCGATTGTGCAGGGAGCGCAGAGCCGGGGGCTTGCCCTGCTCAACGCGGAGAATTTTCTTGCAATTCCGGGCCGGGGCATCGAAGCGATTATTAACGGCGCTGCCATGGATGGCAGCTGTGATCAATCCCAGAGTTTGCGCAGCAAACTCGAAGCTAACACATGGCATGGATGCCGTGTGTTAGCAGGAAACAAAAAGCTCATGGATGAGCGGGGCATTTCGCTTGCGGAACTTGAGGCCGCTTCCGACAAGCTCGCTGGTGAAGGAAAAACGCCGATGTACGCCGCCCTTAACGGCAAGGCCGCCGGGATTGTGGCGGTGGCGGACGTGCTGAAGCCTTCCAGCAAAGAGGCGATAGAGCGCCTTCACAAGATGGGGATCGAAGTTGCCATGATCACCGGGGACAATAGAAAAACCGCAAACGCCATTGCAAAACAAGTGGGGATTGATCGCGTGCTTGCGGAAGTTCTGCCGCAAGACAAATCCGCCGAGGTGAAAAAACTGCAAGAGGAAGGCCGTAAGGTAGCAATGGTTGGCGACGGCATAAACGACGCTCCGGCGCTGGCGCAGGCGGACATAGGAATCGCAATAGGAAGCGGGACGGATGTGGCTATGGAATCCGCTGATATTGTGCTTATGCGTTCCGATCTGCTTGATGTTTCCACGGCTATCAATTTAAGCAAGCGGACGATCCGCAACATCAAGCAAAATCTGTTCTGGGCTTTTGGTTACAACGTGCTGGGTATTCCCATTGCCGCGGGTGTGCTGTACCTGTTTGGAGGGCCGCTCCTCAATCCGGTTTTCGCCGCCGCCGCCATGAGTTTAAGCTCCGTGTCGGTGTTGACCAACGCGCTGAGATTAAAAAGGTTTAAGGCGTAAGGGATCAATGCCAAAAGCGCATTATGCGCTATTTTATTGAGAAGACTTGAAAACATGGTAATCCCGTGTTATATAGAGGATGGTATGGACATAAGCACAATATGCGTACATGGCTGCGAAAGGAAGTTTGACACAACCGGAGCGGTTGCCGTTCCGATATATGCGTCGGCTACTTTCGCCCATCCGGGTGTGGGTCAGAGTACCGGCTTTGATTATACCCGTTCACTCAATCCTACCACCGTGCATTTGGAAGACACCATTGCCGCGTTGGAAGGCGGCAGTACCGCCGTGGCGTTTTCTTCCGGCATGGCGGCGGCCTCGGCATTGATGGAACTGTTTTCGCCGGGCGACCATATTATCGCCTCCGATGACCTTTATGGCGGTACTGTCCGCCTTTTTAAGCATATATCCGAAAAGAACGGCGTAAAAGTTTCTTATGCCGCTACGCCGGAAGATGTAGAAAAGAAAATCACTCCGTCTACAAAAGCCGTATTTATGGAAACGCCATCCAATCCGATGATGCGCGTAACGGACATTGCGGCGGTCGCGGCCATTACTAAAAAAAATAACGCGCTTCTTATCGTTGATAACACATTCCTCACGCCGTATTTTCAAAGGCCGTTTTCTCATGGAGCGGATATTGTTCTGCACAGCGGGACAAAATACTTGGGCGGGCACAACGATACCCTTTCGGGAATGTTGGTCGTAAAGGATACCGGCCTTTCAGAAAAGCTCAGGTTCATCGCGAAAACAACAGGCGCCTGCCTTTCGCCCTTTGACAGTTTTCTGATTATTCGCGGCATCAAAACGCTTGCCATCCGTATGGAACGCGGGCAGGAAACCGCCATAAAAATCGCGCGCTGGCTTTTGGAACAAAGCGCGGTAAAAAAAGTGTATTACCCTGGATTGAAAGAACACCCCGATTATGAAATATCCTGCCGCCAGGCAAGCGGTTTTGGCGGAATGATCTCTTTTTCCGTGCGCAGCGGGCAAACAGCGAAAAAAATACTGGAAAGCGTAAAAGTTATAAAATACGCCGAAAGTTTAGGCGGCGTTGAAAGTCTAATTACCTACCCGATGCTTCAAACCCACGCCGACCTTCCCGAAAGCGAGCGTATCGCGCGCGGCATAGACGATTGTTTATTGCGATTGTCGGTCGGGTTGGAAGCCGCTGAAGATTTAATCGAAGATTTGAAGCAGGCAATTAGAGGTTTTAACAACTAAATGTTTACAAATAATTTATATCAATTATACTCACGCAGAGCTCGCAAAGACGCAGAGAACGAGGCGTCATTATCAAATTATGCGTCTTCCATATATTTTTTCTTTTTTCATAATGAAAATAAACATGAAAGAGAAATCTGGCTTTCTCATTACTCATAGCCTTTTGCGTCCTCTGCGCCTCTGCGTGAAAAATTATGGAGTAAAAAAATTGGATGTTACAGAGTACCAGGAGGTTCAACGTGAAATACGATTTTGACAGCGTAATAGACAGGAGCAATTCCTACAGCATCAAATACGAACCGACTTGGCGCGGAAAACCCGCTGACGTACTGCCGCTATGGGTCGCCGATATGGATTTTGCCGCGCCGCCCTGTGTGCAAGAGGCGCTAGCCAGCCGCGCCCAACATGGAATTTTTGGCTATTCCGAGCCGGATCAGGCGTATTGCCATGTTATACGCAATTGGTTTGAGGAACGCTTTAACTGGACTACCAGGCGGGAATGGCTCGCGATTACTCCTGGAGTGGTTAACGCGCTCCACATCGCGGTCCGCGCGTTGACAAAACCTGGCGACGGCGTTGTTATACAACAGCCCGTGTATCACCCTTTTGAATCGTGTGTAATGCAAACCGGGCGGCAGTTGCTTGTCAATGAGCTTGTCTACAGCGAGAGACGCTACAGCGTAGATTTTCAGGATTTTGAAGAAAAAATTAAGCGGGCAAAGATGTTTATTATGTGCAGTCCGCACAATCCGGTTGGACGCGTTTGGAGCAATGATGAACTTACGCGCATGGGCGAGATATGCCTGCGGCACGGCGTTCTTGTTGTCGCCGATGAGATACATCAGGATTTTGTTTTCTCAGGCCATAAGCACCTTGTGTTCGCCGCTTTAAATCAGGATTTTGCGGATATAACCGTTACCTGCACATCCCCGTCAAAAACCTTTAACCTTGCGGGATTGTTGCACGCCAATAATTTAATTTCCAACAAAGAACTGCGCGATAAATTCAAAGAGGAGTACGCGAAGTCCGGCTTAAGCCAGCCGGGCGTAATGGGACTGGTCGCCTGCAAAGCGGCGTATGAAGGCGGGGCGCAATGGCTGGAACAGCTTTTGGATTACATTGCCGGAAATATACTGTTTTTAAAAACTTATCTTTCTAACCACATTCCAAAGATCAAGCTGGTTGAACCGGAAGGAACGTATCTTGCGTGGCTGGATTGCGATGAGCTTGGAATTTCCGCCCGGGAACTGGACGAGGCGATTACGCAAAAGGGAAAATTATGGCTGAACGCCGGTTATTCGTTTGGCAAGGGCGGAGAGGGCTTTGAGCGCTTGAATGCAGCCTGCCCCCGTTCTGTTCTGCAAAACGCGCTGGAAAGGCTAAAAAAGATAGCGCCTTAGTTTTTCGAAAAGCGCTTCCGGCTCAATAGGCTTTCCTATGTGGTCGTTCATTCCCGCCTGCAGGCAATTTTCTATATCTTCTTTAAAAACGTTTGCCGTCATCGCGATAATCGGAATGGTCCTGGCTGCCGGAAAATCAAGCTTCCTGATTGTCCGCGTAGCCTCGTAGCCGTCAACTTCAGGCATTTGAACGTCCATCAATATCAAGTTGTACTTGTCAGGCGACGCTGAAAAAACCATTACCGCCTCCTCTCCGTTCACGGCGTAGTCTATTTTCAAAAGCGTATCTTCAAACAACATTTGAATAATTTCGCGGTTAATTTCCACATCCTCCGCCACCAGTATACACTTGCCCTTAAAAATGCCTGAGTACATCCGCAAATTGTTTTCCGGCGCAATCTGATCATCGTCTGCCGCCAAAATGCGCTCATTGTCCTCGAACCGAAGGTTCGATGCGCCTTTTACTTTGATGGTAAACGTGAAAACCGAACCCACGCCTTGTTTTGATTCAACGCCAATTGTGCCGCCCATCATTTCCACAATGCTCTTTGAGATGGCGAGCCCCAGGCCCGTTCCGCCATATTTGCGGGAGATCTTGTTATCCGCCTGATTGAACGGGCTGAACAGTCTGGCCTGCTGATCAGGCGTCATGCCTATGCCGCTGTCGGTAACCTTTAGTTCCAACACGCAAACGCCGTTTTCCTCGCTCAAAAGGGCGGCGTTAAGCCCTATGCTTCCTCCCTCAGGCGTAAATTTAACCGCGTTACCCAGCAGGTTTGTAATAACCTGCGCTATACGCTGATCGTCCCCGATTAAGTTTTTTGGTATTTTACTGTCTATCTCCACTGTAAATTTCTGCTTCTTTTCGTCTGCCCGGAACTGTATAATACTGATGACTCTGCGGAGCGTTTTCTCAAAGTTGAACGATTCCAGCGAAAGTTCGAGTTTATTCGCCTCTATCTTGGACATATCCAAAATTTCGTTGATTACACCGAGCAGATGCTCGGACGCTTCCCCGATTTTACTGAAACTGTAATTTATCCGCTTGCTGTCCTGGGCATTCTTGCCTATCGCTACCATGCCGATGATAGCGTTCATTGGGGTGCGGATTTCATGGCTCATGTTGGCAAGGAAGTTGCTTTTCGCCAGGCTTGCCGCTATCGCGGTCCTTAATGCCCGCAGTAAAACAACCGACAGAATGACGCTGATTACGCTTATAACCAGCGTTTGAATCAACATAAAATTAATTTCCCTGTTCAAATCACTCTTGGGGATACCGACAAAAATGGCGGCAAAGACCTCGTCTTGCGAGTTCATTATGGGCAAATAGTAGCCCGCGAAATCTTTACTCGCCACTTTCACCGTTCCGGAGAAAGTACGCTTGTCTTCGTAAACTATTTTCCTGATTTCCGGTGAAACCGTTTCCCCTTCCAATAGTTTTCCTTCTTTGGTTATGGTGGTGGATATTTGTTTATCGCCGTAAAAAACCATAACCTCCGCGCCGAGTATTTTCTTCAAATCTTCGGCGGTTTCGCTGGTATCGACCCTTACGCCGGCTACGATTATACCAATCAGCGAACCGTTGTCGTCAAAAACTGGAGCCCCGGTCCGCACCGAAACCATTACGAAATTGCCCGGCTCGTAAAAAGTGGAAATCCTGCCCTGCATTCCGTTGATAATATTCGCCTGGGCAGCGATTGAATCGCCGAATTTTTCCGGTTCGTGGGTTCGACAAATCGCGTAGCCGTTTTCGTCCGAGACCGTGAAATAATTCACGCCATAAACGTCTAGAACCCCTGTGAAAATCTGTAGACTTTTCCCGGTATCTCTCTCTCTGATGGCTTTAATCGCTTCCGGGTTTCTTGACATTTCGATAGCCGCTAATATAGATATGTTCCAGCTGTGGCTGAGAAAAAGGTCAAGAGAGTTTTCGCATAAATCAAGCTTTTGTTGAATAAGCACTCCGCTGAAATTCACAAACCTGACACACATAAAAAGATTCAGTAAAATTATCACGATTATCAAAAACAAAGAAATCGGGAAAATAAAGTTCTCTTTTCTTAAAGATTTACGCATGTAATTCTCCCTCTAAAAATTTCCTAAAACTTATTGACAAAATCCACCTGTAGGATAAAAAATTGATTATGTAAACATAAAAACTATAACAAATTTATGTCTAAAAACAAAGGAGAAAAAAATGAAACTAAAGTTCAGACTGAGCATCATTGTAATCGCTATTGTTGTGGCTGTGTCGGGAGGCGTAGCGGTTATTTTGCTGCAGCAGGCTTCCGGTATAAGCATGACTTTGAGTGTCCGGGGCCTTGGCTATGTAGGTGATGAGCAGTCCTCGTATTGGAAAGGCCGTGAAGACAGGTATTTTGAGGTAATACGCACGCTGGCGTCAATAATGAGCCAGTATGAATCGGTTCCGCCGGAACAGCGACGGGACAGGTATGACGATATAATGCTGGCCGCGCTGAATTCCCAGCCCACCATTGTTCGCATTGCTTCTATCTGGAAACCCAACGCCATTGACGGTATGGACAGCCGGTACATAGGCCGTCCGGGATCAACGCCCACGGGGCAGTACGCGATGACCTGGGGCAGGGATACGGGCCAGGTGATTGCAACGGCAAACCCCAACCTGGACGCGACTATGACGTATTTGAACGGCCCAAACGCGCGCAAAGATCGGGTTGAAGACCCCGCGCCCATTAAGGTAGACGGGAAAGACACGTTTGCTTTCAGATTGGGGGTTCCCATTATTAACCCCCGCACCAGCGAAGTAGTCGGGAGTGTAACCTGCCTTTTGAATATTTCGCAAATACAGCCCACAGTGGAAGATCTTATTAAGACCCACGAAGAAATATCCAATATGTCCATTTATACAAATACCGGATTTATTCTTGCAAACATAAAGCCGGAGCGCGTAGGCAAGAAGCTGCTCGATGTGGAAACGTTATACAGCAATTACCTCCAGGCGGCAAATCAGGCCGTTCTTGACGGCAAGGAATTTACCTGTTCAAGCTTTTCGCAAGTTCTGCAAACGAACGTGAAAGTTGACATTACGCCTTTCCAGATAGGCGATTCAGACACAACATGGAGCGTAATGATCGCGTCGGCGGAATCGTACATTTTGAAAGAAGTAGACGAGATGACTATGTTTACTATAATCCTGATGTCGATAGCCATTGTAGTGGCGGCGGTGATTGTGTACTTTACCATCAATAGCACTACCAAGCCAATCGTAAAGGTAGCCGAAACCCTCAAGGATATTTCCGAAGGCGAAGGCGACTTGACGCGGAGCATTGCCGTCAGTTCAAAAGACGAGGTAGGCGACCTTGCCCTGTACTTTAACAAGACACTGGAGAAGATCAAACACCTCATTGTTATCATCAAGACGGAGGCGACAAGCCTTCAGGATATAGGCAACGACCTTGCCAGCAACATGACAGAGACCGCCGCGGCGATAAACGAAATCACCGCCAACATCCAGGGCATCAAGAACCGCACAATAAGCCAGAGCGCCAGCGTTACCGAAACTAACGCCACAATGGAACAGGTTGTTACCAACATCAATAAACTCAACGGTCATGTTGAAAACCAGAGCAACAATATTTCCCAGGCTTCATCCGCCATTGAGCAAATGGTGGCGAATATCGGTTCTGTCACCAATACGCTGGTCAACAACGCAAAAAATGTTTCGAGCTTAAAAGAAGCTTCCGAAGTAGGCCGCGGCGGATTGCAGGAAGTGGCCACTGATATTCAGGAAATAGCGCGCGAGTCCGAAGGCTTGCTGGAGATTAACTCGGTAATGGAAAACATCGCCAGCCAGACCAACCTGCTTTCAATGAACGCCGCGATTGAAGCGGCCCATGCCGGCGAGGCGGGCAAGGGCTTTGCCGTTGTCGCCGACGAGATCCGCAAGCTTGCGGAAAGTTCCGGCGAACAATCTAAAACGATAGGCACTGTCCTAAAGAAGATTGCGGAATCAATCAAAAAAATCACAACGTCTACCGATAACGTACTGACCAAATTTGAAGCGATTGATTCAGGAGTCAATACTGTCGCGGATCAGGAAGAAAACATCCGCAACGCGATGGAGGAGCAGGGGGAGGGAAGCAAGCAGGTTCTGCAAAGCGTCGGCGATTTGAACGAAATTACCCAGCAGGTAAAGAGCGGCAGCGAGGAAATGCTTGAGGGCAGTAAGGAAGTGGTGCATGAAAGCCAAAATTTATCGAGGGTAACAGAGGAGATAACAGGCGGCATGAACGAGATGGCCATCGGCGCGGATCAGGTAAACCTGGCGGTAAACCACGTCAACGATATAAGCGCCAAAAACAGGGAAGGCATCAATAACTTGATGAAAGAGGTCTCGCGGTTTAAAGTGGAATAATGCGAGAACACTTTGCAAAAGCTGTCTGAGAGGACTGCTGGGTTTACCGATTCGGTCATTCGCAGAATGACGCGTATATCGCTCAAGCATGGGGCGGTAAACCTTTCGCAGGGCTTTCCCGATTTTGACCCGCCAAAGGAAATCCTGGACAGGCTCTCTGAAATAGCGCATACCGGCCCTCACCAGTATTCCATTACCTGGGGCGCGCAAAATTTCCGCGAGGCCCTCGCTGAAAAACAGTCAAAACTGATGGGCAGGCGCGTCGATCCTGAACGCGAAATCGTTGTCACTTGCGGCAGTACCGAGGCTATGATGGCCGCCATGATGACGGTCGCGAATCCCGGCGACAAGGTGATCGTGTTCTCGCCGTTTTATGAGAACTACGGCGCCGACGCGATTCTGTCCGGCGCCCAGCCCATCTATGTGCCCCTGCGCCCGCCGGAGTTCGCCTTTGACGCGGGTGAATTGGAAGCCGCCTTTAAACAGCGCCCCAAAGCGCTGATCCTTTGCAATCCCTCAAATCCCTGCGGGAAGGTGTTCGCCCGCGACGAATTGACAGTAATCGCGGATATGGCGAAAAAGTACGACGCTTATATCATTACCGACGAGGTGTACGAGCATATAGTTTACGCGCCCCATACGCATACCTATATCGCGTCCCTGCCGGGTATGTTTGAGCGTACAATTTCTTGCAGTTCGCTTTCCAAAACCTACTCGATTACCGGCTGGCGGCTGGGGTACATCATCGCGCCGGAAGAAATCATTGAAACGGCAAAAAAGGTACACGACTTTTTGACGGTGGGCGCGTCTGCTCCCCTGCAAGAGGCGGCGGTTGTCGGTCTCCGTTTCCCAGCCGCCTATTACGACGGCCTTTTGCGCGAGTACACCGAAAAGCGGGAGCTGTTCCTGAAGGGGCTGGACGATCTTGGCATAAGGCACACAACGCCTGAGGGCGCTTACTATGTAATGCTTGATATTTCTGAATACGGCTATGAAAGCGACCTGGATTTTTGCGAAAAGCTGGCCGAAAGGGTAGGCGTTGGGGCGGTTCCCGGTTCCAGCTTTTTCAGGGAGGAAGTGAACCACCTGATACGCTTTCACTTCGCCAAAAAGAATGATACTCTTAATGAGGCCTTGAATAGGCTGGAAAGAATGAAAGAACGAATGTGGAAGACTTGAAAGCATAGTAAACCTATGGTATAAGTAGAGTATATGAACATCTTGGAACTTGTCGGCAACACTCCGGTAATAGAACTAAAAAAAATCTTCAGCGCGGGAAACGGGGTTTCCATATTTGCCAAGGCGGAATATTTTAACCCAAGCGGCTCAGTTAAGGATCGCGCCGCGAAAGCCATGATAATGCACGGCATTAACTCAGGACAGCTGACCAAAGATAAGATCCTGTTGGACTCCACAAGCGGCAATACCGGCATCGCCTACGCCATGTTTGGCGCGGCGCTTGGTTACCGCGTGCAACTCTATATGCCGGCAAACGCCAGCGAGGAAAGGAAAAAGATTATACGCGCTTACGGCGCGGAAATTGTAGAAACAGACCCGCTGGAAGGCTCTGACGGCGCGTACCGCATGGTAATTGAGTTGGCCCAAAAGAAGCCGGAACTGTATTTCTTCCCAAACCAGTACGACAATTTTGAAAACCCGCGCGCGCATTATGAAACAACCGGCCTTGAACTGTACGCGCAATGCAAGCCAACGCATTTTGTCGCTGGAACCGGTACTTCGGGTACTTTTATGGGCGTTTCCAAACGGCTTAAAGAGATCGATTCGTCCATTCAAATCGCGCTCATGCAGCCGGATTCACCTTTCCACGGGCTTGAGGGAATGAAGCACATGGGCTCAACCATAAAGCCGAAAATATTCGATAGCTCTATTGCCGATTCGCATATTGAGGTTAAAACCGAGGACGCTTACAAGACGGCGCGACGGCTTGCCGCTGAAGAGGGGATATTTGTGGGGATAAGCTCCGGCGCGAATGTGTACGCCGCGATGGAATTGGCAAAAACTTTGCCGGCGTCTTCGCGGGTCGCTACAATACTCTGCGATAACGGCAGCCGCTATCTGTCGCAGCCCTTGTGGAAAGACCTGGTATAATGCTGCTGCTTTTGTCTGAACTGGAAAAAGATATAAGAACAGAAGGCGAAGCCGCCTATCCCAATGAATGTTGCGGAATTATTCTGGGCGAAATTAACGATAATGAAACCAAGAATGCCAGGCGTATTTTGGCGATCCATAATTCCAGGGAAGACGGCGAGCAATACCACCGCTTTTTAATAACGCCGGAAGATATGCTCCGCGCGGAGCAGACCGCAAGAGTAGAAAAGCTGGAGGTTATCGGCTTTTACCACTCGCACCCCGACCATCCGTCAGCGCCGTCCGGCTACGATAAAGATCACGCCCTGCCTTTTTACTCGTATGTGATTGTGTCGGTAGATAAAGGCAAGGCGCGGATTCTTACCAGCTGGGAACTTACCGCCGATAGAATGGATTTTGTTCAAGAAAAAATAAACTGAGCTGTTTACTTTCTCAGGATTCTTCCTATCCTTTCCAACAACTCGTCCTTTCTGGCTGGCTTTTTGATGTAATCAACAGCCCCCATTTGACGCGCCTTTTCCATATCCTTCGGATCGTTTGATGATGTGAAAATCGCTATTGGGGTATCGTGCAAGCCGCTTATGGCCCTTATCCTGCTGTAAGTATCCCACCCGTCCATTTCCGGCATCATTAAGTCCAATAATACTACGTTGGGGACAAGACCCTGGAAGAATAAGCCCAACGCCGCTTTGCCGGATTTGGCGGTAATTATTTCATAATCCTCTTGCAACATCTTATCCAGCATAACAAGGAAGATTTCGTCGTCATCCACAGCAAGGATCTTTTTCTTCTCGTTGCCGACATTAACATTAAACTTATCCATTTCCGTTTTTAAGGAATCAAAGTTTTTGTTGTTTTCCTGGCTTATGTCGTTTACATGGCTCACCGAATCATCTATCAAGCCTACGCCTCTCAGCACCTCGTTCATGCCGTTTACCGTTTCTTTGCCGATTTTTATAAACTCGTCTGTTTCCCTGACCAAAGTTTTGCCCGATTCATCCATGTCGTCAGAGCCTTTTTTTACCGAGGCCGTTATGTCCCTAAGGCGGCCTATAGAATTCAGTATTTGCTTTCCGCCTACTTCCTGCTCTTCCATCGCGTTTAAGATATTCTGTTCATGCTCGGAAACCGTTTTTACGCTTGAGTCTATCGCGGCAAAACGCGCCAGCACGTCGTCGGACGATTTGGTGATGTTGTCTATGGACGCTTTTATTTTTTTAAGCATCGCCGCGGTGGTTCTTGACTGCTGTCCCGATGACTCGGCAAGTTTGCGGATTTCCCCGGCTACTACCGCGAAGCCTTTGCCCGCTTCTCCCGCGTGCGCCGCCTCAATAGCGGCGTTCATTGAAAGCAGGTTGGTCTGGCTGGCGAT
>Ga0268262_10003562_pt1 | contig 16775 bp, 12 predicted proteins | sample TergutNc150P3_FD_190354 | JGI IMG/M metagenome (GOLD analysis project Ga0268262, IMG submission 190354) | Nasutitermes corniger P3 segment gut microbial community from laboratory colony in Florida, USA - Nc150 P3 (SPAdes) (version 2) | ecosystem: Host-associated > Arthropoda: Insects >... | reverse complement strand
ACCTGGCCCAAAGCGTCGCTGAGATTCTCCACGAGGGCGTTTATGTCATTCTTCATCTTGTCAAAAGCGCCGCTGTACTCGCGTTTAAGCCTCTGCGACAAATCCTTGTTGGCCGCCGCGTTAAGAACCCTGCCGCCGTCGTCTATAATGAGCTTGCGCAGCGTCTTCACCGTATTCTTGAGGGCGTCGTTCACCTCGTCCCGGATGTCCTTGGGTTGGATCATCATATCCAAATCGCCCACGGAAATCCTCTTCATGGCTTTCACCACGTTATTCTGCAGGTCGTCGGCGAACGCGTCCATTGTCTTGGCCATAACGCCTATCTCGTCGCGGCGGTCAAGCCGCAGCCTCGTGTTCAAGTGCCCGAGGCTCATCTCGTTCAACATGTCTACCGTGGCCTTCATAGGCTTGGCGATACCGTTCGCGATGTACAGCCCTATAGCGACACCGATAGCGACAAAGAGTATCATGGATATTATAACGTTGGTTACGGTGCGTTTCAACTCAGCTTCCGTGTCCGATATGTCTAACCCGACAAACGTCATTCCGATAATTTGGCTGGCCGCGTTGCGGATGGGGGAGTAGTACGTGAACATCTTCTGGCCGGCCACCATAGCTTCGCCTATATAGTCTTTTCCGGTTAAAACCTGCTTAGATATGTTTTCAGCGGCCTTTGTGCCTATGTTGCGCTGGCCGTCCGCTTTCTTAACGGTCGTCATAATGCGCGTGTCGCCCAAAAACATAGTAACCTCGGCCCCGGAGAAAGACTTCATTTTATCGACAAAACTCTCCGAACTCAAATTGTAACCGCCGCTGACTATGCCTATCCGCTGGTTGTTGTACACAATCGGCACGCCGCAACGCATCCCCATCGGAACGGTCGGCGTGGATTCATAAGCCGTTACCTTTTGGCCGCGCAGCGCGATCTTCATGTGTTCGAGGCCGGAGTTGTCATCGCCGAATTTTTCGGGCTGGTGCGAACGCATAGCCACTTTTCCGGTAGCGTCAGTAATCGTTAGGATATCGCATTCGCTGTACTTTGCGATGCTCATTACCGCGTCTTTAAGTTTCTTGCGGTCGCCGGTCCTTAAGTACTCGGCGAGCCCCGCCTTCAGGTCGTCGTCTTCGGCGGCCAAAAGCGTGGAACGCCCGATACTGCCCTCTAAATCCTTCAGATAGCCCAAAAGGGCGCCGTTCGACTCGGCGATAAATTTTTCCTCGGCGCTTTTGGTAAGAGTCCTTGCGCTGGATATGCTTATCACACCGGTAACCAGCGCAGTCAGGAACGTTGTGATTACGATTGACAGCAGAATTTTTATACGTATGCTCACTTGGACAATCCCCCTTTGTCAATGTGATACCATAATAAACGGCAATTTTGCAACCGACATTAAAAAAAATGGGGCGGGTCGGCCCCGCCCTCCCGTCACGCCACGTTCGCCACGCTCTCCAGTTCGGACGACGAAAGCACCTTCTCTATATTAAGAAGTATTTTCACCGCTCCCTTAGACTTGGCCATCCCGAGGATGAACGCCGTATCGACGCTGGTGCCGAATTTAGGCGGCTCCTCGATGTCGTGGCCGGCGATATCAAGAACCTCCTCTACGGAGTCTACGAGTATCCCGATTTGGATGGACCCGACCTCCCCTGTGACGTCGACGACGATAATACATGTCTCGGCCGTTTCGGCCGCCGCCTCCAGCCCGAACTTTGTGCGCAGGTCGATCACCGGAATCACCTTGCCGCGCAGGTTTATCACGCCGCGCACGAACGGCGGCGTCCGGGGCAGGCCCGTAATCGCCATCATTCCGATGATCTCGCGCACTTTGAGTATCTCAAGCCCGTACTCCTCGTCCGCCAGCCTGAAAGTGAGGTATTTCCCGGCCAGGTCGGCCGCCGCCTTGTTTTCCGTAACATCCGCCATACTAAATCCCCCTTTCGTTTAGTAAATTGAGGTTTTAGGCGCAAACAACGTCCCAATACCTGTGTTTTAGGTTCCCATAAATGTTTGATTTTAGTAAAAATACGGAAAATAACCCGATATGGCAATATACATATTTGTTCACTCGAATTGCAAATTTTAAGAAATTTTTTGAAAGGGCGGAATTTCTAGATTGCGAAGTTTTGATAAGCCACATTGATAACACGCCGTTATTATAGCGTTTTAGGGGGGGATAAGCCAAAAATTGAAATTAAAGGGCGACCCCTCGGGGCCGCCCTTCCGCCGTCTGACCGGCCGTACGCCGGAGTCCGGTCAAATCATAGTTGTTCTATAGGATAATCTCTTCAGAAATCGCTCAGCTCGTCTTCGTCCAGCGGAATAATCTCCTCGGACCTCACTGATTTCGCGGACTTGGAGCCTCCCGCGTTCGAGCTCTTGGGCTTATTTCCGGTTTTATTGGGAAGGGCCGCCATGGCGGGCCGTTGCAGATGCCTCGGCGGCGGCAGGCCGCGCCTCCCGCCGGCCCCGCCGCCGGCGCTCAATGTGAATTCGTTCACCATGTTCGCGAGTTCCGCCGCTTGGCTGCTGAGTTCCTCGGAGGCGCTGGCCGACTCCTCGGAGTTGGCGGCGTTGCTCTGGGTGACCTGGTTCATCTGCGCGACGGCGGTGTTCACCTGCTCTATGCCCAGAGCCTGTTCGTTGGAGGCGGCGGCGATTTCGGCGATCAGGTCGCCGACTTTGCCCACGCGGTCTACGATCTGATTGAGCGACTTGGCCACCTCTTCCGTGATCTTGACGCCGCCGTCGGCGTTCTTCACCGCCTCCTCGATCATGTTCGCCGTGTTCTTAGCCGCCTCGGCGCTTCGCATAGCCAGATTGCGCACCTCTTCGGCCACTACCGCGAAGCCCTTTCCGGCCTCTCCCGCCCTCGCGGCCTCGACCGCAGCGTTGAGGGCCAGCAGGTTGGTCTGGAAGGCGATGTCGTCAATCGTCTTAATGATCTTGGCGGTATTGTCGGATGACTGTTTGATTTCTCGGATGGCCTCGGCCATTTTCTTCATGGATTCGTCGCCGTCTTTGGCGGCGGCTTTGGCCTCGGTCGCCAAGAGTTTCGCGTGATTGGAGTTGTCGGCGTTCTGTTTGGTCATGGAAGACATCTCCTCGAGGCTCGACGACACCTCTTCGAGCGAGCTTGCCTGCGAGCTCGCCCCCTCGGCCAAGCTCTGCGCGCCGCCTGAAATCTGGCCGCTGGCGCTTGATACCTGGCCGACCGCTTCGGAGACCTGGCTCAGCGCTGAGTCTAGAGTTTCTAAGACGGTATTGATGTTGTTCTTCATCGCGGCGTAAGCGCCCTTGTAATTACCGGTAAGCCTCTGCGACAGGTCCTTGTTGGCTGCGGCCGTCAAAACCTTGCCGCCGTCGTCGATGATTAGGGCGTGCAGCTCGTCTATCGTACCCTTGAGAGCGGCCGAGATCTCGTCGGCCGGGTCCTTCAGATCGATCTTCGTACTCAGGTCGCCCACCGAGATTTTCTTCATGGTGCCTATAACTACATTTTGCATATCGTCGGCGAACGCGTCCATTGTTCTGGCTAAAACGCCGATCTCATCCTCGCGGTTCAGCCTGAGCCGCCCGTTCAAGTGCCCGCGTCCCATATCGATGATCATTTTCACTGTCTCGCCCAAGGGTTTGCTGATCAGGCCGCTTATATATATACCGAAAAACAAGGCGATGACGACGCCGGCGATAAGAAGGGTGATCATGAGTGTGATGACTTTTCTGGAAAGGTTGGTACACTCATCCGAGGCTGATACCAACTGTTCCATTTTCTTGTCTGTAACTAACAAAAAGGCATTGGCTATCTCAATCCCCGACGGATTTGTGACAGATTCTATATAAGACATCAATTCCGCCGTAGGCACCCCTTTTTCGGCGTCGTCGGCCAATTTATACACGCCGGGTTTGAACGTGTCTCGATACGTTTTCATAGCGTCTTCGTAAATCTTCGCGACCTCGGCCCTGATGATGTTCCTCCTGAAGTTAGCGGCGCTGTCCTCAAACTCTTTGACCCAAGCGTCCATTGACTTTTTAATTTCCCGCACCTTTTCCTTGTTGCCGGTATAAAGGGGAAAAAGACGCGAATCGGCGCGAACGGCGTGTATGGCCCCGTATGCGTTAATCGCCGGATTCAAAGGCATGCCCTGCTTTTCGAGAGTCTCCGTATATTTAGAGTCCACGCTGCGCAGGTTGAAAATGCTTAAAAGACTGATGATAAGAATTACCGCGACGACGACGCCGAAGCCCACCAGCAACTTCATTGATACTTTGAGGTTTTTCATTGCTTAAATCCTTTCATTTTTTTGTTATAATGCGTTTCCGTGATTTCGGTTGGTTTTAATACATAATACGCATGTGTTATTATTTTATTTAAGTCTGAGATGATTTTTTCTTAGTGTTAACGTATTTTTTACATAGTAGGGGAAATCATAACGGAAGGCTATTAAAATCAAATGCTTTAAAATCAAATGCTTTTTTAGACGAAAGGCGCTATGCGCCTTTCATAGTATATGCGGGGCTAAACCCCGCATATAAAGTCAACGTCAACAGCAACGTCAAAAGATTTTGACTTTGATTTTGACGTTATATGCGGGGCTTGGCCCCGCATATCCTATGAAGCCGAAGGCTTCGTCTAAAAAAGATTTTAAAGATTTTGACTTTTTATTTATTGCCGCTTATTTTAGAATTCGCTCAACTCATCATCATCCAGCGGAATAATCTCCTCCGCTTGTACGGATTTCGCCGATTTCGCGAAGTTTGCCGAAACCCACCCGCCGGCGACCTTTGTTTTGCCTGCCGTCTTCTTATCGGCAATGGCGGCGAATTTCCGCGGCCCCGGCAGTCCGCGCTGTACGTTTTGCTCCGTATCGCGGCTGTCTCCGCTCAGCGTGAACTCGTTCACCATGGTCGCAAGCTCGGCGGCTTGGCTCGACAGCTCCTCGGAGGCGCTTGCCGACTCCTCGGAGTTGGCGGCGTTGCTCTGAGTGACCTGATTCATCTGCGCCACGGCCTTGTTCACCTGCTCTATGCCTTGGGCCTGCTCGTTTGAGGCGGCGGCTATTTCCCCTATCAGATCTCCCATCTTGTCCGTGCGTTCGACGATCTGTTCGAGCGATTTCGCGACCTCATTGGTGATTATGACGCCGCTGTCTGCGTTTTTGACCGACTCCTCGATCAAGGATTCGGTGTTTTTGGCCGCGTCGGCGCTGCGTATAGCCAGGTTGCGCACCTCTTCGGCCACTACCGCGAATCCCTTTCCGGCCTCTCCGGCGCGGGCGGCTTCCACAGCCGCGTTGAGCGACAGGAGATTGGTCTGGAAGGCCAGATCGTCTATAGTCTTGATGATCTTGGCGGTATTGTCGGACGACGCCTTAATCTGGCGGATCGCCTCGGCCATACGCTTCATGGACACGTCCCCGTCGCTGGCGGCGGAGCGGGCCTCTGAGACCAAGGCCGTCGCCTTATTGGAATTTTCGGCGGTTTGCTTGGTCATGGACGATATCTCCTCAAGGCTCGACGACACCTCTTCCAGGGCGCTCGCTTGTTCGTTAGAGCCCTCGGCCAAACTCTGCGCGCCGCTCGAAATCTCATGGCTGGCGCTCGTCACCTGCGATACGGCCTCCGTCACCTGGCTCAGCGCGTCGTTCAGGTTGCCGACTACGGTGTTTATGTTGTCTTTCATCTTGGCGTAATCGCCATGATAGTCGCCTGTAAGCCTCTGCGACAAGTCCTTGTTGGCCGCGGCCGTAAGAACTCTGCCGCCGTCGTCGATTATGAGAGCGCGCAGCGCGTCTATAGTGCTCTTGAGGGCCGCGGCGATCTCGTCTTCGGGGTCTTTCGATTCGATCTTCATACTCAAATCGCCCTCCGAAATCTTTTTCATGGTGCCGATAACGATGTTCTCTAAATCTTCGGCGAAAGCGTCCATTGTCCTAGCCATAGCGCCTATCTCGTCTTTGCGGTCAATCCGCAGCCTGGTGTTCAAGCGGCCGCGGCTCATCTCGTTGATCATCTTTACCGCTGCGCCCAAAGGCTTGCTGATTAAGGAAGAGATATACGCTCCCAAAAATACCGCTATCACGGCGCTTGCAATGACTATGGCCAGAGTTGTCGCAAAAAGCCTCGAAGCGATGGCTTCCCCTTGGCTCTCGGAGTTTTGCAACACGGCTTTTTTGTTTTCAACGACTTTGGTCACGCACTCGGCCGTTTTATTCGCGTTGGGTAACGCCTCTGAGAGCATGAATTTCATCAGCTCTTCCTGCTCCTCGCCCATTCTGGCGCGGTCGATAACCTCAAGCATAGCAGCCTTAAATTTCGCGTAAGACTCGGCGGCCTTGATGAGCAGCGCCTTGTCCTCAGGTTCTGAAATATTCTTACCGAATTCTTCCATATTCTCCTCATATATCTTGTACCAGTCGTTAATCAAGACCTCGGTCTCTCTCACCTTATCCTCTTTGCCGGTATTGAGCACGCAGAGCCTGAGCTCCGCGCGCAAAGAGTGCACGGCCGCCAAAATATCGGCGCCGTTGCCCAGCGGCTTAGCGTGGTTATCGATAATAGACTCATACTCCGTATTGAGAGTATTCATCCCGCGTTCGCCTATTATACCGACAATAAGTATGAACAGGACAGATATCCCGAAACCCGTCAAAAGCTTCAACGACACGTTTAAGTTTTTCATAATATGCCTCTCTTCTAATAGGGTGATACCGCGTTAAGACTGCCGTTTAATTTAATATTGCATCGCGCGATTTAAAGCCGTGGCCGAACGACAGCGTTACCGTGACGTCAACGATACCGTTGCCGTATGTGTATTAAGTATACGGGTTCGCCTATTGAATTATTATGGATTTTTTGGCATTTTGGGAATGGTGGGAATTTTGACTTTTATTACGTATGTTTCGATTCCCTTATTTTCTTCTGCAAAAACATCATTGAAGGATCCCCGCCCTGCTGCCCCGGCTGATTCTGTTGCGGCTGTTGGGGTTGCGGCGCTGCCGGCGCCTGTTGCGGCCTCGCGCTGTTCATATCCATATAATATACATCTCCGCCCGGCTGTTGCGGCGCGGTTTGCTGAGGCTGTATCGGTTGAAATTGCTGTTGCGGCATCGGCATCGCCTGCGGCGCCGCCGCGGCCGGCGGTTTTTGCCCTGATCCGAACAGCAGCTTGTTTACATCCATATCCAAGTCAACCTGCTCTTCCGACTTGTCGTAGACGCGCTGCAGCGCCTCTTTCAGCTGCCGGTCGAATTGCCGGGCGAATACTTTCACGCGGTCTATATTTGTCCTGTCGTCGAATATCAGCGACAAGAATGTGTTGTCGTCTATACTTGCTACGTAAATATGTTTGTTTTTGCCCTGGTGGTACATAGTGCAAAACTCGGTTTCGCCGACCAAGTGGGCTATGGCCAGCGTGGAGGCGGTGTTGCCGGCCACAAGCGCGGCCAAGGAGACGATGTCTACGTTCTCCAGCTGACCTTGATTGGTCAGCAGGCGTCCGTCCTTGTTGATCAAGACGGCGAGAAGCAGGTTCGCCTTCTGCGTGAGCGGCAGGAGTATGGCGTCGAGCTGATCTATATCTTCCGGAAAGAGAATCATGTCTTTCATTGGGCGTTGTCCTTAAACGGTTATTGATCCTTATTGAAGAGCTTCGACATGAGGCCCTTTTGTTGTTTGGGGGGATTCTGCTTCGACGGGTTTATGACCGGCATCTTGCCGGTTTTCTTCGGCGAAGCGTTTCTGTCTACGGCGGAGAAGAAGACCGCGCTGTCGCTCGGGCACTCTTCGCTTGCGCCACCGCCGTTTTTGTTCCTGCTCAAATTGGCGGACAGCTCCGCCTCAAACTCAAATATCGCGCTATTGTTGGGCATATCGTCGTACCCGCCGTATCCGCCGGCTCCGGGCGCGTATGACGGCTCGACCTCGAATGACGGCGGCGGAGGAGGCGGCGGGGGCGGCGACATAGGCGTAGGTTCGAAGTCCAAAGGCGGCGGTTGGAAGACGCTTTGAGCGGGCGCCGCGTTTTGCGGAGGAGGGGGCGTGAAACCGCCTCCGCCGCCGGACGGTGTCCTCGCTTGCGGATCCTCTATAGCTTGCTGGTATTGTTCGATCTCAAGATCAAAATCCGATTTACCGCCGCTGTCCTGCGCGGCGGGTTGTTGTAAACCGGCGGAAACAGCCGGGACAGGTTTTTGCGGAGGCGCGGCCGTACTTGCCGACGCTGCCGCTTCGCCCGATTTTGCGCCTGCCGAAGGCTGGCGCGGAGATGGCGTGGGCGTAGGCGCCATCTCAATCGAGAAAGGGGATTCTTCGTATCCTCCTTGACCGCCTTGCGCCTGGAACCCTCCGGGCGATGGCGGCGGTGGCGGCGGAGGCGGTGGCGGCGCGGTCGGCCCCACCAAGAACATATCGTCGTAGTTTATCTGACCCGGCGGCGGAGGAGGGGGCGGAGGAGGCGGTGGCGGCGGCGCCATACTCTGCGGCGGCTGATAGGCCGGGAAAGCCGCGGTGCCCGGTTGCTGCTGGAAGCTCTGCGGCGGCTGGTACTGCTGTTGCGGCGGCGGAGCGCTCCACTGCTGTTGAGGTGGAGGCGGCGGTGGAGGCGGAGGCGGCGGAGGCGGAGCCGCGATCTCAAATGAGTCGTAGGCCGGCGCCGTCGGCGGCGGCGGAGGCGGCGGAGGCGGAGCCATTTCAAACGAGTCGTAAGCAGGCGCCGGCGGCGCGAAAGCAGGTTGCTGTTGCGGCGGCTGGTATGGCGGAAACGCTCCCGCGCCCGGCTGCTGGAAGCCCTGCGGCGGCTGATACTGCTGTTGCGGCGGCGGGGCGCCCCACTGCTGTTGAGCCGGCGGCGGTGGCGGCGGCGCGAAAGCCTGCTGTTGCGGCGGCTGATAAGCCGGGAACGCTCCCGTCCCCTGCTTCTGCGGTTGGAAGCCCTGCTGCGGCTGATACTGTTGCGGCGGCGGAGCGCCCCACTGCTGTTGAGCCGGCGGCGGAGGCGGCGCGAAAGCCTGCTGCTGCGGCTGATACCCCGGAGCCGGCGCTGCTGCGCCGCGGGCGGGAGCGGGCGGAGCCGCGTCGCCCCCGCGCGCGCCGGGAGCCGAACGCGAGTACTTCTTGTTCAGATAGTCTATGACGATCTTGCCGATCTGCTTCAGCGTGTCAAAGACCCCGACGCCCTTGTAGGCTATACCCTCGCCCCAAGGCAGGCTGTACTTGTTGATGAGCCTGTTGAGTTCGTCAATCGGCAAGGCGTTCGGCAGGTCGCGCTTGTTGTACTGGAGGATGATGGGGACCGACTCCCTCTGGTAGCCGTACTCCGCCAGATTGTCCTCCAAGTTCTGGAAGCTCTCAAGGTTCTCCTGAACCTTGTCCGCGCCGCTGTCGGCCACAAAGACCACGCCGTCCACTCCGCGCAGTACGAGCTTGCGGGTGGCGTTGTAGTAGACTTGCCCCGGAACAGTGTACAATTGGAACTTGGTCGCGAACCCCTTGATCTTCCCGAGATCTAAAGGCAGGAAGTCGAAGAAAAGGGTGCGGTCGGTCTCAGTCGCCAGCGACACCATGTCGCTCTTGTGCTCCTGAGGCGTTTTCTTGTGGATCACCTGAAGATTGGTGGTCTTCCCGCTCAAACCCGGACCGTAATAAACGATTTTGACGCTTATTTGCCGGGTCGCATAATTGATTGACGCCATGAAGCCGCCCTTTGGTTTATTATACCCATTGACGTTTTTTGAAGCCGCCCCGCATATATTGCGGGACACTCCTCCGTATATTGTAATAATAATACATGCGCAAGCATAATGCAATAGCAACAGAAAATTAATGATCGTCAACGCTCTAAAACCCGCCCTAAAATGTCCGCCCGCCCGTACAAGTCCCTATCCGTCAAAAACCCGGCTTTTTTGAGCGTTTCAGGATTTTCTGCCGCCCTCCCGTTGATCGCCCGATAAAGGAGCGACGCGCTTTGAACGGCGTCCGATTCCGTCACCTCGCTTAACCGGCGGTGCTCTATGGCATCGCGGTTATAGGCGCTCGGATCCAGCTTTGGCAGCAGAGAAATCCGGCAGAAGATGAAGAAGGCGACGAACGCTGCCGCGATTCCGGCCGCGATAAGCGAGCCTACGTGCGTAGCCCGCAGCACCGACGCCACTTCCGCCTCTTTGCGCGCCAGCGCCGCCTTAATGGACTCCGAATAGTGCTGCTGCACGGCCGTTATGCGCTGAGACTGCAGCAGAAAGTTTATCGACTCATAGACCTTGTACTCGCATAGGCAGCACGATTTCTTGATGTCCTTGACGGAACCGCTCCCGTCGAGCAGCCCGAATATGTACTCTTCCGGCGCGGCCGCGATGTCGATCTCGCTCGGATGAATTTCGCTGCCAGCCGAATTGGGGGCTTGGGCGAAGACCATATCCTCGGTTATGTAATCCCGCATACGCGCCCATTCGTCTACGCGGCGCATCCCCTCCATTATGATGTTCTCGGCGGATATGGTGACCACCCCGCAGGCGATAGCGGACACGCTGCCGACGGAATTGAAGCGGTAGGTGCCTTCGTTCCATGTAAGGAGGCTGCAGCAAATATCCTCGATGCACGACCCGGCAAAGCCCTTGAGTTCCGCCGCGGTCAAGAGGTTATTCTCAAACAGAGCGGCCGCCAAAGCGCTGAGGTCTTTGGTATTCGCGTTGAAAATCGGAGTCAGCTGCTCCGTGGTTTTGCGCTTAATGTCGACCAAGAAATTAAAAAGTTTGTTGGTAAGGCTCTCCTCGCCGTCGTCAGCGCCTACGATAGCCCCGTCCTTGAAAACGATCACGGCCTCGCGCTTCCCGCTCGCAAGGTCAAGCCGCCCCGTAGTCCTCTGCTGCGTCAGAAGATTAAAAACATCCGCGAGAATAAACTCTTTTAAAGTCCCGTTTAATACCATTTTTATAGCCTGTCTTTATTGTTTTTTATCTTTTAATCTGTTTAATCCTATAATCCTTATAATCCTACGAACTTGTTTATCTCGCCGTAGGCAATCCTAATTCAGACAATATAATCCTAATCACGTCTTAACAGACATCTTAGCCCTGTTCTTCATAGTCTTCGCAAGCCCTACGCATTGTTTGGAAAACGCTATGACATGGTATAACAGCAGCACCGGCACGCAGTAGACCGGGTCTATGACGGCGGCGTTCGGGTAGTACGTGCGGAATGTAAACACGCAGTAGTAGGCGGCGAAGACCGCGCTCGTTATAAGTACGGTTACTGCCGGCTTGAAAATCATTTCCCCTTTGTAAAGAACGTCGGCGCCGGGGATCACGATTCCCAAAGCGAATTTTATGAAGTCTTTCCGCAGCGTCGCTTTATCTTGGCACGTTCTCTGGAGGTTGTACATCGTCGCCGCGTTGTTGTGCGAATCTATGCTTTTTTTGTAGCAAATGCTGCATATCGTCCCCTTGCGGCACCTGCGGCAGAGCAGCCGTCCGCAGATACGGCATGTGAAGTACTTTCTGACCCTCGAATCGTGCTTCCACAATGTGGAGCATAGGCACATGAACACCAGCATCAAAACGAATGAGACGCCGAAAGCGGCCATAGGGCTTAGGCCGAAGTAACTCTTGCTTTCGTTGAATTGTATCAGCTCGGCCGGATCGGCTATGAAGAGGCGGCTCCAAAAGTATGGCGGGGTAAGCGTCGGCTGAATAATTTGGCGCAGCGGCGGAACGTCCTCTTGGAAGTAGCGGGTGTTGACGCGCATGTGCCCGCCGACCAAACCGGCGTTCATTTTGGCCGCTTCGCTGATCATGTCCGACGCGGTGAAGTCCACATCGTTGGCGTAGGCTTGGGCGAGATTGAACTTCGCCTCCGCCGACCCAGGGTTGTTTTTGAGAACGGCGCCGTAATACTGCTTCATGCCGCTGATATCGTCGGTCAGGAACGCGTGGGTGCCGGCGTACAGCAGGGCCAGCGGGTCGTCCGGAGCAAGGTCCAAAGCCTTGTCCACGGCGTCGGAGTTCGCCCCGAAGTTATCGCTCTTGGTCGCGCATACGGCTAGCGTCAATTCCGTGGCGTGGTTGCCCGGCCTCTTGGCCAGGTTTTTTCTTGCCAGATCGTAGAGGCCGACCGAGTAACCTTCGCGTATAGAACGATCAAGCAGCACAGGAGGGGAGTCGGGGCGTATGCCTCGGCTCAAAAAACTGTCCGCGAAAAAACTTAGCGGGCTTACGGCCAAGACAGCGCAGGCGAGAATGAGCAGTTTCTTCTCTTTAGAGGTCATAAACCTGCACACCAAAAAGGCGATTATCCAGAGCGCGGGCACAACGCCGACCACAAACATCGCCAGGATTATGACGATACTCGCCGCGGTACGGGCGTTCGGGGAGGCCCCTACGAAAAGCGTGTCCCCGATTGGGTGCACGCCGCGCGGCAGGTACTTGACGGTTAGGACGACGAAGATCGCGCACGCGAATATAAAGAGCGCCGCGGCGAAGAATCTGTACGCCCAAGCGATGAAGGCGGCTTGCGCGCGCCACGAGGTCGCCAGAAGGTTGAGCGCTTCCGCGACAAAGTCGGGCACGGCGGAGATCAAGTTGTCTAAGTTATCCGGAAAACCGACGGCGCCCTTTCTGTAGAGCCACCAGCACTGATTCTTATCGAAGCGCGATGCCATGTTATAGCAATATTCCGCCGCAGAGGGGTCGGACTTCGCGAGAGTATTCCCGAAGAGGATCAACTGCTGCGAGAGCAGGGGAGCGGACGAGCCGCCCACGGTGAGTATGCACTTTTCAATCGCGTCAAAGCACTCGTCCGCGAACTGCGTGTGACCGCCGAGAATGAATTCCAGCGACAACAGCCACAAGGTTCCCGGATCGGCGGCGGCCGCTTTTACGGCCTCCTCAAAGAACTGTTTTTGCGAGTCGTCGCCGGCGCTCAAAACCCCGTTAACATAGCGGTGCCACGGGTTCCCGCCGCCGCGCATGGCGTTAAGACGTTCCTTGAAGCCTTTGTTTTCGGCGTTTTCCCGCAGCGATTGTTCGAGAGTGGGGGTTTCCCCCGCCGGAAAGTCGAGTTTTTTTAGAAAATCGTCCCTTTTGGAGAGCGCGGCCTCAATCTCTACGGACAAAAACTGCGCCGCCGGCGCGGCCGAAGGCATAACGCAGACAAGCGCCGCAACGGCCGTAAGCCATCCGAAAGCGCGAATTCTTCCGGTCACGTCATTTCCCGATTTTATTCACCAGAATATTCAAGCGGGACTTCTGATTAGACGCCTTGTTTTTGTGGATGAGCCCGGTCTTAACGCTCTTGTCCAAAACGGAGACCGCCGCCTTAAGCGCGCTCTGCGCCCCTTCGGGCGTAGTGGCCTCAACCACGTGGCGGATAGCGGTCTTGACGCGCGATTTATTGGCGCGGTTAACAACATTGGCCTTCTTACTGGTGCGGACACGCTTTTCCACAGACTTGTGCCGTTGCATTTGCCTTACTCCTTACTATGGTTTGAATGATTGTAAAAAATAATATATTGCGCGATAAAAATCAAAATCAATCGGTGGCGGTATTCCTCTGCCTCTTATTTCTCATATCAACCGCGTTGTACCCCAGCCCTCCCCACATCGAGATAGCCCTCGCCGCGCAGTTGTTTATGCAGTTGCCGCAGCCGATGCACTTGTCTTTGTCGATGACGTGGCGCTGCCCCGGGGCTCCGGAGATTACGTTCTTCATCGGGCAGACCTCGGCGCACTTGCCGCAACCCACGCACTTGGTATCGATATTCGCCTTGGGACGCCCCCTTACCAAGTCGGTGTAGCACTTGGCTGGGCACTTCGCGTGCGCGATGATGAATATCTCCTCCGTGGTGTAGTCGAGCACCGGCAGGTTGTTTTCTATGGTTATAGCCCCCGAAAGCGTAGCCTTAGCGCATACCGTGCAGGCCGTGCAGCCCACGGTGCAGTATCGGCGGACGAGCCTGCCCTTGTCGTGGTTCGAACACGCCAAGAAGACCTTGTGCACGCTGGGTATGAGCGAGATCACCTTGCGCGGACAGGCCGCGACGCACTTCCCGCAACCGCAGCACTTATCGCGGTCAATGACCGCCAGCCCGTTTTCGTTTACGGTTATGGCGTTGAAAAGGCAGGCCTTGACGCAGCTGCCCAAGCCCAAGCATCCGTCGGGGCAGACCTTTGAGCCGTTTCCCGTGAGAGTGGCGGCGTGGCAATCCTCTATACCCTTATATATGGAACGGTCCATAGCTTCACGTTTCCCGCCCCTGCAGTGAACGACAGCCTTCATCGGGTCGGCGGCCGCCGCCGAGACACCCAAAATGTCGCCGATGGTGACCGCGACTTTCTCTCCGCCCGGAATGCACCCGCCGGGCTGCGCCCGCCCCTCCACCACAGCCTTGGCAAACGCGGCGCAACCCGGAAGCCCGCACGCCCCGCAGTTGGCGTTGGGCAGTATCTCCTGAATACGCGAGATATTGGGGTCGATTAAGACCTTGAGAGTCTTGGATGCGATAGCAAGCCCTACGCCGAAAAATAGGCCTACGCCGCCGACAACCATTACAGGCAAAAATAAGTCCATAGAGCCCCAATCCTTTTTGCTATACTGTCATTGCGGGCTTGACCCGCAATCCATCGAATTCAAGCATATTACTTAAAAAACGACAGTCCCGAAAATCCTAAGAACGCTAATGCCATAAGCCCCGCCGTGATGAACGCTATCGGCAGCCCGTCCAGCGATTTCGGTATGTCGGCCAATTCCAGCCGCTCCCGAAGCCCCGCCATCAGCACCAGCGCCAGCGTAAATCCGACGCCCGAGGCCGCGCCGTTGACAGTGCTCTCCACGAAAGAGTACCCCGTCCCCGAAAAAACGTTTATTCCGGTGTTGATGATCGCAACACCCAAAATCGCGCAATTGGTGGTGATGAGCGGCAGGTAGATGCCGAGCGAATCGTACAAGGCCGGGGTGAACTTCTGCAGCACCATCTCCAGAAGCTGCACCAGCGAGGCGATGACGAGGATGAAGACGATAGTTTGCAAATACTCCACGCCCATGCCTATGAGTATAGCCTTGTCGATCCACCAAGTGATCATGGAAGCCACCGTCATTACGAAGACAACGGCCATTCCCATGCCCGTGGCGCTCGACAGCTTCTTCGACACGCCGAAGAACGGGCACAAGCCCAAGAAACGGGCCAATACGAAATTTTGTATCAGCACCGCCGCTATCGATATTTGTATAATGCCTGTTAAACTGTCCGTCATGCTTTCTTAACCTCCTTTTTCTTCCAACCGCGCACCCAATTGACAATTCCCATGACAAACGCTATGGCGAAGAAACCGCCCGGAGCCAGAATCATCGCCGTCATCGGCTTGAAGTTCGGAACGACGAGCAGGTCCCACAACTTGTTGCTGCCCAAAAACTCGCGGATGCAGCTGAGTATCAAGAGCGACACGGTAAAGCCCAGCCCCATCACAAGCCCGTCGACAAGCGAACGGAAGGGATTATTCTTAGAGGCGAAAGCCTCGGCGCGTCCCAAGATGATGCAGTTGACGACTATAAGCGGTATGAATATCCCCAGTTGCTCGTCTAACAACGGCACGTACGCCTTAATCAATAATTGAAGTATAGACACGAACGTGGCGATAACCACGATGAAACACGGTATCCGGACCTTGTCCGGTATCCACCCCTTTATTATGGATATGATGACGTTGGAAAACGCCAAAACGAATGTGGCGGCCAGCCCCATACCCAAGCCGTTCTTCACGGAGGTGCTCACGGCGAGAGAGGGGCAGAGCCCGAGAGCCAATATGAGAATCGGATTCTCGGTAATCACCCCGCGTTTAATCTCTTTTACTAACGATACGGATGCCATATATTGTTGCTATCCTTTCAAAATCAATCCAGAGTCTTTTTAATCCTATAATCCTTTAAATCCTAAAAATCCTAGTTCAGACAACGTTTAAATCATTGACTATTCTGACTTTTCAGCGCCCTGACATATCCCCCCACATCCCTGGAAATAGTCTTGGTCACCGCCACCGTAGAGATCGTCGACCCCGTTATTGCCGTAATCTCATTTTTCTCTCTCAGTTTAGCCCGCGTCGCGGAGTCCACATTGTGCCACTCGCCCAACGACTTATTTATGCCTATGTTTTTTAACGACGACAAACCCTCAAACTGCTGGGTGAACCACGGTTTCCCCGGTTCGTCGTCGCCTATCGGGTACCATACGTATTTGTAGAAAGCTACCTCGGTCATTCGCGAACCCAGACCGGGCGTCTCGTTGTGGGCCAATACCGAAAGGCCGAGTATTTTGCCGGCGGAGTCCACTCCCACCATGAACTTGATTTCGCTGGAGTAACCCCTTTCGCTGACCTCGAAAGCGTACCCTGCGAGTTTGCCGTTTTCAGTCGCCGACCAATACTTCTCCGGCAAGGCGCCCTCGCCCTTCTCCTCTTTTATGGAGACGCCCGGCGAGAAGACCGCCTTGATGGCCTCCTGTTTCGCCCGTTCGCCCTGTTCCGCGATCTTTTCGGCGGTCTTGTCGTACGCCGCGCCTATCGCCAAACCGGCGAGAGCGGAGATTATCGCCAAAGCCACTATCATCTTTATCATCTCAACCATGCTTCTTCACCTCGCCGTAGATTTTGGGCCTCGTGCAGCGGTCTATGAGCGGCGCTACGAGGTTCATCAGCAGAATCGAAAAAGATACGCCTTCCGGATACCCGCCGTATTTCCTTATTGTAAACGTCAGCGCGCCGCACCCTATGCCGAACAGCAGACGTCCCATAGG
>Ga0268262_10003561_pt1 | contig 16776 bp, 8 predicted proteins | sample TergutNc150P3_FD_190354 | JGI IMG/M metagenome (GOLD analysis project Ga0268262, IMG submission 190354) | Nasutitermes corniger P3 segment gut microbial community from laboratory colony in Florida, USA - Nc150 P3 (SPAdes) (version 2) | ecosystem: Host-associated > Arthropoda: Insects > Digestive... | reverse complement strand
GCCCCTCTTTCACCGCGTGGATGAGCCACGGCGACACGCTGACAAAACTCGCTTCCGGTTTTAAAGAATATGGTTCCAGCGCGACAGGTTATCCGGCTGTCGTCGCCCACGAGCAAAAGCCCTGGTTCGGTTTACAGTTCCACCCCGAGGTAACCCACTGCGAAGGCGGCGATGACATTCTTGGCGCGTTCATCTTCAACGTATGCGGCTGCGACAAGGGCTGGAGCATGGAGCATTACATCGAAGAATTGGGACGGTCGCTCAAGGAACGCGCGGGGGAGAACCCGGTGCTGCTTTTGATTTCAGGCGGCGTTGATTCCACTGTCGCCGGAGCCGCGCTGTTAAAAACATTAAAAAGCGAACAGGTGCATTTAATGTACATGGATACCGGCCTTATGCGGAAAAACGAAACCGCGGCTGTCCGCGCGAATCTGGAAAAACTTGGGGCGAAAAATTTGCACATAATCATGTGCGAGAATGAATTTCTTGACACGCTTAAAGGCAAGGCGGAGCCGGAAGAAAAGCGCAGAATAATCGGCGATTTGTTTATCACGATACAGGAGAGGGAAGTCGCCCGCCTTAAACTGCCTGACAGTTATTTGCTTGCGCAGGGGACGCTGTACACCGACCTTATCGAAAGCGGAAAGGGCGTCGGCAAAAAAGCCCATGTGATAAAAAGTCACCACAATGTCGCAAGCCCGCTTGTGGACGCGAAGCGCAAAGCCGGAAAAATTATCGAGCCGCTAGACCGCCTGTACAAGGACGAAGTGCGCAAACTGGGACGCTATATCGGCGTTGATGAGGAAATTGTCCGCCGCCATCCGTTTCCGGGGCCCGGTCTTGCCGTGCGTATCCTTGGAGAGGTAACAAGGGAAAAATGTGATATTCTGCGCGAAGCGGACGCGATTTATATAGAAGAACTGAAAAACCGCCGCGGACATTCCGGGAAAAGCCTGTATGACGAAATATGGCAGGCGTTCGCGATTCTTCTGCCGATACGTTCCGTTGGCGTGGCAGGAGACGTGCGCAAATACGGCTGGGTTCTGGCGTTACGCGCCATCACAAGCTCCGACGGCATGACGGCGGATGTTTACCCGTTTGAAACCCGCGATCTTCTGGAAATATCCACGCGCATAACAAATTCGGTAAAGGATGTAGGACGGGTAACCTACGACATTTCAAGCAAACCCCCCGCCACGATTGAGTGGGAGTAGAGGAGTATTTATGAATCGTGAAGAAAGAATCAAAGATTTAATTTCCAAAATGACGCTGGAAGAAAAAGTTTCTCAGTTGAGCCACAGGAGCGAGGCAATCCCGCGTCTTGATATACCCGAATACAACTGGTGGAACGAATGTCTGCACGGAGTCGCAAGAGCGGGCGTCGCCACTGTCTTTCCTCAAGCCATCGCGCTTGCGGCGACTTTTGACGATGATTTTGTAAAACAGGTTATGGACGCTGTTTCCGATGAAGCGCGCGCAAAAAATAACGAAGCCATAAAACAGAATAACCGCGGTCAGTACTGGGGGCTTACTTTCTGGACGCCGAATATAAATATCTTCCGCGATCCGCGCTGGGGGCGTGGTCAGGAAACCTACGGCGAAGACCCGTATCTTACCGCCCGCATGGGGACCGCGGTTGTACGGGGCTTGCAGGGCGACGATCCTGAAAATCTTAAACTTGCCGCCTGCGCCAAACATTACGCCGTCCACTCAGGTCCTGAAAAAGATCGTCATACATTTAACGCTATCGTTTCAAAAAAAGATCTGTGGGAAACTTACCTGCCCGCCTTCAGGGCGCTTGTCGAGGCGGGAGTTGAATCCGTAATGGGCGCTTACAACCGCACTCTGGACGAAGCGTGCTGCGCAAGTAATCTTCTTATTAAAGAAATTCTGCGCGGAAAGTGGGGCTTTAAGGGGCACTTTGTTTCGGACTGCTGGGCTATCCGCGATTTCCATGAATATCACAAGATAACCAAATCGCCCGAAGAATCGGCGGCGCTTGCGCTTAACGCCGGCTGTGATCTTAACTGCGGCTGCACTTACCCGACGTTGACAACCGCTTTCAAAAAAGGACTTGTTACGGAGCAGGCGATTAATACCGCTCTTGAGCGGCTTTTGCGCACCAAGTTTAAACTTGGAATGTTCGATCCGCCTAAAAAGAGCAAATGGGCTAAACTTGACCGCAAAATTATCAACTGCGAAAAACACCGCAAACTTGCGCTTAAAGCGGCGGAAAAATCAATCGTCCTTTTGAAGAACGACAATAATCTTTTGCCCCTCGATTCAAACCCGAAAAAAATCGTGGTTTTGGGTCCCGCGGCGGCAAACGCGCATACGCTCTTCGGCAACTATTACGGGGTCAGTTCCCGCTTTGTTACAATCATCGAAGGCATAGCGGAAAAAGTCAGAAATATGTTTGGTATCAGTGTTGATTACCGGCAGGGCTGCCTTATGTACACCGAGAACAGCAAGTCGCTTGTCCATTACGGCGAGGCGAATGTTACCGACATTGCCATCGCGGTTATGGGACTGGACGGAGCCATCGAAGGCGAGGAGGGGGACGCGATAGCATCGGACTCCAACGGCGACCGCAATACAATTGAGCTTCCGCCGTGGCAGTTAAAATACCTGCAGGCGGTAAGGAACGCCGGCAAAAAGATCATTTTGGTACTAACAGGAGGCAGCCCGATTGCCTATCCTGAAGGCCTTGTAGACGCGGTAATTTTCGCCTGGTATCCGGGAGAGCAGGGCGGCAAAGCTGTCGCCGATATTATCTTTGGCGATGTTGTCCCATCAGGAAAACTACCTATAACATTCCCGGCTTCTACAGAGCAGCTTCCGCCCTACGAAGACTATTCCATGAAGGGACGGACTTACCGTTACATGACAGAAAAGCCCTTGTACCCCTTCGGCTTCGGTCTTTCATACACAACTTTCCGCTTCGATTCAATAATTCTTTCCGCTGCTTCAATTTCAGCCGGGGGATGTGTAAAAGCAAAAGTAACTGTTACAAATACCGGCAAAAGGGACGCCGAAGAGGTGGTACAACTGTATGTTTCTAAAGAAAAACTGGAGGCGGACGAGCCTTTTTCCTCGCTTAGAGGGTTCAAACGGGTTTTTATCCCTGCCGGAAGGTCAAAAACAGTGGAATTTGACCTTTTTTCGACGGTTTTTGAGACAATTAACGCCGAAGGCGAGAGTGTATTGACTCCCGGCTCGTATAAGGTTATTGCCGCGGATGCCGCTCCTGTACCCGTTTCTGTGGAAAAAGGCGCTTCTGCATCGGTTTCGGAAAGAATTTTTGTAAATTAACGAAAAATAAAAAAAAGAGGTTGAACAAATTTTTTCCTTATGATAGAATGTTAGGAAATAAACGCTAGCCTAGTAGGTTGGAAAATTTTTATGGAGGAAAAGAAATGAAAAAAGCACTTATTATTGTAGGTGTGGTCCTTATGTTGTTTAGCATAAGCGGCTGTAAAAAAGATTCGGGAAAATTGGTAATTTGGTCCTTTACCGATGAGTTGGCTAATATGACCAACAATTATTTCAAACAATCCCATCCTGGTGTAGAGGTTGAATATTCACAGACCCCATCAGATCAGTTTCAGGCTAAAATAGACCCTGTTTTAGCATCAGGTCAGGGAGCCCCTGATATTATCGCGCTGGAATCCGCGTTTGTACGCAAATACGTTGAATCCGGTCTTCTCTTGGACATTTCCGATATTTACGAAGCCAACAAGGCCAAACTTCTTACCTACCCGGCGGAAGTTGGTACCTATAAAGGCAAAGTGTACGGTATGTCTTGGCAGGCATGTCCCGGCGCCCTGTTCTATCGCCGCAGCCTCGCCAAAAAATATCTTGGCACAGACGATCCCAAAACAGTACAAACCTATTTTGCAAACTTTCCGAAATTCCTTGAGACAGCTCAGCTTCTCAAGACAAAATCCAACGGTTCCTGCGTAGTAGTTTCCTCACTGAACGACCTGTTCAATTCATTCATGTCTGCCCGCAAAGATCCCTGGCTGGTTAACGGAAAACTGGTAATTGATCCGGCCATGGAACAGTACATGGACATTTGTAAAACGCTTCATGACAACAAATGGGAAGGCCGCGTTGGCCAATGGTCGGAAGGCTGGTTTGCAGGTATGAAGGGCGAGCTTAAAGATGAAGCCGGAAAAGCGGTAGAAGTATTCTCATACTTCCTGCCCACATGGGGTCTCCACTATGTACTCAAGACCAATGCTCCCGCCACATCAGGCGACTGGGCTATGTGCCAGGGTCCCTCTCCTTATCGTTGGGGCGGCACTTGGGTTGGCGCATACAAAGGAACAAAGAACGCAACCGCGGTTAAAGAATTTATCCGCTACGTAACCACTGATGACGCTTTCCTTGAAGCATGGGCGAAAGATACCGGCGATATGGTAAGCAACATCAACGTTATCAACAAAATTAAAGACACCTATAGCGAACCTTTCCTTGGCGGACAGAACCACTATGCCGAATTTGCCGAAATGGCAAAGGGCGTTAACGGCAGACTTCTTCAGGGAAGCGATGAAGCCATTGAAGGTATCTGGAACGAATCCGTTGCCGCTTTCGTAAACGGCGAAAAAACCAAAGCTCAGGCTCTGGCGGATTTCAGAAAACAGGCTGAATCTCAGTTTGTTAAATAATATTTGAGGTAAGCTTTAAGACTAATCTCGACAAAGGCGCGGGTTAATATGATCCGCGCCTTTTTTATAGGAGGAGGACCGATGCAAAAAAAAATAATTGGTCATGAGGCGAGAACAAACCGTTGGGGGTATTTTTTTGTTGCGCCCTTTATAATTGTATTCTGTATATTTAACCTGTGGCCTACATTGTACACCTTCGTCCTGAGTTTTTCCGATCTGGAAGGTTTGCGGACTGATTTTGATTTTGTCGGTTTGGAGAATTATGCTAAACTGGTTAAAGACTCATATTTCTGGGGCGCTTTGGGAAATACCTTTATTATCTGGGGTTTTAACTTTCTTCCCCAGTTGGGGCTTGCTCTGATACTTTCCATTTGGCTTTCTGATATACGTCTCAACCTGACTGGCAAGGGGCTGTTCAGGGCAGTTGTTTATATGCCTAACCTGCTGACCGCCGTATCGGTAGCTTTGCTTTTCCGCAGTATTTTCGGTTACAATGCGTATGTCTCCTCCCCGGCGAATCAATTTCTGCGTTCATTAGGTATTCAAGCGACAAAAATTGATCCAATTACCGGAGAAACTGTAAAACAAGCCTTTGATTTTTTCCGCAGTGTTGCGTTTTCGCGGGGACTTGTGGCATTTATCCAGTGGTGGATGTGGTATGGTTATACGATGATCATACTCATGGCGGGTATTACTACTATCCCCATATCGCTGTATGAATCCGCGTCCATTGACGGCGCTAACAGCAGCCAAACTACCTGGTACATAACCTTACCGCTTCTGCGTCCCATAATGCTTTATATCCTTGTTACTTCCGTGATCGGCGGTATGCAGATGTTTGATATTCCATTCCAGCTTACCGATATGCAGGGCGCTCCCGATTACAAGATTAGGACAACAACGGTGTATCAGTACAATATAGCCTTAGGCAGGGGCAGTACCAACTACTCGTATGGCGCCGCCATTTCCGTAGGTATATTTATTGTTACTATAGTTCTTGCTCTTATAATATTTTTCTTCTTGCAGGATCGAAGTGAGCTCAAGAAAAACAAAGGAGGCGCAGTATGAATTCCAGAGACGAACTAAAACGATACACAATTCATGTTTTATTAATTATACTTGGACTCGTCGCAGTAATACCGATTTATCTGCTGTTAATTAACGCTACCCGTACTACTGAACAGATTAACGGCAGGATTCAAATCGTTCCCGGCAAAGACGCGTTTTTTGGGAGTACCCATACTATAATCGCCGATTGGGATTTCACTGATTTTGCGGGTCAAAGCGGTACTGTCAGATATTTGGACTTGAATATGGGTAAAACGTTAAAAGAGGAAGTAAATAAAAAATCCGGAGTTCGTGAAAAAATTGCAGTTAAGAGCATTACAGAAAGTCTGCAGCCGCGTCTTTCTATTTTTAACGATGAAGATGAAAGAATTGCAAATTATAATCTTACAAATAACACTGTTATTTATGTCAACGACGGGCAAAAGGTTATTAAAGGCGACAAGCTTGCAATGCTCACCGTTCCGGCGAATGTTGCTTATAACTGGCGTGTCTTAACCGGACGCGGCTTTCAAATTTGGCAGGGGTTCGGAAACAGCGCTTTTGTTTCCATTTGCGCTACGGTATTAAGCATTTACTTTTCGGCGATGACCGCTTACGGTTTACAGGTCTACCGGTTTAAAGGTAGAACATTACTGTGGACGGTTATCTTGATCGTAATAATGCTGCCCGCTACGCTTTCCATTATCGGCTTTTTTCAATTTATATCCAAAATAAGACTCCGTGACAGTTATATTCCCCTTATTATTCCGGGTATAGCCGCGGCGGGAACGGTTTTGTTTTTGCGGCAGTATATGATGTCTGTTCTGAGTATTGAGCTTATTGACGCGGCGAGGATTGACGGCGCGAACGAGTACCGGATATTCAATATTATTATTCTGCCTATTATGCTTCCGGCGCTTGCCGCCCAGTCGATTTTTACCTTTGTAGGTTCATGGAACAGTTTTATTACACCGTCTATTCTGCTTTCCAGCGAGAAAAAATATACTTTGCCTCTGTTGGTTCAAAGCTTGCGCGGTAATATTTACCGCGCGGAATACGGCGCGATTTATCTTGGAATAGCCATTTCTCTTTTACCGATTATTATCTTTTATTCATTCATGTCGCGGTTTATCATTTCCGGTCTTACAATGGGCGGTTTGAAAGAGTAGCCGAGTATTTTTAAAAAAGAAGACCGCCTGATCGTTTATGGTCAGGCGGTTTTTTTGTTTTATTGTAATTTTATCCTTCCAGGGAAAATGTTTACACTTTTTAATCTTTCCTTCTTTTATCAAATAATCAATAACCTCGGACGCTTCTTCTTCCTGCCAGCAGATTGATCCGCTCGCTGCCAAAACACCGGCGGCTTTTTCCGGCGTATAGCGTCTTTTGTTTTTTTGTAAAAAACTTAAAACTGTCGTTTCTTCCCGCAGAGCGCCGGACGCTTTTTTTTCGCAGACATCGCAGCATAATTTTTCCGGCACTTCGCCGCCTGAATCATAATTAAGAAGGGAAAGAAGCGAATGCCGCCTGCAATGGTTTACATCCCTTGCGTAACGCAAAAGCGACGAAACCCTGTCGCGATCCGCTTCGGTTTTGGCCCTTGCCAGAGATGTTTCGTCTTCCGGTCCCCACAAAAGGAAAGCGCTTGACTGCCCTCCGTCGCGGCCTGCCCTGCCTGCCTCCTGCAGATAGGCTTCCACCGAGGGAGCGCAGTCTCTGTGAATTACAGTCCGTACGTCGGCTTTATCCACGCCCATTCCGTAAGCGCAGGTTGCGCAAAGGACGGCCTCCGGGTTATTTATAAACCATTTTTCAACGCCGGCTTTTTCTTCTCTGCTTAGGCCGGCGTGATAAAAACGGATTTCACCGCTCCACGAAAGCCTCATCTCGCCGAAAACATTGCGTAAATAGCGGGCAAGTTTTTCGGTGCCGGGGCGCGAGGAGCAGAACACTATTGCCGGGCGGCTGTTTTGCAGCAATAAATCTCTAACCGCCAAATCGCGGTTAATGCAGCCTTTTGCGGAATAAGTGATATTGGGTCTGTCCGGGTTTCCCACTATTTGCCGCGCTTCTGAATCGCCAAAAATATATTTCTTTATTTTTTCCAATACCGGAGCGGACGCTGTGGCGGTAAAAGCGGTAACAAGCGGCGGATTAAGGGAATTTATGATAGAGCCGATTTCCAGATAACTGGGACGGAAACTTTCTCCCCATTCGCTGACACAATGCGCTTCGTCGATTACGACGTGCATTATTTTGATTTTTTCCAGCCGTGAATTTACCTGCGGAGTAAGCAGAACTTCCGGGTTAGCGATAATAAATTTGCTCTGTCCGCTTTCAAGTTTTTTCCAGATTTCGTCCCGCTCTTCCTTGCTTTGTCCTCCCCTGATTATTACCGGGGAAAAACCGCGTTCATGCAGACGCCTTTCCTGATCCGCCATTAGCGACAGAATAGGGTAGATAACAAGGGTAAGCCCCTCTAAAAGCATAGCGGGCAGTTGAAAGCACAGGGATTTCCCCGCGCCTGTCGGAAGGATAACTATCTGCCTTCCGCAGGATTCCCTGTCGGAAGAGGCTTCCGCCTGAGCCGCCTCCAGTATGTTTGTTATTACCAGTCTTTGATACGGGAACAGGTAAGAAAGCCCAAACAGCCTGCTTACCGCCTCGCTTAGCGGATCTTCATTTTGTTTTTCAATTTCATTATCTTGCATACGCGCCTCCATAATATATATATTGTTTGGAAACGCTGTTTTGCTTTACTTTAGAGGGAAAATTTTTTATAAATTTGTCAGGTGATCAGTCTTCTTCAATGCCTAATTCGTCATTGCCGCCGGAATCATCCGCGCTTTCTTCAGGGGTTGCGGCTGGAGCCGGAGCCGGTTTTTCTTTTTTTACTTTAGTTTTTGGCTGCTTTAGAGGGTGATAACTTCGACTTACATAGGAAACAATTTTTAGATACAGAAAAATCACAACGGCTACGGCAATAACCTGCCATGATTTGATAATTTGTGTAAATACCTCAATAAAATCTTTTGTGAACATTTTATTAATTATCGGAAAACCGGAATAATAACTTAAACAGCCCGCTTATTTCGATAATTTGGTCAGTTCATGCATTGTGTCGCTAAGTTTGTCTGTCATCGACAATATCTCTGTGTAGTTAGTTTTTACCGCGGCACTTTGATTCTTAAGGCTGTCCAGTGAAGTTGTTATGTCCTGACTTTCCGCAGAGAGTTCATTGAAAGTGTTTATCAAACCGGTCATTGTTTCCGCGAAACCTTTAATTTCCTTTGACATCTCTGTTATACGGGCGTCGGTATCGCCGGAGCGTTTAGAAGTAACTGATATATTGTCAATAATGGTTTTTAAGGTCTTGGAAATATTGCGCGAATTTTCCCTTGTACTCTCTGAAAGACGGCGGATTTCATCGGCTACTACCGCGAAACCTTTTCCCGCGTTTCCGGCGTGAGCCGCTTCTATTGCCGCGTTCATGGATAACAAGTTGGTGTTGGCGGCTATTGCGCTGATTATTTTGATAGCCGAAGCTATGCCGTCGACTGATTGTGAAATGCTCTGTACCGATTGAATTGTCTCCTTCATTGAGTTCTGTCCATGGACGGCATTTTCGAGCAGTTCTTGAATATCACCCTGTTTGTTTCTGGAAACTTCCGAAGTAGATTTAAGTGAGTTTAAAATTATCTCTGTTTTCTGAGAGGATTCTTTTATCGCCATCGCCTGCGTATCAATACTTGTGTTCAGATCATGTACTGTTTTAGAGATGTCATCAATAGATTTTGACGCGCTTTCAATTTGTTCCTTGAGCATTTGGTTTTGTTCTGCCGTCGTCACATGTTCTTTTAACCGCTCCATAATATAGTGAGCGCAGTTTTCCGGCTTGTTAAGATTATTAAAGATTGCCTTTGCCATTGCTTCGCAGCTTCCGTAGCCGCAGCTTGTACAGTTGTAAATATCTTTTTTGTCAAATTTCCTCAGTTTGTGATAGACCTCGGTAAGTTCCTGTTCGCTTGGGATCCTAAGGTTATTATTTCCTGAAAGGTCCCTGTATTCACGGTTGTACAGATTTTTCTTCCAATATTTGTCCAATATTGTGTGATATTTTTTATATACCCATTCGCCCTTATGCGGTTTGTGGTATGCTTCAAGCTTGGCTCTGCGCTTGCGGACCGGGTTTTCCAGCACAGGAACCGGTTTATCAATATTTCCTGTACCGGGACCGCCGTTACAGCCTTTCTCGCAGTTCAGGCAGTCTATCAACAACGGTATTTCAACGTCGGAGTGCAATAGTTCTGACATTTCAGTCAGATAGGGATAAATGGTATGGACGCCTTCGACTTTATGAGTTTTCCGCCTGATACCCGGAACAAAACGTTCGGCGGTATCCAGTAAGCCTCCAGGTGTGGAAAAACCTACCGCGCGTTCCGCGTGCGGGGTAGTGTATTGTATTTCGGGAAAAGAGGAAAGTTCTTTTCTTTGTAATTCAAGTTGTTCTTTTAACGCAAGCATTGTAACGTTGTAATCGCCAAGACCGGTTTCATCAAATTCACGCCGCTTGGCTATACATGGAGAAATTATAACCGTTTTATGATGCTTATATTCGGGATAATATTCGTTAACAAGCCTTACTGTGTGCAGCATCGGACTGTCCGCCGGCGCAAGGTGTGGGATTAATTCGGGATGGTAAATTTCGACAAAACTGACTATCGCGGGGCATGGCTGGGCAATAACCGTTCTGGGATTTTTTGCGTTAATATAATCAAGATAAGAAATAACCGTTAATTCCGCGCCGAAACTAACGTCAAAAAACGCTTCTACGCCTAAGGATTTTAACCACCCGTTTAGGTTGAGGAATCTATCGGGGAAGACAGAAGCGACAGCCGGCGCTACAATGGCAATCATTTTTATTCCGTTTTTAAGATCACTCAAGAATCGGGGAGTGTCGTCTATTATGGAGCGCGCTTTGTGTGTACAGACATGGATACAGTTTCCGCAGCCGATACAAAGATCGGGGTTTATAGTAATTTTATCCCCGGAAGCGTTCATGCAAAGTTTTACCGGACAGTCTGTAATACACGCGTAACAGTTAATACACTTATTTTCATCTACACGTATAACCGGTGTTAGTGATGCTTTTCCCATTTCTCTCTCCTGCCATATTAATTTAGCGTTATTATTTTTGGTGTTACTATAATGTACATATTATTTATGTGTTTGTCAAGTTTTCTTTTAAATTAATGAAAAATACCCCAAGTTTTTCCTTTTTCAACATTTACACGTAAAGGGATACTCAATTTTACCGCTTTTTCCATCTCTTCTTTTACAATTTTCATGTTTTCGTCAACTTCCCCCGCAGGACATTCAAGGATAAGCTCATCGTGAACCTGCAGTAAAATACGAGCTTTGCTTTTTGTTGATGTTAGCCGCTTATCCAGAGAAAGCATGGCGGTTTTTACAATATCCGCCGCAGACCCCTGGATTGGCGTATTTACGGCGATCCGCTCGGCGGCGGCTTTTTCGGTTTTATTACGCGAATTTATAGTGGGAATATAGCGGCGGTGCCCTGAAATTGTGGTAACATAGCCGCATTTTTCTGTCTTTTTGATGGTATTTTCGATAAAACTCCTAACGCCGGAATATGTGTTAAAATAGGCGTTGATAAAATTCGCCGCTTCTGTGCGGGTTATGTTCAATTCGTTGGCAAGGCGGAAGGCGCTCATTCCGTAAATTACGCCAAAATTTATTACTTTTGCCATTCTGCGCTGTTCGCTGTTTATCTCGCTTTCATCAATGCCAAAGACCAGTGCCGCGGTACGGGCGTGAACATCCCTGTTTTCCAGAAAAGCGGAAGTCAAGTTCTTATCTTCGGAAAGATGAGCCAGCACAACCAGTTCTATCTGGCTGTAATCTGCGGAAATAAGAAGACTGCCGGGTTTTGCGATAAACGCCTCCCGGATACGGCGGCCTTCCTCGGCGCGGATCGGGATGTTCTGCAAATTGGGTTCCCTGCTTGAAAGGCGGCCGGTAGCGGTTCCCGTCTGCACAAAATTTGTGTGCACCCGCCCTTCGCTGTCTGCCATATCACCTAATGTGTCTACATAGGTCGATTTTAATTTTGAAAGAGTGCGGTGGCGCAGGATAAGGGCGGGAACGGGGTCTTGCCGCGCAAGGTCTTCCATCGCCGCCGCATCGGTAGAAAAGCCGGTTTTTGTCTTTTTAACGGGAGTAAGTTTGCGTTCCACAAATAGCACTTCCTGAAGCTGCTTGGTGGAAGAAAGGTTGAATTCGTGCCCGACGGTTTTCCATGTCTCTTCCTGAATTTGATCCAACTCAACCGCCAGTTCTTTGCCGTAATCTTTAAGAACTTTCGGTTCAATTTTAATTCCTTCGCCTTCCATCTCGGCAAGTATCGGAAGCAGGGGCATTTCCAGATTTTCAAAAAGGGCGAGAGATTCTGTTTTTTCCAAAATAGGTTCAAGGTAATGTTTTAACCTGAGGCAAAAGTCCGCGTCTTCCCCCGAATAGCGCGTCGCGGTTTCCAAAGTGACCGCGGCAAAAGTACTGCCTTTAGGCACAATGTCATTATATTTGATTGGAGTGCAGTCAAACGTATAAGAGACAAGCGAATCAAGCGAATAGGTGCCCCGTTCAGGATTGACAAGCCATGCCGCCGTCATGGTATCCCATATTTTGCATTGCCAGCGGTCTATGCCCCATCCACGGCTTACCTTGTAATCAAATTTTGCGTTATGCGCCGCAATCGTCATTTCGCTGTCCGCCAGAAGAGGGGAGAGCAGGGCGCGGACTTTTTCAGGATCGATATACTCGGATTTGTTTTCACCGTGAGGCGCAACCGGCGTGTAAAACGCCTCTTTTGGTTTTAGCGCAAGCGAGATTCCAACGGGGTGCGAATTCCACGCGTCAAGGGAGTCGGTTTCAAAATCCATGGCTAAAAGTTTTTGTTTTTTCGCTTTTTCAAGTAAGGATTTTAATTCTTCAAGATCGAGTATGGTCTTGTAAACTCCGTCTCCCAGAAGGTTTTGGTCTGCCGCCGCCGAGACGAAATTTGCGGCTTCTTCCGCCTGAGTTTTCCCGGTCGGAGTTTCCTCCGACTGTGTTTTTACCGCCGACTGCCTGTTATCGTCCTGCTCGCCGGACGAGGCGGGTTTTACGTTCGGATCAAGCTGTTTTGCGCTTTTGCGGATGCCTTCGCGCATCAGTACCGACGCGCCCGCGCCGCGGTTAAGGTTCTCCGCAGACAGTTCGTCAATGCTTGTTACGGACATCGGCACATCATACCGCAGGCGGATAAGCGATTGTGAAAAATAGGCGCTTTCTTTTCCTTCCGCTATTTTTTTCCCGACAGCGCCTTCAATTGCCGCTATGTTTTTGTAAATCTCATCCAGAGAGCCGTAACGCGCCATCAGCTTTACCGCTGTTTTTTCGCCTATTCCCTTAACGCCGGGAACATTATCGGAGCTGTCGCCGGTAAGGGAAAGCAGGTCCAGTACCTTCTCCGGTTCGACGCCCCATTCGGTTTTTACTTCTTCCGGTCCGATAAGTTCCCATGCCGGCTCCGACCCTGAATTGCCGCCGCTTCGGTTTATTTTGGAAGGACGCAGCTCATAAATGCCGCCGCCTACAAGCTGAAGAAGGTCTTTGTCGGAAGAAAGAATGTAACATTGGCGTTTTTCGTTTCGGCATTTTTCGGCGAGGGCGGCAATAATGTCATCCGCCTCAAAGCCCTCAGCCTTAACTGATTGAATGCCCAACGCCGATAAAAATTCTTCGACTAACGGGACTTGCTCGTGCAGATCATCGGGAGCCTTTTGCCTGTTTGCCTTGTATTCTGAATACATTTGGTGGCGGAAAGTAGGAGTACGCGAATCAAAAACGGCGGCAAGGCGCAAAGGTTTTTCAAGTTTATTGCAGAGTTTTCCTTCTTTGTCCGCTAACGGCGCGCCGTCTTCCAGCAGGGAAATGACTGTGCGCGAAAAACCAAAAAGGGCGGAAACATTTTTACCCGCGCTGTTACGCAAAGGGTTGGTTAAAAAGGCGAAATAAGAACGGTAAATTAAACCGTAGGCGTCAATCAGGTAGAGGGGGGGCAGGCTCATAAATTACTATATAACGCACAATCTTTGTTGTCAATGAACAGAAAAAATTGTATTTATTGGGAAATTTAATACTGCTATTTGCAAGAATTATATACAAACTTAAAATGAAATAGTTAATCCAAAATTAACATACCAGGGAAAACCTTTTTCCGTAATGGTGTTGGAAAATTTCCACGCTCCGAAAATATACGGTTCAACCGACAAGGGGTTTTTTATAAATGGGAAAAAAGATGTCTTTATACCGAGTTTTAGCCCTAAAGACTGGACAAGATGTAAATTGTTTATCTTGATTCCTTCGGCATCAGGATGACCGTTACTGTCATAAATTTGGTTTCTTACAGAAAGACTGCCGAAAAACCTGTTGAAGTAAAGATGGGAAAGGTTTTTTTGAATCTGAAAGGAAAATAAACCAATGGATATTTCGCCGCCGCCAAGCCAGAAAAGATCAAGGCCGGAGGGATGAGAGTATTCTTTCATTGTAAGTCCCTCAATTGCCGTTGTGCCAAAAGTGCTTGATACGCCGTGCAGATCCATGCCCCTTTTGTCATAAGCGCCGAAAAGAGTAAAGGACAGGGGAAATCTGGTTTTTGCGTTTGCGCGAAAAATCATGTCAAGGCGCGGTTCAAAACTGTCTGTCAGGCTTGCGCCGCCAAACTGTAAACTTAATCTGCGGTGCGAAAAGACAAAACCGGTCTGCACAAAAAAACTGCTTCGTGTTTCTTCCCATTCATAGGCACTTTTTCCGTCTTGCAAACCTGCGTTACGGGCATAACCACCGCCAAGTAAAACTTTATTGTTCCATTGATTCCCTGTCCAGTTTAAACTGCCGGTAAGACCGGCGCTGGTATGCCGGTATATCTTATTTCCTGATTCCACTACCTTGTCGGAAAAGTTTAACGAAAGGGGAAAACCCATGCCGGTATTTTGCCAGGTAAACTGATCTACCATCGCCATTTTATAAGGAACATCGGCATAAATAAGAAAAGCAATCCGATTTCTATCCGGGGGATCAGTTATTACCGAAAGAATCCCTCCGCCGTCCAGCCTTAAAAGAGAATCACCGTCCGATGGATACCGGATCAAAGGCATGGGAAGCCAATACTTAAACGGATTCATATAACGCAGTCCATTATACGGTTTTGACGGGCCGGCATACGGCGGCTCGGAAGCTATCTTGTAATTTTCATTGTCCAGTTTTGTTAATCGCAGGTTAATCCTGTCCCCTGAAAGAGAGTCCGCGGTTTCGGGGAAACGCATCAGGCTGTTACGGGAAACAAATGTCGCAAGATAGTAGACAGAACCGTCCGCGGAAACCGGGTTAAAAACGCCGCCTGAAAAGTCTCTGCCGCTTAAGACCGCCTGCATTGTTTCAAGATCGATCATCCCAAGTTTATACATGCGATCGTCGGAATTATAACTGAAAAAGAGTTTTCCTTCCGAAACGCTCAAACCGTGCATGTATTCCCAATATTTATTGTCATCCGTTGTATTTTCGATTTTAAAGAGTTCCCGCGAAACATAATTATAAAGCCACAGCTCTCTTTTACCTTCACACGAAGCAATAAAGACAATCCGTTCATTATCAACAGCCTGAGGGCCGGAAAACATAAGTTTTTCGTTTCCTGTAAAGAGAATTTCGCTTTCACCGTTAAAATTTTCGTATGCGATGCAATTGTTGTGCAAGGCTGAGCGAATCCCTATTACTCCGTCCCGAAAATAACGCGCCTTGTAAAGCCCTTTAATTACCCTGCCGGTTTTCCGTCCGTTATCTGTTCTGTGTTCGGTAACAACTGCAAAAGCTCTGTCTTCAATATAATTATAACCGGACAACAGCATAACCTCTCCGTCCGCGGAAATATCAAAATCATAGATGCCGGATGCCGCGTTAATAGTTCGCGTCTTTCCGGTCAGGGTATCACAGATGCCTATTTTCGATTCAGAGCTTTCAAAAAAATAAAGTTTGTTTCCTTTTGCCGTTAAACCATTTAAAAAATATTCTCTTTCGGAAAAATAACGGTACTTTTTTGAAGAAAGTTCGTCTTCGTTAACTTCCAGCCCGTCCAATACAAACGAAGCGCTAAATTTTTCCCATTCATCCAAAAAATCAATACCGTATACATTTTTGAAAATCCGGTAATAATCTGACCGGTATACAAAGAAAGAAAGTGTATAATCCTTTCCCATTTCCTGCCAAAGCTGCGCATATTTTTCCATTCCGTAATTTTGTTGAAGCCATGCTGAAAAAAGTCCGCCGTATTCATACCAATATGCGCTGGGACGAACCGGACGATCATAAACGCCGGAAGCCTGAAAAGGCGTAAGGAATTTATTTTCATATACAGCTTGCCGCAGATATTGTTTAATACGCGGATCATTTGCCCTGCCTGTGCCGTCAAGGCTTTCAAAACTGACTGTAACTCCTTCCACCATAAAATGCGGCGCGTTTAGATAAGAGATGATAACCCAACCGCCGAAAATACGGTGCAAAATCTCGTAACCCGGCGATCTTGTGTTCATTGAAACCGCATGGGTCAATTCATGAAGAAAAAGCTTTTCAAGATTGTTCTTAAAACTGGTCCATTCAACATCCAACGGCGTATCAAAAAGCATAATATTATTAAAAATCGGGTCATAATAACCGTTAAACATATCTGTATGAGGCGAAAAAGTTACGGGAATACGGCCGTGGACATTAATTCCAAGCAAGGAGCTTACATGATCATAGACACGATCGGCATAAGAAGCCAAAAGGCGCGCGGATGGTTCCGATTCTTTTGAGAAGATAATCTCAAAATGATCCGTTTGAATAACCCGAAAAGAAGTAAACGGTTTGAAAAGCGTATTTTGAGCAAAAGCGGAAGCTGCAACAAAAAAAAACAGCGCCGTTATGCAAAAAGATTTCACTTCATTACAGCCCGCGGATAATT
>Ga0268262_10003560_pt1 | contig 16780 bp, 17 predicted proteins | sample TergutNc150P3_FD_190354 | JGI IMG/M metagenome (GOLD analysis project Ga0268262, IMG submission 190354) | Nasutitermes corniger P3 segment gut microbial community from laboratory colony in Florida, USA - Nc150 P3 (SPAdes) (version 2) | ecosystem: Host-associated > Arthropoda: Insects >... | reverse complement strand
GATTGAGGCGTGGTTAAGCTCATCGGAGATTATCGCGTCCTCTTCGCCCATCAGCGGCTCGAATATGGCGCCATTCGCATCAAAGCAACTGGAGTACAGTTGGGCATCCTCCATGCCCAAGAAGGCCGCCAACTCTCGCTCTAGTTCACCGTGGATGTCCTGTTTGCCGCAGATGAACCTGACGCTTGCCATGCCAAAGCCATGCGTGTCCATCACCGCCTTTGCGGCATTGATAAGCTCTGGATGGTTGGCCAGCCCCAAGTAGTTGTTGGCGCACAGGCACACCACCTTTTTGCCATTGGCCGTCATCTGCGGCTGCTGCGGCGTGGTGATGACCCTCTCCTGCTTGTACAGCCCCTGCTCTTGAAGGCTCTGGGTCTCTTTTGCGAGGTAGTCCAAAAATCGCGCGTTCATATCTGGCCTCTCTTTCGGAATGTATTTCCCCTAAGCAATAGTTTATACCAGTTACAAGATACAAGGCACAAGTTACAAGGTACGAGAGACCGCACAAGCGCGGCGAAATTGATGCGGGCTGACGCCCGCAGCGTTTTCAGTCTTGCACCTAGTTTCCCTCTGTCCTCGCTTCCAGCGTCACTATCCTGGTGCCTTCCATCTTTAGGACCCGCAGGGATAGGTTTTGGAAGTGTATGGTCTCCAAGGGGTTGGGGAGCCTGCCCAGCTTCCACATGACTAGGCCGGCGGCGGTGTCAAAGCCATCGTGTTCCATCTCTATCCCGAGCGCGCTTGCCAAGTCCTCGACGTGGGTTTCCCCCGGCATTTGATAGACGCCGGGGGAACATTCGGCGATGGCGGCAGAGGATTCATGCTCTTCCTGTATCTCGCCGACCAATTCTTCCAATAGGTCTTCAACAGTCGCCAGCCCAGCCACCGCGCCATATTCGTCCACGACTATGGCGATTTGCGTCTTTGCTCGTTGCAGCTCCCTCAAGAGTTCGAGAGTCGGCTTACTCTCGGGGACAAAGATGGGGCTCTTTGCCAATTCGCGCCAATCCGCTCCGTCCTGCCCCTGAATCTGTAAGAAATCCTTTAGCAGAAGCACGCCCTGAATGTTGTCAATCGTATTTTGGTAAATAGGCATCCTAGAATTGCGCTTCAGCCGAAATGCTTCCCAAACTTCATCTATTCCGGCCTCCGCAGAAATGCCATTGATGCGCGTCCTTGGGGTCATCACTTCGCGCACGATTGTATCCCCCAAGGTCACAACGTTGCGTATAAGCTCTCTGTCCTCTTCCTCTAGTATGCCCTCAGCTTCGCCCTCTTCCAAAAACGCCGTCATGGCTCCATCTGTGGGAACAGCGTCTTCTTCCTTTGCCTTGTCGAGAGTGCTGTTGGCCTTTTCGCGGTAGGCGGCCAATGGCTCCAGCGCTGGCGACAATAGCTTATAGAGCGGGGCAAAAAGTGGGAACAGGCGCTCCACCCAAGTGGCCTGGTCTCCCGAACTCACAAGGGTGGGCAGCGCAACGTCAAACACCCATATATAGGCCAAAAACAGAATTGCCAACAGCCACCACGGCGCAGACAGGCTTTTTAGCAGAGGCCACGTCAGGGCCAGCAGCGCCACCAGCAGTGCCTGGTTCCAAAACACCAAGACTAGGCTCAAGCAGGAGGGACTTTCAAGCACTTGGGCCAGCAGCGACCCTTCCTCCGCTTCTTCCACGACCCTTCTGCGCTGCAGGGACGAAAGCCCATGCAGCGAAGAGAGAAGCGTTGCAGCCCCTGCCCGATACAGTGCGGCGGCAGCGATCAGCAGAATTTGGATTGGTAATGACAGAGCGAACAGTGCCTCGGTTGGATCAAACATATCTTGGGCGGCCCGCCAATTAGAGGCCTAGCCGCCCAAACTTGGCTCCGGAGGTCGGACTTGAACCGACGACATCATGATTAACAGTCATGCGCTCTGACCAACTGAGCTACTCCGGAATTGTCGGAAAGATTATTATAGCAGGGAGTGGGCGGCAGTCAAACGAAAATATGCTAGCGGCTATTTTGAAAATCAGCACTTGGAATACCGCCGCAGGCCGTCGCGGTTTAGAATGTGGATAATTGGGTACTCATTTCGTATAAGGCGCATGTCGGCCAGATGCTTCAGTGCCCTGTTGAATGCCTCGCGGCTGCAACCTATGTGGCGAGAGAGTTCTTCCTGTGTATCCAAAAATTCCACTGGTTCCGCGCCCGCTATATTTTTTGCTTGGTTCAGCACCATCTGCGCCACCCTCTCGGGAACAGTCCGCAGGCTCAGGGTCTCCACCAAGGGCACAAGGTGCAGCATCTTCAACGCCAAATGCTTGATGATGGCTTCTGAGACGGCGGGGCTTTCACGAACTATCTTGCGAAGCGCCTCTGAAGGGATGACCCAACACTCTGTATGCCCATGGGCCTCGGCCCTTGAGGCAGCTGGACAGCCGGTGAAAACCTGAGCCTCGCCTATACACTGTCCAGGCAGCATCATGTCAAGCACCTGGAATCTGTCTTTTATCGCTGTCCTAGTAATCTTTAGCGCACCCGTTGAGACGATGTACACTCCATGCAGCTCGTCCCCTACGTTGAAAATTATCTCCCCATCGGAATAGGAGCGCAGTTCGCTGGCGTTGGCCAGCAGTTTGCTCTCGGCCTCGGGGAGGTCGTTCAGAAAAACCGCCTTTTTGTGATCGCTGTGCAATTGGCCCGTTGAATTCATCTGGATGCCCCTTGTGCTAAACTTCATAATATCAGCAATCAGCCAACAAAAAGATACATTGCCACAGGATTGGGCTGTACCCCCATTATCGCACTCTTGGTATAATTGCCCAATGACTGCCCAGAACCCAAAAAAAAGGTCTAGAACCAGCGCGTCCGAATCCCCGAGGCGAGCGGGCAAAGGGGGGAATGCACCAAGGCATAGAGCAGAACAAGCGCCGCGCCCACCTCGAAAGGGGCCGACAGGCCAGCGCGGGGCGGCCAGCACCCGAATTGGCGTGAGCGGGACAAAGACTACAGCTCCAAATCCACGGCGCAGGCCACAGAGGGCAAAAACCCAACCCAGCGAACCACGCAAGGGGGAGAGGCTGCAAAAGATACTCGCCTCGGCCGGGGTAGCGGCGCGCAGATCATGCGAACAAATAATTTTGGATGGCCGCGTGCAAGTGAATGGCATCACAGTCGCCGAACTCGGCGCGAAGGCCGACCCCATGAAGGACGAAATCACGGTTGACTTTGCACCCATTCAAAAGGAAAAGCCCGTCTATATTTTGCTAAACAAGCCAAAGGGCTATGTCACCACCGTGAGGGACAACGAGGGGAGGCCAACGGTTATGGCCCTGCTGGGCGGCATTTCGGCAAGGGTCTTCCCAGTTGGGAGGCTGGACTTCAACTCAGAGGGAATCCTGCTGATGACCAATGACGGCGAGCTGGCGCAACACCTTGCCTCGCCAAGTTCGCACGTTCCCAAGACTTATCTGGTAAAAGTTCACAGACTGCCCAAGCCGGAAACGCTGGACGAACTAAGGGCGGGCTTTAGGTTAAGCGGAAAGCGGCTCAGGCCATGCCAAATCCAATTCGCCGACAGGCAGAGCAACCCGTGGCTCAAGATCACCCTGACCGAAGGCAAAAACCAGCAGATAAGAAAAATGTTTGCGGCCGTCGGCCATCCTGTACACAAGCTCAAACGCGTCCAATTCGGCCCCCTGGCCGACCCCGCGCTAAAACCCGGCCAATGGCGGCTGCTGACTCCAGAGGAGTTGGCGATGCTGAAGAACATGTACGGGTAACCCGTTTCAACCCATAAAAGAGACCAAACGTCTGGGGTTAGGCAAATTTCAAGGCGGCCTCAACGCCGCCTTGCTTATCCCTAACCCCTAGCCCCTAAACCCTGATCCCTAGCAACCCCATCGCGTTGAATGGGTACGTGGCGCGTCCCGCCATTTAGGCCCTAATCATACATCCTCGGACTCGCAACCCGATGACTTGGTTCGTCCAACATCGGGTCATGGAGCCCACCCGGATGCTTAACGGGGGAGCTCCCTACCAGCATCGCTCGCGGGCTCGCGCTGCTTTCGGTCGACTTCCCCCGCGCCCCCTGGCCTCGCTTCGCTCGGCCTCTCCGATGGGCGGTTAGATGTTTGAGGGATGGCTTCGGTAGGCGGGCAGACACAGGGAGATGGCTTCGATTAGCGGATTGATGTGGGCTTCGCCCACCTCTTTACTTGCCCTAGCCCCTAATCCCTGAACCCTGATTCCTGCAATCCTCCGGCACTGTTATTTTTCGGTTCGAGGGCGGGGAGGGCACAACGCGCACCTTCAGCCCCATGGCCTCTAGCATGGAGACGTCATCCGTGCCATGAAAGCCCTGCTGCTCGGCCCAGGCAAATGCTCTCCGCCAAATTGACAGCTTTGCCACCTGTGGGGTTTGGGCACGGTAGATCACTTCCCTTGGCTCGGTGGCGACTACCCTGAAATCTGCGCTGACTCGTTTCAGTGTGTCCGTAGATGCCTCGGCAAGCACTGCGCCGTCCCATTCGCCCAGCAATGCGATTGCCTCATTGACCGCCCCGGGCGGCGGGAAGGGCCTCACCGCGTCGTGTATCATGGTCGGCTCGTCTGGCGGGCAGCCATCCAGCAGCTTTAGCGCGGCATGGACGCTTTCTTGGCGGGTGGGTCCGCCTTCAGCGCACCAATGCGGCGCGGGGAACTCCCACTTTGAAACTTCATCAATCCTGTCAGACGGCAATGCTATGGCCACGCCCTCTATCTTTGGCATCCCGGGGCCAAAAAAAGTTTCTATCGTGGCCCGCAGCAGCGGCCTGCCGCCCCAGTCCATGAACTGCTTTGGCACGGGCCCGCCCATCCTGAGCCCCCTGCCCCCCGCGGGAATCACCAAGAATGGCATCGCTGCTCAACGCTTGCGGTTGATGAATGGGTCCAGTCGGAGATTTTTGATGCGGGCGGCCGGCCCCCCGGCGTTTCGGAAAAGTGTCCCAAAATAATTCAAAGGCGCCTGGCTGACACTGTACTCTGCGGCTATAGGTGGGTTCAACGGCGAAGCAAACAGCGCTTTTAGGCTGGCGGCATCGGGCGCAGCGACCGCCTGGCCCAAACGGCTAAAAGCCTCGGGTGCAGAAAAAAACGCCCTATCCTCTGTGGCTGCGCTGGGTTTCTTGCGGTGCTGGCCGACATAATTAGTCTTTAGAATGTTTTTGGCTATCTGGACGCGCACTTGGGCCAAGCCCACACCGAGCAAGCCCAGCTCTCTTGCCGCCCTCAGAGAAACGTCAACAATACGTCCGTTGACGAATGGCCCTCGGTCAACCACCCTCAACAGGGCGCTTGCGCCATTGGACAAATTCTCAACGATGACAATGGTGCCAAAGGGCAGGGTGCGATGCGCGCAGATCAGCGCGTCAGGGTTCATCGTCCTTCCGCTGGCAGTCCTTTTGTAGGCGAAGCCATCTTGGTTTCTACCGTGCTTGCCGCCGTACCAGCTGGCGAGCCCCTTTTCGTAGTGGAGCCTGTCCTGCTCGGCCGCCCCAGCTAGGGCGATTTTGGCAGGCGCAGCCTGCTTTGTCGCCATTATTGCCGACAGGCTGGCAATGGGCTTAACACAGTGGATGGAGAACACCGCGATGACGAACAGGGCAAAGCCAGGTGCCAGCCTGCGGACAACCCGCAGAAAGCCGCCGGTGAAGATTGGCCTGATGATCGGACCCAAATGGATTTGTATGTCCCTGAACTGGAACTCAAACCATCTGCCCGCGCTGACCGGGATCGCGCCGAAAAAACTCATTTGCCTCCAAAAAAGTTTACAATGGCCCACATGTACCAATCGTATGGCAATTTTGGGAATAATTCAACAGGGCCTTACACCATTTGACTCCCATCTGCGCCCAGCTAGAGCAGACTCTGACGTGAAACACTGTAAACAAGTAAGTTACAAAATCCATCCAGATACAGCGGAAGGCCGAAGGGCAAATGAGTAATTTATCAAAAAAACAGCCATTCCAAGTTAGGCGAGATGCGCCGAAAGGTCTTCATTTTTTGCTTGATTCACTGACTTTCAGAAATATCGCTTATTTGCATCACTTTGGGCTCGATCTTTCTCTCCGTCAGCATCTGCATTATCTTTTTCAGATCCGCCTCAGCTGCGGCGCTGTTCGGGAACCGCCCAACGAAGAGCTGGTAGCATTGGCGGCCATCCTTGAAGCGGTAGGGCCTCAAAAACAGTTCAAACGATGGACCCAAGGTATGGACGCAAAATTGGAGGTTGTCCCATTGGCAGGCAACTATAAGCCTTATAGTCCAATTGTATTTTGGCACCGTGGCCTGAAAGGTGGCGCCCTGTTCCAAGGCCCTTGCCACATTTCCGTTTGCCAGTGCGCCATAGCGGGCTTCCTTCGTTATGTCCGCTGGCACTAAGGCTGCGGCCTGACTGGGCCTAGCCTCTGGCTCGGGGGCTTGGGCTTCAGGCGGAGCTAAGGCGGGGCGCTCCTCTTCCCGCGCTGTCTGGCTTGGTGGCTCTGGGACTGCTGGCCCTGTTGACTCTGCCGGCTCGGTGCGAAATTCGGACAAGTTGTCTTCGGGGGGGGGAGCAAGGGTGAAGGGCGGGTCGGCTGGCTTATTTTTCAACGGAAGGATGTAATAATAATACGCCGCGTACGCCAAGGCGGCCAGTACGGCCAAAAAAATAAGCAGCTTGGGCAGCACCTTGCTTTTCTTTTTATTTGCCTTCATCTTTTCTGTTTTGTCTTTCTTCTTTGGTTTGGGTTGTTCATAACTTTCTCCTTCATCGTCCCCGTATGGGTCTCCGCTGCTGATAGTTACTGGCGGCTCCGGCGGGGCTTCTTCCGATGCGGGAAGTGGCAGTACCTTTCCTATGGGCGCAGGGCTTTCCGGCACACCCGACTGCCCAAGGGGAATCTGAGGCTCTTCTGGTTCTAGTGGCACTCCAGGTGCTTCGGGCGACCCAAGAGGCTCAAGCTCCTGCGCTATACCCACATCGTCTGCCGCATCGTCTAGGGGGTCTGGGACGATTTCTTGATCAAGTTTGGTGGTCTGCTTTCCGGCGTCCTCGATGACATCGAACAATGAGGAACGGCCACTGGAAGCAGAGGGCGGCGGCATGGTCGGAGCCGGATCTAGGGCCTCGGTTATCTCCTTGCGGTTAAGGGGGGGCAGCTCGAACAATTTGCCCCAGCCCATTTCCCTAAGGAATACCGCAAAGGCACCGATTTTCATCGGCTCGACCCCTGATTCGCTGCTCAACTCCAAAATAGTGTGCGAGCCGTCCATCATTTCGGCCAGCTTTCGCAAGTCATCCGGCAAGTCAATGTCATACACGCGCTTGCCTTGCAGCAGCACCACTTGGTTCAGGGGGCCCAGCGTCTCCAGCAGGCCTTCGCGGTCTGGTATCCTGATAGTACCCCTAAACAAAAGCGATGGCGTGTCCAAGGGCAGCCGGACAATTGTCTCTTCTAGCTCTTCCATGCTTTCAAAGGTGGGGGCTTCCTTGGCCATCATCGCAGACCAGACTATCTTCTCCACTTGGAGCCTGGCCATGTCCAGCAAGTCCCTTTGCGTGATGAAGCCCATATCTATGAGGTTTTTCCCGACCGACATGCCAGGCTTCAGGTTGACTAGCGCATGATCCATCTGGGCCTGGGTCAGCTTGCCCTGCTCCACCATCACAGCGGTCAGCCTGTCGGCGGGGAAGGTGCTGGACGCGAAGACGATGTCTCCTGTGTCCAAATACACCGTGCGGGCACTGCCGTTGCCGACGCGCCAGTGGCCCGTCTTCTTTTCGCGGTAGTGCCTGAATAGATCCAGCAAGGTTTGGAGAGCCATTTATTTGCCTCCAATTGTAGTCACTGATGAACCTCCCGCTGTCGGCGCAGGGCCACTGGGCCCGCCGCTTGCGGCCATTTGGTTGGACTCGTCAATTTTTGGCTCTAGTTCGTCCAATTCCACGGTAGGGGCCTCCGCCTGCTCTATCGCTGAAAACAAAATAGAGTGCCGCGACTGGCCTTGGTCGCTGTTCGCAGTCATTTGACCACCCACCGCTGAAGTTTGAGTTTGCCAGATCGCACCAGTAGATCGTCCCCCTGTCTTAGCCAAATTTTAGCATGGGAATCTGAAATTTTTTGCCCATCAATGCTGACCGCGCCCTGGGAGATCAGCCTCTCGGCCTCCTTGCGGGATGGGGCCATACCCCTGTCAACAAGCAGCTTAGAAATGGGGACTTCTTCCGATGTGGCTGCGAGATTCTCTATCGGGGCGTCCTCCGCCTTGCGCTCGCTGAACCTTCTCACCCATTTTTCCTCGGCCTCCCTCGCCTCTGCCGCCCCATGGAACTGCGCGGCTATCTCCCTAGCCAGCCCCCTTTTGGCCTCCATTGGATGCCCCTGCTTTAAGTTTTCTATCTCGGAGGGCATCATATCTGTAAGCAAGAGGTACCACAACCACATCGTTTCATCGCTGATGCTCATGGTCTTGCCAAACTGTTCGTCCGCGCCTTCTGTGAACCCGATGTAGTTGCCCAGCGACTTAGACATTTTTTCTACGCCGTCGGTGCCCACCAGCAGCGGGACGGTCAGTGCAACTTGGGGCGCCTGGCCGTAGCTAATTTGCAGGTCGCGCCCGCGCATCAGGTTGAACAGTTGATCGTTGCCGCCAAGCTCCACGTCGGCTTTTAAGCAGACAGAGTCGTACGCCTGAACCAATGGGTACAGCAGTTCGTGCAGGGCTATTGGCTCTGCCGCCGCCATGCGCTTGCTGAAGTCGTTTCTCTCTAACAGTTGGGCTAAGGTTGTCCTAGCCGCTAGGCGTATCCATCCTTCCCCGACCAAGCCCCCCAGCCATTCGCTGTTAAAACGGATTTCTGTCAACTCTGGGTCGAGCATCTTGAAGACTTGCTCCTTGTAGGTTTCGGCGTTTTTATTGATTTCTTCCCTAGAAAGCGGGGGCCGAGTGGCCTTTTTCCCTGTGGGGTCGCCTATCATTCCAGTGAAATCGCCTATCAGAAAAATTACCGTGTGGCCAAGTTTTTGAAATTGCGCCATCTTCCTTAGCAGCACCCCGTGCCCCAGGTGCAGGTCGGGGGCAGTCGGGTCGAAGCCCGCCTTTACCCTCAATGGCCGGCCCAACTGCAGGCGCAGCTCTAAGTCTTCGGCCGTGTGGCAGGAGACGGAGCCTTTTAGCAGGAGGTCAAGCGAACCTTTTATAGAAATAGTGCCCATTGAAAAATGATGGCTTAAAAATCCTTAAATTTCCAGAGGGAACCAGTGAGTTTAGGAAAAAGCCTAGCGGACTTCTATCCCCACAAGCTCGTCGTCCTCCCAGTTAAATGTGACGTATGTCATGTCGGGCAGCTTGTAGCTGATTTTGAGAAACGTAGTATTGTTTTCCCACTGTTTGCTGAATACAAAATTGCCGGAACCCAGCGATTCAAGTGAGGGGGGGGCGGCCTGGATCTCCGAAAATGCAGGGCGCCAAATCCTAACCTGCTTCAAAAAAACCTCCTCGGATGGGTATTGTGCCGCGAGCCGGCGGTTCTCCTTGTACAGCTTCAGGGCCCCCTCGTCCGTCTTGATGGCTTCTGCCACTTCGACAATTTTTGCCCAGGGGGCTTCAAGCCAGCCAGCTATCTTGGCCGCGACAAACTCCCTTCCAGAGTGCTTGGCCCAATATGCCAGCCCGACACAGCTACCCAGCAAAAGCAGCACAACGGCGCCGCAGCCCACAGAGAGCTTGGCCCAGACCCCCATGCTCTTTTTGGGAGGTTCGGTGTAAGTGTCCCAGTTTGAATTGTTTGCCATATACATCCCTCGCTACAGCAAGGTGCTTGCTAGTTCGGCTAGCCTACTGCGCTCGCCCTTGGTCAATATTATGTGCCCAAACAATTCCTGCCCCTTGAAATGCTCGGCCAGAAAAGTTAGTCCGTTGGTGTTCCCGTCCACGTATGGGTTGTCAATTTGGTATGGGTCGCCCGTCAGCACGACCTTAGTGCCGTTGCCCGCCCTGGTCAGTATCGTCTTTACTTCGTGCGGGGTCAGGTTTTGCGCTTCATCTACCACGATGTACTGGCTGGGGATGCTCCTGCCCCTGATGTATGTCAGAGGCTCCACGCTCAAATAGCCTCCTTCTTCTAGCTGTGTGACAGTCATGCTGGATCTGCGCCTCATTTCGGTGTTTGCGGCCACGATGAAGTCGAGGTTGTCGTAAATTGGCTGCATGTATGGGCGCAACTTTTCCTCCACGTCGCCCGGTAGGAACCCCAAGTCCCTCCCCATCGGCATGACGGGACGGCTGACCAGCAGCTTGTTGTACTTTTCATCGTCCACGACCTGCTGGAGGCCGGCGGCGATGGCCAAGAGGGTTTTGCCCGTGCCCGCCCTGCCTATCAAGGTGGCCACACGGATGGATTCATCCAGCAGCACCTCCATTGCGAACTGCTGCTCTCTGTTCCTTGGCCTGACACCCCAGGGCGCAACGGAGTTAGTTTTAAGCGGGTGGATCATCCCGTCGCCTGCATGGAAGCGCCCGAGCGCTGTGTGTGAATCGTTTGCCCTGTCAATCATGGTGACGAACTGGTTGTGAAACAGCCCATCGCTTTCGCCCACCTGAAGGCCGCCGCCAAACAGTTTATCTATGTCGGCTTCGCTCGCTTCTATCTCGGCGTGGCCAGAATAAAGCTCGTCTATCGGCACCCTGTCTGAATTGTAGTCCTCCGTTATCAGCCCAAGAGAATCCGCCTTTATCCTCATGTTGGTGTCCTTTGTGACAAGCACTACATTTTCGTGCCTCTCGTCGAGGATGTCCTTGGCGCAGGCCAAAATTATGTCATCGGCAGGACTCTTGCTGATGTGGGTAAACGTGTGTTTGAAAGAATGGTCGGTGATGTCAACCGTCAAGGTGCCGCCGCCGTCTAGGCCCACGCCTTTGCTGAGCCTGCCCTTGGCCCTGAGCGCGTCTATGTTCCTAGATACAGTCCTAGCGTTTCTGCCGATTTCTGTTTGGTCTTTTTTGAATGTGTCTATCTCTTCTATCACGACAATCGGGATCACAAGGTCGTGCTCCTGAAAGCGGAATATCGCCTGCGGGTCGTGCAGCAGGACATTCGTGTCCATCACGAAAATTTTTTTGGGGGATGCGGCCATGTATGGCTCCCGATCAGAAGAGAAAGACTGACGGCGACGTCTGCGCGTGGGAACCATTTTATCCTAAATCACCTAGCGCAAGGAACCGCTGGCGCTGTTGTTGGATCGCCGCACGGCTTGACTTTCCGCCTTGGTGTTTTTTTTGCTTGCATTTTGGAACAGGAAGGGTATTATTGACACATGTCTCGAAAACCGATACTGAAAGTTGCGGAACGCCTTAGCCATCCGCATCCCGACAGTCTCTTGACCTTCATGGTGGTGCTGACCAAGCGCACTTTCACGCTGACTTTGCGTCGGAAATTTGTCTATTGGGCTGTTGGCCTAACTGCAACCGTTGCCATCCTTGCATTCGTCGGTAGCGGATATGGCCTTTATGCCACCAAAAAAATCATGTCCTACAGCAATCTACAGAAAGAGACCGAAGAGCAACAGGAACTGCTGCGCGAAAGCACCGCCCGCGCAGACGAGCTGGCTGAAAAGCTCAACGAACTCAACGATTTTGTCGCTGATGTCATGAAGGAAATCAACCCTCGCGGCACTTCGCAGTCGTCGGCCAATTCTCCCGGCGGAAAAAAAGGCGAAGCCACTGCTGAACAGGTGGACAAAATTACCGCGCTAAAAAACGAACTGAGCAATACCGACTCGCGTCTGAAAAGCCTACAAGCGCAAATGGAGCCTCTCAGATACAGTTGGAACCACACGCCCTCCGTCTGGCCCACCGTGGGGTCAATCACCTCTAGGTTCGGCAGGAGGGTAGATCCCTTTTCCAGGTCCACAGGCGGGGATGACCCCTTCTTCGCCTACCATTCGGGCATTGACATAAGCAATGGGATCGGTACGCCCATCCAAGCCACGGCCAACGGCGAGGTCACATACATCGGGTGGCTTGGCAACTATGGGCAGACGGTGACAATCAGGCACACCCCCGATCTTGAAACGGTCTATGGCCACCTGCACAGGGTCTATGTCCGCCTCGGCCAAAAGGTAGTGCGGGGGCAGCAGGTCGGAACCATGGGAGAGACAGGCAGAGCCACGGGTCCGCACTTGCACTATGAAATTCGGAAAAAGGGACAGGCTGTAAACCCAGAGCCTTATCTGCGGCTGCAGCGCCAATGGTTGACCGGCATAAAGTAATAGGGTATAGTTAGAAAGTAGGGTATAGTTAGGTGAAATGCCCATGCTGCGGAGTCCGCCATGATGAACAAAAAGCAACCTGTCTTGAATTCTCCGGCGAATTCAATACTTGGAAAGGCCAGTTTATGGAAAGGCGAAATTCATACAAGCACTGAAAGCCTGCGGATCGAGGGGACTATCGAAGGCACTGTCTTTTCCGAAGGCGAAGTAACCATCGCCCCAACTGGCATCATTAGGGGAACCATACACGCCAACCGCCTGATAGTCACCGGATTCATCGAAGGCATCTGCAAGGTGGAAGAGTGCCTCGAAATACATGGCACCGGCTGCGTTGACGGCGAAACCGAAGTCGGGTCTTTGGTGGTGGACGAAGGCGGCACCCTCCAAGGAACCTGCGTCAGGCGTGGCTACACAAAGCCGCAGTTCGCCCTGCCGTTGAAGTAAGCCGAACAAAATCATTTGGTCCCGTAGCTCAGCTGGATAGAGCATCAGACTACGAATCTGAGGGCCGGGCGTTCGAATCGCTCCGGGACCACCAACATAGTTATTCCAATTCTAAATAGAATCAGCCATGATTCTATTTAGAATTGGAATGCGCGACAGGACGTCGCGCCCGAAATGCGTAGCATTTCGTGAGGCCATAACGAAGCTGAAATATGCAGTAGGACGAAAAACTAGGGGAAGCCGACACTTCCGCAAAGCCCAACAGGGCGGCCTTGGTATCCAATGGCGCATTGGATACCAAGATGCGAGCCGCGCCTCGCCGCAGCCGACTAATTCAAAATTGCATGGACGCAATTTTGAATTAGAATTGGAATTAGTTACAAATTACAAGTAAACCTCTTGCAAAACTATTTGTACGCCCATCGGAGCCACCGGGGGTCTGGGGGGTAGCGAGGGGGATCGCTCGCATGCGAGCGAGACCGAGCGAACCCCCAGTTAGCATTCGGAAGTTTTTCCAAGCCCCGGCGCGGAGTGAAACAGGCCGCAAGACACACGCCCCGAGCTCAAGCGGCGAATGACCTCGCCGCGTGTCCAAATCGGCCCCAGCTAGTCGCTACGCCAAGGAACCTCACAGCTCCAAATTGGCCTAGTTTTGAAAATATTTCAAGTTATTCCAATTCCAGATAGAATCATGGCTGATTCTATCCGAAATTGGAATTAGCACTTGTATCCGGCGGCAGCTCCAGTTCGCGCCCCTCTTTCCACAATCCCTCTAGCTTGTAGCGCTGGCGGGTGCTTTCGTCCATCACGTGTACTATCAGGTCGCCATAGTCCATCAGTATCCAATTGCCGGCCCTGTCCCCTTCCTGTGAGATAGGGCGCTCTCCGTACTCCTTTTGGGCCTCGAATATGGACTCTGCGATGGCACGGTTCTGCCTGTCGCTGGTGCCGCTCATGAATGCAAAAATATCTGCAAAGCTGGCTATTCCGCTTACGTCCAAGAACCTTATGCCAACGGCCTTTTTGGACCTAGCCGCTTCCACGACCCTGGCAAGCCTTTCATCGAGTGGCATTCATCCTCCAATCGTTTTCTAAGCGTTTCATCGGTAGATACCGTTTTGCACAATAACTGTTTTTACGGAAGCGGGCAGACCGTCTGGCTCTTCCCCCTTGGCAAGCTGCGCCTTGATGGCACTGGAGGACAGTTCCAAGTCCGTGCTTGGCAGCAGTATCGCCTCGCCCGGCGCCCCAGACCAAGACTTCGACAGGCGGGCCATCAAAACGTTTGGCAGGGTGGATTCAGGCCGTCCCAGCCCCCACGGTCTTTGGGCGACTGCGATGGACGCCATTCCCAGAATCTTTCCAGCAGAGCGCCACTGCGGAAAATTGGCCGCCTGATCAGAGCCCATGACCAAGACCCATCTTGCCTCTGGCTCCCGCTTGGACAGCAGTTCCAACGTGGCTGCGGTGAAGCTGGGGCCATCTTCGCGCTCCATCTCGACCTCTTCTATCTCGTACGGCGTGCCCGCCAACATCTGCTTTAGCATCTCCAAGCGCGCGGCCGGAGGAGCTGTCGGACTTGGCTTTAGGGGGGCTACAAAGGCGGGGAGGAAACGCAGCGCGTCCAGCGCCAGATGCTCCCATGCCAAGTGAGCCAGCTTTAGGTGTCCTTCATGCGGAGGGTCGAAGGCTCCGCCCAACAGTCCCACCCGTTTCATTTGGCCTCCGAAAGCGCATCAAAGATGCGGTAAGTGAGCTGCTTCAGGCCCTCGCCCGTCACAGCAGAAATGAATATGGGCTCTTGGCCCTTGGACGCACAGATGCGCTCGTATTCATTGCGCCTTGCGTCGTCCTGCAGTGCGTCCAGCTTTGTGGCCACCAGCCACCTGGGCTTGGAAAATAGCGTAGCCGAAAATTCAGCCAGTTCATTCTCTATGACCCGCACTGCGTCTTCCGGCCCTTGGGAGGGATCAGACAGATCCACTAGGTGCAGCAACATCCTAGTCCTCTCTATGTGGCGCAGGAATTGAATTCCAAGGCCCGCGCCCTTTGCCGCGCCCTCGATGAGCCCGGGGATGTCCGCTATCACAAAGCTGTCTATGTCGCTCACGGCCACAACGCCAAGCTGCGGCTCCAGCGTAGTGAATGGGTAGTCCGCTATTTTGGGCCTTGCGGCGCTTATGCGGCTGACTAACGTGCTTTTCCCAGCATTCGGAAAGCCCAGCAGCCCAACGTCGGCAATCAGCTTTAGTTCCAAGTCCAAGTCCCGCTCTTCTCCCTCTTCCCCAGGCTGGGATTTCCTGGGTGCGCGATTGGTGGAGCTCTTGAAGTGGTTGTTGCCAAGGCCGCCCCTGCCCCCCCTAGCGATACAGGCCTGCTGGCCGTCTTCCAGCATTTCGGCCAACAGTTCGCCAGAGTGTGCATCGCGGACTATCGTCCCAAGAGGCACTTCCAAGGTGACGTGCTTGCCGTTCTTGCCCTTTCGCAGGGCCCCCTCGCCGTTCATGCCGCGCCCCGCCGAAAAGATGCGCTGGTTCCTGTAGGGGTTTAGGGTGTTGAGTGCGCGGGTGGACTTTAGGTACACGCAGCCGCCGTCCCCGCCGTCCCCGCCGTCGGGCCCGCCCATCTCGATAAATTTCTCGCGCCGAAAGCTGACAGCCCCTGCGCCGCCATTTCCGGCCTCCACATGTATCTGCAGATGGTCTAAGAACAATACGGATTACAGGGGTTAGTTGGCTTCGGCTGGGTCTATGTGGATGAACCTGCCGTGCTGCCCTTTGTCTTGGAACCTAACCTTGCCATCGATCTTGGCGAATAGCGTGTGGTCGGTGCCCATGCCAACGTTTTGGCCCATCTTGAACTTAGTCCCGCGCTGGCGGATCAAGATGCTGCCGGCTGTCACCACTTCGCCGCCGAACTTCTTTACACCGAGGCGCTTAGAATGAGAATCGCGGCCATTCCTGCTGGAACCTACCCCTTTTTTGTGAGCCATGACAGAACCTCTCTTCCCTTATGCCTTGCCGCCATTGATGCCTTTTATCCGCACTTCGCTGAAACCTTGGCGGTGCCCCTGCGTGCGGCGGTACGTCTTCATTCTGCGGCTTTTGAACACTATCACTTTTTTTGCGCGGGCGTGGCGGATGACCTCGGCGTCAACCGAAGCGCCCTCCACCAGCGGGCGGCCTATGGACACAGCGCCATCGTTATCTACAAAGAGAACCTGGTCGAATGAAAAAGCCTTTTTGGGCTCTACGTCCAAAAGCTCAACGCGAAGGATGTCGCCCTCTTCCACTCGGTACTGCTTTCCGCCTGTCTTGATCACTGCATACATAGCAAATTCTCCATAGGAGAGCGGGCGGCATCAACCTGATGCGCTTGCGGAGCCCGTCAAAGGCATTATAGATTGCCACAGAAAAATCAAGATGTCAATGGCTATTTTCCCAAAAACCTTTCAACCTAAAATGGAGCCAATTGCAAAACCCATCCGATACTCATCGGAGCCTTCTCTCAAACATCCGCCCACCCATCGAAGAGCCGTCCGACAGGACGGCGGGGGTCTGGGGGGCGACCGGGGCGGCGCGAGAACGAAGCCGAGCGAAGGCAAAACGTCCATGCCGCCAACACCTGCCAACGTGTTGCAACGGCCCACGTTGGGGTCTCGCGTATCCGGAGCGCAGCGCAGGATACCGAGAGCTTGCGAGCGACGACGGTAAGGGAGACCCCCAGTTTAGCATCCGGAAGGGCTCCATGACCCGGAGCTGTGCGAACCAAATTGCCGGGCCTACTCTCCGAGAAAACCTATATCTGTAGAAGATAGAGGCAACAATTCCCGCGGTCTTTGCCCGCGATAGTTTTTATGCCGACTGGGTACGCCGTTTGCCGCTTTGCTGTCATTGAAAAAATCGGCTAAACCAAATATGCTGAACAAATCATACCGTTTTTCCTTTTTAATGCAATAAATAGCTGCATCGGCAGAGGCCCTTGAGGAAGTCGGGCGTGGCGGAGTTCAGGCGCTCCTGCACGGAGTCCATCACCTCCTTGATGGACAGGTACAGGCG
>Ga0268262_10003559_pt1 | contig 16782 bp, 15 predicted proteins | sample TergutNc150P3_FD_190354 | JGI IMG/M metagenome (GOLD analysis project Ga0268262, IMG submission 190354) | Nasutitermes corniger P3 segment gut microbial community from laboratory colony in Florida, USA - Nc150 P3 (SPAdes) (version 2) | ecosystem: Host-associated > Arthropoda: Insects >... | reverse complement strand
CGATGATATAAAGAACGCCTCCTCAATGGAGATGATTCAAAACATAAGCCCGGAGGCCGAGGCCCTGCACAACCTAATCTGGACGGAATTTAAGACCGCTGCGGGCCAGGAGTAATTCGCTTCCCCTGATGTACTTCGCCTCAATGTTCCTGCTGTCGCATATGTATATGGCGCGCTCAAGCCTGTCGCGGACAGACAGTTCTAAGGGGCACGTCAAAGCCTTATCGTCTAACACAATGGCGTCAAGCTCATAGCCCTGTTCAAAAGAGCCGCATTGCCCCATATTGCTTTTCGCGAAAAATTCCCCGCCGCCTTTTGTGCCAAGGAAAAACACCTCTTCCATTGTCAGGGGCTTGTCTTTAACGCCCAAAAGAGCGCGGCGTAATTTTGAAACCTGTATCGCGTCGGTCATTGCCCTGAAAATAGAGCTGCTGGTACCGCCGGCGACATCACTGCCAAGGCCCGCGGGAACCCCGGCTTCAAGGATATGGCGCATCGGCGCGATGCCGGACGCGAGGTTGGTGTTTGATTGCGGGCAGTGTGCGGCAAAAACTCCGCGCCGAGCCATCAGTTCAATTTCTTTTTCATCCGACCAGACGCAGTGCGCCATTACAGTCGGAGCCGCCGGCTCTGAGCCCTCAGAACCGAAAAGCCCGAAATCGTTGTACGCCGAGCCGTAGCTTTCGCTTGAGGGGCAAAGTTCCCTGACCCATTCGATCTCACCGCGGTTTTCTGACAGGTGCGACTGAACCGGCAAATTAAATTCACGCTGAAGCGCGCAAAGACCCCGCATAAGCTCATTGCTGCACGAGGGGATGAAGCGCGGGGTAAGTATTGGTTTTGTGTTACGGTAATTTGCGGCGGCGCATTTTTCAAGCCATTCCCTTGTCGCGTTAATGGACGCTGCGGCGTTTTCTTCCCTCAATGTATCCGGGCTGTTCCTGTCCATGTTTACCTTGCCCACCATGCTTACCATGCCTGACTCTTCCAGAAGATCCATCAGAATCATTGTAGCGGGAACATGCAGGGTGGCGAAAAAAACGCTCCTTGTGTTAGAGCCGCTTTTAAGATGTTCAACCACGGCGCCGTACGCTTTGCGGGCATAGGCGGGATCGCTGTACTTCGCTTCTTCCGGAAAAGCGTTAGTTGACAGCCACTCAAGAAGCTCAAGATCCATTCCCAGCCCCCTGAACGCGAACTGAGGCGCGTGGGTGTGAAGGTCTATAAGGCCTGGTATGACAAGGCTGCCGGAATGGTTAATAAGGGGGAGTTTTTCGTATTGCTCAGGTACGCGGGGAAATGTTCCGGCTGACTTTCCGTCAACGCAGACAAGATAAGCGTCCCGCATGGTTTTAAACGCGGTAATGCCTTCGCTCCAGCATAAGTCGCCGCGTATGATAAAGTTGTTATCTTTCATCTGCTTTAATTATAATACTTTGTGAATGGAATGTAACAAAAATTTCATATCCGTTATCTTGCATTTATACCTTATTTTCTGCCATAATTGCGTAATATTCTGTTTTTGGAGGAAAGAATGAAAAAGTTTTTAATTATCGCCTTAACGATTGCCATGGCGTTCAGCGTTGTAGCTTGCAAGGCTAAAAGCTCGGCGAAAACAGGCGGAATTCCGAATAAGGACAATATTAAAGTTGGCTTCATCTATGTCGGCAGCATTCACGATGAAGGCTATACGCAGGCCCACGACAAGGGCCGTCTCGCTCTTGAAAAAATGGGCATTAAGTGCGCCTTTGTGGAAAATGTTCCTGAGAACGCCGACTGCGAGAAGGCGATTCGCGACCTTATCGATCAGGGTTGTAACGTGATCTATACCACCAGCTTTGGTTTTATGGACTGGACCCTGAAAGTCGCCAACGAGTTCCCCAACATTTATTTCGGGCATTGCTCCGGCTACAAGAGGTCGGAAAACATGTCTTCCTTTTTCGGCAAAGCTTACCAGGCGCGCTACCTTGCCGGCATAGCGGCCGGTTACAAAACCAAAGTGAACAAAATCGGTTATGTCGCCGCGTTCCCTATCCCCGAGGTTATCCGCGGAATCAACGCCTTTACTCTTGGCGTTCAGTCTGTGAATCCAAAAGCTACAGTTGAAGTTATCTGGACCAGCACCTGGTATGATCCGGCCGTCGAGAAGCAGGGGGCCATCGAGCTTCTTAACAAGGGCTGTGATATTATTGCCCAGCATCAGGATACAACAGCGCCGCAGATCGCCGCGCAGGAAAGAGGGGCTTTCGCCGTTGGTTACAACGTGTCCACCCCGGACGCCGCTCCCAAAGCCTACCTCACCGCGCCCCTGTTCCATTGGGAAGTGTTCTATGTTGATGACGTGAACCACATTATGGACGGAACCTGGAAATCCCGCGCCTATTGGGAAGGTTTCAGCAACGGTACGGTTACACTGGACGAGCTTACCGCCAACAATGACCCGCGCGCGGCCCCGGCGATTGACATGGCAAGGGACGCGATAAAAGCCGGCACTTTGGAGCCGTTTACAGGCCCGTTAAGCGATCAGGGCGGCGCGGAAAAAGTCCCCGCCGGCATAAGAATGACAGATGATGAAATCTGGAACATGGGCTGGTTTGTGAAAGGCGTTATCGGCGTTATCCCCAGTTGATGTAACCATGTATATAGAAATGCGGCGCGTCTCAAAGAGATTTGGGACTGTGCTCGCGAATGACGAAGCGGCCCTCTCGGTAGATCGGGGGGAAGTTCTCGCCCTGCTTGGTGAAAACGGATCGGGAAAAAGTACCCTGGTGAATATGCTCGCCGGTATTTACCTTCCCGATTCGGGTTCCATCCACATTGACGGCAAGCGCCGCAGCCTCCGCTCTCCGCAGGAGGCTATTGAGGCCGGGATAGGCATGGTGCATCAGCACTTCAAGCTGATCCCCGTGATGAACGCCTGGGAGAATATTAGCCTGGGCGAGAAGCCTGAGCGCGGCGGCATTGCCCGTTTTAATCCTTTTATCGAAAAACAGCGCATCAATAAAAAAATAGCGGCTCTGGAAGGGCGTTTCGGCCTGACCGCGCCTCATGACAAGAAAATTTACAATATGTCTGTCAGCGAGAAACAGACCGTGGAGATTCTCAAAATGCTGTACAGGGGGGCGGTCACCCTTATCCTTGACGAACCGACAGCGGTTCTTGCCCCCCAGGAAATAGAACGGCTTTTCTCGATGCTCAGGAACATGAAGCAGGAAGGCTGCGCCGTCATTATTATTACCCACAAGCTCAATGAGGTAATGGATATAAGCGACCGCGTTACCGTTATGCGAAAGGGAAGCGTAGTTGGCACTGTTAAGACAGCCGACACAAACCCACGCGAGCTTACAAGAATGATGGTAGGGGCCAGCGTTTCCCTTGAGATTAAGCGCGACAAACCAGTTCCGTGTGAAAAGCCTATGCTTGAAATTCACGGGCTTGGAAGTCTTGGCGAGCAGGGCGAGCCCGTGCTTGACAACGTTGATTTCTGCCTTTATGGCGGGGAGATTCTCGGCGTCGCCGGTATCGCGGGAAGCGGCCAGAAAGAGCTGTGCGAAATAATAGCGGGCTTGCGCAAGCATGACTCCGGAGACATTCTGTTCCAGGGGGGCAATATACGCGGGCTCTCGCCGAGGCAGATAGCGGATCGCGTCGTATTGATAAGCTTTGTACCGGAAGACAGGCTTGGCATGGGGCTTGCCGGTGGCATGAGCGTTTCAGCCAACGTCCTTTTGCGTTTCTACAATAAAACCCCGGGAATTATGGTTGACTACGCCGCCGGGGATGTTTTGGCGAAACAAATTGTCAAAAATTATGACGTTTCCACGCCCTCAATCCGCCAGATTATCAGAAAACTTTCGGGCGGGAATATCCAGAAAGTGATGCTTGGCAGGGAGATACATATTTCCCCCAAAGTCCTTATCACGGCTTATCCCGTGCGGGGGCTGGACGTAAGCGCCTCCTATTTTATTTATGACCTTTTGAACGAGCAGAAGAAAAAAGGCGTCGCCGTTTTGTATATCGGGGAAGACCTGGACGTATTGATGGAGCTTTGCGACAGGCTTATGGTGATGCACCACGGGAAGATAATGGGCATTGTTGATCCGGCGAATACCTCCAAAGAGCTTATCGGACTGATGATGTTAGGTGAAAAAACGGCGGTTTCCTCGGGGGCAGCCGAATGATGGGCATAAGGATAGCCGCGCGCGCGGAGTTAAGCCGGCGGAACGAGATATTGCTGCGGCTTTTCGCTGTAATTAGCGCGCTCGCCGCTTCAGGCCTAATCATGGCGCTTATGGGCTACAATCCATTTGATGTTTACTCGAAGATCATTTCAGGCTCTCTTGGTTCCGCCTACCGTTTTAGGGAGACAATTAACAAGGCCATTCCTTTGTGCGTTCTTTCCCTGGGAACGGCCATCGCCTTCAGGATGAAGTTCTGGAACATAGGCCAGGAGGGGCAGTTTTACATGGGGGCTTACGGCGCGGCGTTGGCTGCCTTCGCTTTCCCGAACCTCACCGCGCCCCTCCTTTTACCATTAATGCTGATATTGGGACTTGTGTTCGGCGGCCTTTGGGCTCTGATTCCTGCATTATTGAAAATAAAATTTTCAACAAATGAGACTCTTGTAACTTTGATGTTAAACTACATCGCTATCAAATGGATTTCATTCCTGCAGTATGTGGCGTGGAAAGATCCTACGGCTCTTGGTTTTCCCAAGATTCCCCGTTTTCATAACAACGCCGTGCTTCCAAATCTTTTTACTGTCCATATCGGCTGGATAATCAGCCTATGCCTCGCGTTTTTGCTGTACATATTGCTGAAAAAAACCAAGTTCGGTTATGAAATTGACGTAATAGGGGAGAGCGAGGCTACCGCGCGTTACGCCGGCATGAACGTGTACAAAATCAGCGTTTTCGCGATCATGCTTTCAGGCGGCCTCTGCGGTATTGCCGGCATGATGCAGGCCTCCGCCATTGAGCATTCTCTCTCGGACCAGCTTTCGGGCGGGCTTGGTTTTACTTCGGTTATTGTTACCTGGCTCGCCCGCCTTGAGCCGGGAAACATTATCGTCATGTCGTTTCTTTTTTCTCTGCTGATACAGGGCGGCAATTTTCTGCAATCCAGCTTGCGAATTCCCGCTTCCATTTCGCAGGTGCTGCAGGGTATCATCATTTTCTTTGTGCTTGGTTCCGAGTTTTTTATAAGGTACCGTTTCGCGCGGGAGAAAAACAATGGCTGAGTTTATTAATATGCTGACTTTGTTCCTGCAAACCTCAGTGCAGATGGGAACCCACATTCTATTTGCCGTGCTTGGCGGAATCATGTGCGAGAAAATCGGCAACCTTAACCTGGGCATTGAGGGCATGATGCTGTTAGGCGCTTCAGTCGGTTTTTCCGCCGCTCTCGCCACGGCGAATCCCTTCGCCGCCGTTCTTGCCGCGGGCCTTGCCGGTTCCCTTGGCGCTCTTATCTACGCGATAATTACAATTACGCTGAGGGGCAACCAGGTCGTAACCGGCCTTGTCCTCACGATTTTCGGAACCGGCGTAACGGGCTTTATCGGAAAAAGCCTCGCCGGAAACCCCCTGCCGGACGCTGTTCAAAAGGCATTCTCCCCGGTTAGCGTCCCCCTGTTGAGCAGGATACCGGTTATAGGGCAGGTCTTTTTTATCCAGAGCCCTTACGTTTTAGCCGGCCTAATTCTGGGAGTACTGCTTTATTTTTATTTTTACAGCACCCGAATCGGCCTTAACGCCCGCGCTGTAGGCGAGAACCCCGCTGTCGCCGACGCCGCCGGAATTCCCGTGATACTTTACAAATATGTTCATGTGATTCTAGGCGGTTTTCTCTGCGGGCTCGGCGGCGCGTATCTCTCCCTTGTTTTTGTTCCCCGCTGGCAGGAAAACATCACTGCCGGAGCCGGCTGGATAGCCGTCGCGCTGGTAATTTTCAGCACATGGAACCCGTTACGCGCAATTTTCGCCGCCTGTCTCTTCGGCGCCCTTCGCGGTCTTGGCTTCAAATTGCAAAATGTCGATCTAACCATCGCCGGAACCCGCATCATTTTTCATTCCCAGCTTCTTGATATGATCCCATATATCGCCACAATAGTCGTTCTCTTGATTATCACCAGAAGAAAGAAGAAAGAATACCAGGCTCCCGCGGCCCTGGGTACGTCGTATTTCAGGGAAGACAGATAAGGCGGCTGTATACTAAGATTTATCGGGCTTTAGTCCGGGCATATCCCATTCGGGCGGTATCTTCACGGGCATGCCGGTTTTGGCGTTCACAAAGGCCCAGGTGACTTTCGCCCTGGCAAGAATATCCTCGCCGCGCCTTATTTCCTGGGCAATGACCCCGCTGACGGCGCCTTTTTTTATGGGCCAGCTTTTTACGATCAGCACGTCGTCGGTGGTCGCCGGTTTTAAATAGTCGATTTCAATGCGGGCGATAAATACCCCGTAACCGGCTTCTATAGCCTTGTCATAATCGAAACCCACGTCTTTTAGATGCTCGTAACGGGCGACTTCCAGGTAATTAAGGTAGTTCGCGTTGTTAACATGGCCGTAGCTGTCACATTCATAGGTGCGTACCTGCAGCGTACATTCGCTTGTCATGATTCCATATTATCATAATTGCTTTTTCACGGCAATATTGGTATATTAATGACAGGAGAATAATATGTTTGAAGAAAAAGTTAAAGCCGCCCTGGAAAACGTGCGCCCTTCATTGCAGGCGGACGGCGGGGACGTTGAATTTGTGTCGCTTTCCGATGACGGGACCGTGTCGGTAAAACTTACCGGGGCTTGCGGGCATTGTCCGATGTCACAGATGACCCTGAAAATGGGAATTGAAAATTATTTGAAAAAGGAAATACCCCAGGTAACTTCTGTTGTAGGCGTATAACGGCCCGTAATGCTGTTTAAGCCTTTTGACATTGGCATTGTATTGTGCTCGCTTGGCGCCGTGGCCTTCTCGTTCTTTCTTGCCTATTCGGGCGCGGGCAATTCCGGCATGGTATACGCGCGCGGGGAGAAGGGCCAGTGGGTTTTTCCCGCAGACGCGTCGGAATCGTTTGTTGTTTCCGGGCCCCTTGGTGATACCGTGGTTGAAATCAACGATGGGGGCGCGCGTATCGCGTCGTCGCCCTGCGCCAACCAGACCTGTGTCAACGCGGGCCGCTTGCGTTCGCCGGGCCAGTGGGCGGCGTGCCTTCCCAACAAGGTAATGCTGTACATTGAAGATGGTGAAACCAAAAACAATGTTGACGCCGCCGCTTGGTAAAGATTGCCGTCACAGACTGGCCCTGCTGGGAAGCCTCTGTTTCTTCCTCTCAGCCATCGAATATCTGATCCCAAAACCTCTGCCCTTTATGCGAATAGGGCTCGCGAATATGCCTCTCCTTCTCGCCCTCGACATTTTCAGTCCCGGCAATTTCTTCCTTTTGGTTCTGTTAAAAATCATTGGCCAGGGAATTATCGGCGGCATGATCTTCTCCCATGTTTTTTTGTTTTCCATAGCCGGGACATTAAGCTCGGCCCTTGTTATGTTCGCTTTGCGCCGCCTGCTTGGTAAAAAACTTATCGGTTTCGCGGGGCTTGGCTGCGCCGGCGCTATGGCTTCAAACAGCGCCCAGCTTCTTTTGGCGCGTTATTTGGTTTTTGGCCCGGCGCTTCGTTATATGACCGCGCCTTTTCTCGCTTCAGGCCTTGTTACGGGCATTAGCCTGGGACTGCTCTGCGAGTACTTTTGCCGCCGTTCTGTTTGGTATTCATACGCGATGTTAAGAAAATTCACCACGGAGGACACGGAGGAGGAACACGGAGGCACGGAGGAATACGCTGGAAGAAATGACTCACATATTAATAACTCCGTGGAACTCCGTGAAACTCCGTGGTTAAATATTTTTAAAGTAACGCGTGCGGTTTTGCTTTTTATCACTGGCCTGTTAATGGCGCTGATTTTCATGTTCAGCCATTCCATTGAAGTCCGCGCGGCGAGATTTTTGTTTTTTTTATTGCTCGCTCTATTTTTCAGGAAAAAAATCAACCTGCTAACAACGCTTCTTTTTATGATCAGTATAGTTTTTTTCCATCTGCTTGTTCCTTCCGGGAAAGTGCTTGCCTCGCTTGGGCCTTTGCGTATAACGCTGGGCAGCCTGTACGCCGGAGTCGACAAGGCGCTTGTCGTTTTAGGCCTTGTGATTATTTCCCGCGTCTGCGTCAGAAGCGATCTCAGGCTGCCTGGAACCATAGGCGCGCTTCTAGGCGAATCGCTTCGCATGCTTGAACTTATGCGGGAGAGAAGGGGAACGCTCAATCGAAAACAGTTAATAAGCTCTATCGATCAATTATTGTTTGAAGTAGAGGCGGTAAAACCTGAAGAACCGGCGAATACACAAACTGAAAAACAGGGGATAAATGTCAAAACAGTCTTGTTGTTATGCGCGATGGTTTTAATTACGGCCGGAATGAGTTTAATTCCTCACTCCTAATTCCTCATTCCTAATTGTTCTGTAGTCTCGCGAGCCCGTTTCTGGCCTCATTGTAGTTGGGGTTTAGCCGCAGGGCCTGCTGGTAAGCGTCAATAGCCTGGGTTTTGTCGCCCACTTCTTCGCGCACGGAACCGAGCCTGTACCACCAAAGGGCAAGGTTTGGCTCAAAACGTAATGCCGTGGTATAGGCGATGTCGGCGTGGTGGTATTTTTGCGTTATACGGTAAATTTCCCCGGAAAAGAAATACGCGACGGAAACGCGGTCCCCCTGTGGCAGGGCGTTTGTGTAACGCTGCATATAGGCAAGCGAGCGTGTGTAATCGTCAAGGTAGAAAAAGGCCTCTCCCATTGTTTCCGTAATGCGGTATTCGTCAGGGAACGCTTTAAGTCCCCGTTCCCCCCAGCTTATGACTTCGGAATACCTTCTTTGGCGCTGTAAAGTCCAGGTTAAAACAGTATAGGTGGCGCGAGTGGCGGCGTTACGGGATACCTCGTCAAGGCATTGGCGCACGGCCTCATTGTAATGGGAATTGGCTTCGCTTGCCCGGTTCATGGCTTCAAGATCCCTGCCCCTGCGGTAGTTTTCCATCGCGGAAAGGGGCTGGGTTTCCGTCCCGCCAGGGCTTTGGGCTCCAACTGGAAAAGACGTGAGTATAAGAAAAATAACCGCGCTGAGAAAAAACCGCATTATTATTAGTTTAACACATTGCTCAGATAATTTGTATAGTTTCAGGTATAATTGAGCCTGTAGAAACGCATCGCGCGCTGTTTTTCTGGCCGCCGGTCAGGGGGCAGCTCTTTATTTCGATAAAGGCGGCGTCACATTCCCCTTTTTTAACCGAATCCAGTATTGTTCTGGCCTTGCCCAGGCTGTTGACAACCAGGCATTTAATCCCCTTTAAGTCAGCCGCCGGTTCTTCATTTTCAGCCCTAAGAACGTCAAAAGGGCTCTCCGGCAGGGCGGAAAAGTCTATGCCGACCATCCAGAACATCTGCGCGATCTCTTTTACGGTAAGCGTTATATCAGGCTCGCTGTCGAAGGGCTGTTTCACTATGCTTTTGTTGCTTATACAGGGCTCAATGGAAATGACCGTCGTTTTTTCTTCTTTTGTCAGCAAATTGAAGATTTCCCTGGGGCTCTTGCATGGCGAGAGGAGGGGGACAAGATCGGGGTAGAAATTCTCGACAAATTTGACCGCGCTCCGCGAGCAGCAGCTTATCATGGGCAGGTGTTTGCTGTTGTTTTTTACGCGGTTTCGCAGCTCGACGCTGAGTTCCGCCGCCGCGATATCCGTCGTGAATTGGGCGTCATACACATGGTCAAAGCCGAGTCGTTTGAGCGCGGTGACCATTTTGCCGGGATTGACTGTTCCTTCAGGAAGCCCGATCGCTTCGTCCAATTCCGAACACAGGGCTTTACTGAATTGAACGGCTGTGCGGGATTCGCTGTCGTGAATCGCTGCCCAGGCCCCGGCTGTTATATTGTGCTGGTGAATCGCGCCCACCGGACAGACCGTTTCGCACTGCCCGCAGAAAACGCAGGGGCTTTCCGTAAAGGGCTGGTTAAACGCTGTTGATATCCTGTAATTGGCGCTCCTGCGGGAACTGTTGATGGCGCGGACGGTCTGGATTGTCTGACAGGCTTCCACGCAGCAGCCGCATTTGACGCACTTGTCCATGTCGCGGGTCAGGCCGTTGTCTTCCTTTACCGGCTGCCGGATTGTCTCCTCGCGCTTGAAAGGCGTTTCCCTGACGCCCAATGTTTGCGCGAGTGATTGCAGCTTGCATTTCGTGCTTGCCGCGCAGTTTAAACATTCCTGCGGATGGTTTGCCAGAAGCAGCTCAATTATTGTTTTTCTGATATTGGCGATGCGGCCGTTATTCGTAACTACGCTAACGCCTTCCCACACGTCGTTGGCGCAGGCGGCGAGCAGCTTCCCCTTGCCGTCACATTCAACAACGCAGATACGGCAGATGGCGCGCCTGCAAAGATCGGGATGGTCGCAGAGGGTGGGGATGAACACGTTGGCCTTGCGCGCGGCGTCAAGGATCTTCGTGCCTTCGGGAACCGTAATTGGCTTGCCGTCAATGGTCAGGCTGACGCTCTTGTTCGGGTCGGGTGTGTGGTGGCTCATTGTTTCACCTCGATTTCGCTCTTGAAACATTTCCACGCGGTTTCCAGGGCTTTTGTGGCTGTCTGCCCGCCGCCGCAGAACGCTGCGTCACTCATGGTGCGGATAAGGCGGCGTAGTGTATCCATATCCTCATCAGCGAACCCGGAAGTTGAAATCTTTTTAAGAATATTCAGAACCTGTTTGTTGCCCTCCCTGCAGGGGACGCACTTGCCGCAGGATTCATGGACGAAAAATTCGGTGACGCTTTGCAGGTATTCGAGAACCGGGACCGACTCGTCCATGACTACGATCGCGCCGGAGCCGACGCCAAGGCCGGCTTTTCTCAGGTCGGTGTAACTGTATACGGTGTCCAGCAGCTCAGGCCCGCCGATTGGGCCGCTCTGTCCGCCGAGGTGGAAAAATTTCAGCTTCTTGCCCGGCGGAAGGCCGCCTCCCAATTCAGGATCGTAGATGATCTCTCGCAGGGTCAGCTTGCCGAGCGGTATCTCGAATACACCGCGGTTTTGAACATGGCCGGAAAGGCATATCAGTTTTGTCCCGCCTGAATCTGGATGGCCGATTTTTAAATACTCATCTCCCCCCATCTCAATAATCGAAGGGATATTCGCGAACGATTCAACATTGTTCACAAGCGTTGGCATCAGGAACAGGCCTACTTCCGCCAGGTGCGGCGGCTTTATGCGCGGGCGGCCGACTTTGCCCTCGGTTGAATTCAACAGCGCCGAATTTTCGCCGCAAACATAGGCCCCCGCGCCCGATATTACATAAATGTCAAAATCAAGACCCGTGCCCAGTATGTTTTTTCCAAGGAAGCCCGCTTCTCTTGTGTTTTTAATCGCGTTAATAAGCCGCTTCTGTATGGCGCGGTACTCACCGCGCACGTAAATATAACCGGCCTTCGCCCTGAAAGTTAAACCCGCTATAATAATGCCTTCCAGCAGTTTCAGGGGCAGCTTGTCGAGTATCAGCTTGTCCTTGAAGGTTCCAGGCTCGCCCTCGTCGGCGTTACAGACAATGTACTTGGGCGTTTCCGGTATATGAAGCAGGTGTTCCCATTTGCTACCCGCCGGATACGCCGCCCCGCCGCGGCCCAGCAGTTTTGCCTTCTTCACCTCGGCGATTATGTCTTCGCTTTTCATGGCGGCGGCTTTTTTTAAGGCCTCAAAACCGCCCGTCCTTAGGTACTCGACGACCGAAAGCGAATCATTGCAAATATTTTCTGAAAGAAGTTTTTTTAATTTTGACATTTGGCCGCCTCTTTTATATTTCCCGCCAAACATCGCTTTACAAGTTCTTTAACTTTTTCCTCGTCAAGATTGCCGAAAACCTCGTCGCCTATTTTCGCCACGGGGCCAATGTCGCAGGCCCCTACGCAGCTTGTGCGCGCAAGGGTTATTTTGCCGTCAGCGCTTGTCTCCCCGATTTTTATCCCCGCGGCGGCCTCGAACCAGCTTACAATCGTTTGGGCGCGTTGAGCCGCGCTCCCGAACCTGCAAGGGGCGCTCTCGCAAATCTCAATGAGGCAAGTCCCCCGGGGTTCAGTGCTGAACATGGCGTAAAAAGTAAGCACGTCATATACTTTGGTCAGAGGTACGTCCAGACGCTCCGACACCAGCTTCGCCCATTGTTTATCGACATAATGCTTGCCCGAAGCCGCCTGTATATCAAGCAGTACGGCTATGAGCTGCTGGGGATCATTATCGTAAGTTTTCAGTATTTCCAGAACAATGTTTTCGCTCATGAAGACAATATAACAAGAGAAGAAGGAAAAGGGAAGGGCGCTTCGGCAGGCTCAGCGACCACGCTTCGGCAGGCTCAGCGGCCGGGTCCATAAAGGGTGTACCCTGAGCCTGTCGAAGGGTTAGAACATATATACAAAACGCAGGTTCACCCAGTTGGTCTGCTTGATTCTGTCAGCCGTCACATACTCCCTCATAAACCGGTACGCGAGTTCGACATACATACTGTTTAAATTAAGCTTCACTTTAGGCTCAAAAGCAAGAGTTTTGTATGGGGCATTTTTCGCGGGCGCGGCCTCGCCAAAATCCTTCTCATAGATGGCTGTAAATCCAACTCCAAAAAGATCCGTTATGTTGTAGGTAATAACAGGTTTCAGCTTGAACGTCATTTTTTTGTAACCGGCGTCAAGACCCGTCCGGAGCTGCGCGTCCAAAGCGCCGGGGTTGTATTGGATGTACAGCCAGTTTATATAGTTGATACGGGTCTCCTCTTCCGCCGCAATACCAATCAGTTTGCCGTTTGCCCAAATAGCAAGGCCAGGCAGGACATTACGCAACGCACGTTCTTCGACACGGTAGATCATATCCATTCCCTCAGACTTGCCAAAAGTGGTAAGGCCGGAGTCTTTATCGCCGTCAAAACGGTACGCGGCGCGTACATGAAAGAATTCATGTGTGTAGGAAAAGCCCACAATGGTTTCCGACAGCATCGCCACCATATCGAATTCAGTATTGACCGCGTCGGTATTATTCTCATTTAACACAAAACCAAAGTTAAGGCCCGGCAGCATGTTGAGTTTGATTTCGACTCTAAGACCCGCGCGGTTATCCAATTCGTCCCAAATTTCCGGGCCGCCTGAACTCCAGGGCGACTGCCCCAGCCTGCCGCCGGAGAGCCTGAGCTGGTTGTCGAAAAAATCACCGTAGCCCATGGCGTAGGCCCAGGCCGGCGCTACGCCGCTGAAGTTCTGGGTTTCCCAGCGCATTTTAAAACCGATATTATCCTTTATTAATTCGCCGTCCAGCCGGATCCTTCCGGGAATGCCGGCGTCGTCGTTGTTCCCAATCCGCGCCCGGTTAATTGTTGTTTGTCCCGGTTCTTCTATATTGTCCCATAATAAACCGGTTTTTACCTCGCCGGAAAAATTCATTTCGATGTCACCGGCAAAAGCCGGCGCGGCCGCCAGAACCGCCGCGCACAGGGCAAGCCAAATTTTCTTCATGTGTATATCCCTATTTGGTAAACCTTACCGAGACAATGGACGAAGCAGGCAGGTCTAAAGAGCCTGTTTTACCGTCGGCGCTCAATACGACAATGTCCGAAGCCATAGCCTTAACGCCCGCGAGAGTGGTATCATTATTGGTAACGGCGTTAGTCCCATTGGAGGTAATGACCATGGATGCGCCTTTTGCCGCAAACGGAATACTGATATCCACCTGACCGACATCAGTTCCGGAAGTATAGCCGGGAGGACTGGCCCGATTAATTAATACCAGGGTGAGATCATAATCAGACTCATAAGCTGTTACGAATACATTGGCATTGCCAGGCTCCAGCGTGGCGGCGACTCTGGTTTTACCGGTCGCGTATTTGGCATAATGTGACAGGGCATAACCCCGGAACAGGGGTACGCCGTTGGCTGTTCCGTATTCGCCGTCACCTATCAGGCTGTAAAAGCGTTTTGAATACCACCAGATATACCCGTTAAAATCATTCACCATGCAGTCATGAAATTCCTTGACCACCTCCCAGACTTTCGACCATTGCGAATCTATTTCGAAGTTACCTGTTGTGTTTATCAGATGTTCGGTCATCCACACTTCTTTTCCCGCTTGAATAGCCCTGGAATGACGCCTCAGGCCGTCGCCGTATATATGGCCGCCTATCACGCCTACCGATGCCATCGCGGCGGAATCATTATATATGGGATTGTAGTATGCGTCACGGAATTGGAAAGATTCACCCGGCATTAGTTTTACCGTACCTTTGGATGGGGCAATATAATCTCCATAGTCACTGATAAAGTCGCGCATCTCCTGGCCCGTCCACTCGCAGCCGTCATAAGACACGGCAATATCCGGTTCATTCTGGGTTGAGATGTAGTCAATAGCCGCCCCGTTTTTCGCCATCAGGGCAATATAGTCTTTCAGATGCCTTGCGTAATCGCCATAATGTTCCGGCTTGAGTTTTCCGGTCTTGCGGGTGCCGTTTGTTTTCCATTCGCCCGGCGGAGTCCAGGGGCTTGCCAGAATAAGGGCGCCGTACTTCTTTGCCTGCCTGACCATATTATAATAATTTTTATGAGCGTCCGGAGCGTTTACCGGCGCTTCTTCAACGCCGTTAAACAGATCGTCCATATAGGGGTATATGCAAATACGGAAAAGGTTATATCCCAGGCCGTCGGGGCTGAACATTGTGTCAACATCAGCGTTGGTGACCTCCGGGCTGGTCCATACGCTCGACATTCCGCCAAAGCCGCGAATATACTGGTTTTTGGTGTTGGTATTAACGGTGATGGTGGCGGCCGGCGTTCCTGCCGCGGCGGAGCTAAACCTAATTCGCACGATATTGCTGGTTCTGACGGATGTTTTGGTGTCTTTGGTTTCATCGGTATTGGTAACCACAACATAGTAAAACGAGTCGCCCGTACCGGCGGACGGCGTAATACTTGTCTCCGCCCCATTTGTAGTTACTCCTTGTTCAATCGGGGTGGCTCCGGAAACGCCAAGCGTGGTATTTGAGTACCATTGAAATGACAGGGTTCCCATTTCCGAAGCGTTGATTACCTTTACCGACAGAGCCCCAGGGGTGTCGCCCGTGGTATAGTTCCTGCTCGCCATGTCGGATAAAACCGGCCATGCCGCTACGGTCGGCAGGGGGGGAGGTCCTTTTTCCTCTTTTTTGTCATCACCCTTTCCAAGATCGCCGCAGCTGAATACCAGGGTAAGTATCAGCATCATGCTGAATAATCCGGCCATTAACCATGTTTTTCGGGTCATAGTCATACAGAACCTCCAAAAAATTTATTTTTTCATTAGCCTGCACAAAGTACAGGCTAATGAATTTAGTCTTCTTCGTAGTACATTATTTGCCGTACTGTCATTTGATTTCCTTGCTGGACAAAGGCTGTCTTGCCATTGCCGCCCCACAAACTGACATCCCTCGGATCTAAAGCCTCAATAGTTTTGGTGCCGTCCGCGTTGCTAAGCGTAATATCCTTAATAAAGTATGTCCTTGAGTCGCTTGCGCCGCCGGCGGCGACAATCCCTACGGCAAGTAGGACGGTGCCTGTCGCGTTATCTTCCCATTTGTATTGGAGTCCTGAAGCAGTGCCGTATGTCGCGTCCCTTTTTCCAACAAGATCCAGTACATAGGGCTTCCAGCCGTCCGCGGCGTTCAGGGCCGGCATACCGTTTACTATGCCGCTCGGGTCTGACGCTCCGCCTGTGACGGGAGTAAGCAAAAGCCCGTCAACCGCGTTCTGCATACTGACTACGGTTTTTCCTGTCGGTATTTTTCCTTCCTGTTCCAGCGGGAAACTATCCTCATTATAGATACTTGTCGGGAAGGTTCCCCATGCCCTTATACGCCCGGTTAAGGTGCTGGAAGCTTTTAGTTTAAAGGTTACGCGGTCATAATCTCCCAGTTTGCCGCCATCGGGGATTTTAAACGCGTAAAGGGGGGCTGTTGTAGCTGTAGTAGTAATCATTTCCATCCATCCGCTAGGCTCTTCATCCGCCCATTTTGCCTTAAAGGTTACATTACTGGTAATCGGGGTAGAAGCGTTTACTACCATACCTGTTTCATCTACCCAGGCCAGGAAGTAGTAAGGCGGATCTTCGCCGGTTCTGTCCGGGTTCACGGGCCATTTTGCGGCGGTTACGCCGGGGCCTTTCTGGTTTTCATCTGATCCGATTACGTTGGAAACAACAAGGTTTTCTGTCTGTCCGTCATCATCATAATCAAACGTAACCGTAAACCGGGGCGCTTTGTAGAAGGTAATGGAGTTAACTCTAAAGCTGGCGACACTCGTCGCGTTTTGCGCCTGAATCCTGAGGCCTCCGGTATCCCCGGCTCCGGATACATCCTGCAGGCTCTTTTTCCCGTCGGCATTGCTCAGCCAGGGCTGCCTGTTTGTGCCGTTGCCGCCGTACGCGGTGGTGTTGCCTTTTTGCCTTAGGGCGACTCCGGTGCCGCTGCCGCTTTCGCCGCTTAAAATGTCGGTTAACATAATAAAGTAGTCATAATTGAGAGCGCTCTCATGGCTTGTCCCTACGTCAGTCGGGAAGGTATAGTCCAGAACGCCGTTGCTTCCCAGTTTGTATGCCCCGTCGTTATGATTTACCGCGGCGCCTGTTCCCGCTTCAAATATAGGCAGCTCATGGATAATGGTTCCGCCCTCTAACCTCGGCG
>Ga0268262_10003558_pt1 | contig 16786 bp, 13 predicted proteins | sample TergutNc150P3_FD_190354 | JGI IMG/M metagenome (GOLD analysis project Ga0268262, IMG submission 190354) | Nasutitermes corniger P3 segment gut microbial community from laboratory colony in Florida, USA - Nc150 P3 (SPAdes) (version 2) | ecosystem: Host-associated > Arthropoda: Insects >... | reverse complement strand
TATGAAAACCAGCCCCTCGAAAATCGCACTTGCGGCAGCCATTTTGCTTGCCGTGGCACTCTCATTTTCCTGTTCCGGCGGTGGCGGCGGAGACGATGAGGTTAATTCTAGCTCTGGGAAGAGCAAGTCTTCTTCTAGCGGCGAGGTGGCGGTTAAGCCGTGCGGCGGGGTGAGCTATGACCCTAAGCTCTATCGCTGCGAGCTTGGGGAACTTATAGGTAAATGCAAGGGTAAGGATTATTATGTTTCTTATCAGCAGTGCGTTAATGGGGTGGTTGTGGAAATTTCTATCAGTTCTAGTAGTGAAGATACTATCAGCCCCAGCAGTTCCAGTTTGCCTGCCACAGATAATTCATCTTCATCGATTGTTTCCAGTTCAAGTAGCGAAAATCCTAGCAGTTCTTCGTCTTCCATAACACCGAGTTCTTCTTCTATTTCTATAGATCCAAGTTCTTCTAGCATTGCTCCAAGTAGTTCCTCTTCGGTTGAACCAAGCTCAAGCTCCGTAGAGGTTTCTTCAAGCAGTTCAAGTTTGGCTTGCACGGCTGCAAATAACAACAATACTCAATATTGTTCCAATGGCATTATGAAAGAATATGGTTCTATGACGGACGATGATGGGAAAACTTACAAGACTGTGGAAATAGGCGACCAGATTTGGATGGCAGAGAATTTGAATTACGAAGTAAGCGGCAGCAAATGTTATGAGAATATTTCTGCCAACTGCAATACCTACGGTAGGCTTTACGACTGGGCAACGGCTATGGATATGCCTGGGTGCAACTCAACGTCTTGTTCTTATCAAATATTGGAGAATCATCGCGGTATATGTCCTGAAGGCTGGCATATCCCTAGCGATGCGGATTGGGATGTATTGATTACAGCGGTTGGCGGAGGCAAGTATTTGAAAGCAAAAAATGGCTGGAATAACTATAATGGGCAATCTGGCGGCGGTCAGGACACGTATGGCTTTTCCGCTCTGCCGGGCGGCTACGGCTATTCAGGTGGCAGTTTCATCAATGTCGGCAACTACGGCATCTGGTGGAGTAGCACGGAGGGCAATGCCTACAACGCCTACGGCCGGGACGTGTTCTACGACGACGAGGATGTCTACCGGAACTACGACAACAAGTCTTTCTTGCAGAGTGTTCGTTGTCTCCAGGACTAAGCGCGTTGATTTCGGCTACGCTCAACCAACGCTCATTGAGCGAAGCCGAAATGAGCGGTGCAATTGAGGAAATTTACTTTAAGGAGAATTCTATAGTAAAAAAGATGAGTTTTTCTACATTACCTTAAATGCCTCAAAAATACTTCAATATAGCTGGTCCTTGCAATTCAAATGAGCATTATATGCTTGACCCTTTGCGTAATATAAGCAAAGAACTGATGAATTTAATAGAGCGAAAGAGTTATTTTGTTATTCACGCCGCTAGGCAGAGCGGAAAAACAACACTGCTAAAAGAGCTTACCTGCAAAATAAATGCAGAGGGCAAGTATCATGCTTTATATTGCTCTTTGGAAAAGATACAAGGAATTGCAGAAGCAAAAGAAGCTATGCCACAGATAATAGACGTTTTAAAAATGGCTTTTTATGGCTCAAATATCCCAAAAGGAGATATGTTTGCAAAAGAACCTAGCAATATGGGTTTTGCTTCCTTGCTGCAATTTGAACTTTCAAAAGTCAGCAAAATTTTAGACAAGCCTTTGGTCATATTCTTTGACGAAGCCGATTGCCTTAGCAACGGAACTTTAATCACATTTTTAAGGCAGCTTAGGGATGGATATATAAATAGGAGCGGCGTTCCTTTTATCCATTCCATCGCTTTGGTAGGAATGCGCAACTTAAGGGATTACAAGGCACGTATTCGCCCAGACAGCGAAACGCTCGGCAGTGCAAGCCCATTCAATATAATTACAGAAGCAATGACTATCAGCAATTTCACCTGCGAAGATGTTGCGGAACTTTACAATCAGCATACCACAGCAATAGGGCAGGTATTTGAAAAAGATGCAGTAGGGTTTATCTTTGAGCAAACACAGGGACAGCCTTGGCTTGTTAATGCCATAGCTAGGGAAGCGGTTGAAAAAATTTGCAAATCTGATTACTCCGCTGTCATAACACAAGACATTGCAAGGCAAGCCATACAAAATATAATTTTGGCAAGGGGAACGCATTTTGACAGCTTAATGGAACGCCTGAGAGAAAACAGGGTTCGTTCCGTTATACAGCCATTGATTATGGGTGATGAAGCAGACAGAACAACCGATAATTATTTATATGCCAAGGATTTGGGTTTGATAAGGGACTTCAATGGAAAAGTTGAACCATCCAATCCAATTTACGCAGAAGTAATCATAAGAGCCATAACTTGCACCGCGCAGGAGGCTTTTAGAAACAGCAAACCTAATTCCGATTTGCCAAAGTATGTTATTAAGGGCAAAATAGACATAAACCATCTGCTCAAAGATTTTCAGTCTTTTTGGAGAGAGAACAGCGAGATTATCTGGGATGAACTTTATGAGGAAGGATTTCGTGAATACAAAGAAGCCTCTCCCCATTTGGTTTTGCAGGCATTTTTGCAGAGGGTGATAAATGGGGGAGGGCATATTTCAAGAGAGATGGCTTTGGGTAAAAAGCGTGTTGATATTTGCGTTGAATGGGAGAATCAAAAATACCCAATTGAGCTTAAACTTTACAAAGGAACTAAAACAATAAAAGATTCCATAGAGCAAGTTTTGGATTATATGGAGCGAGTAGGCTCAAAATCAGGCTGGGTGGTGATTTTTGACCGCACACCCAAAAAAAGCTGGAGCAAAAAACTTTACGTGAAAGAGGTCAAGCAAGCTGGGAAGAAGATAACGATTTTTGGGTGTTGAGAAACTTTTGTATATTCCTTTATATATGAAAACCAGCCCCTCGAAAATCGCACTTGCGGCAGCCATTTTGCTTGCCGTGGCACTCTCATTTTCCTGTTCCGGCGGTGGCGGCGGAGACGATGAGGTTAATTCTAGCTCTGGGAAGAGCAAGTCTTCTTCTAGCGGCGAGGTGGCGGTTAAGCCGTGCGGCGGGGTGAGCTATGACCCTAAGCTCTATCGCTGCGAGCTTGGGGAACTTATAGGTAAATGCAAGGGTAAGGATTATTATGTTTCTTATCAGCAGTGCGTTAATGGGGTGGTTGTGGAAATTTCTATCAGTTCTAGTAGTGAAGATACTATCAGCCCCAGCAGTTCCAGTTTGCCTGCCACAGATAATTCATCTTCATCGATTGTTTCCAGTTCAAGTAGCGAAAATCCTAGCAGTTCTTCGTCTTCCATAACACCGAGTTCTTCTTCTATTTCTATAGATCCAAGTTCTTCTAGCATTGCTCCAAGTAGTTCCTCTTCGGTTGAACCAAGCTCAAGCTCCGTAGAGGTTTCTTCAAGCAGTTCAAGTTTGGCTTGCACGGCTGCAAATAACAACAATACTCAATATTGTTCCAATGGCATTATGAAAGAATATGGTTCTATGACGGACGATGATGGGAAAACTTACAAGACTGTGGAAATAGGCGACCAGATTTGGATGGCAGAGAATTTGAATTACGAAGTAAGCGGCAGCAAATGTTATGAGAATATTTCTGCCAACTGCAATACCTACGGTAGGCTTTACGACTGGGCAACGGCTATGGATATGCCTGGGTGCAACTCAACGTCTTGTTCTTATCAAATATTGGAGAATCATCGCGGTATATGTCCTGAAGGCTGGCATATCCCTAGCGATGCAGACTGGAATGTTTTGATGACGGCAGTTGGCGGTGCCGAAACAGCAGGCAAGTATTTGAAAGCAAAAAATGGCTGGAATAACTATAATGGGCAATCTGGCGGCGGTCAGGACACGTATGGCTTTTCCGCTCTGCCGGGCGGCTTCGGCGATTCAGGTGGCAGTTTCAGCAGTGTCGGCATCAACGGCTTCTGGTGGAGTAGCACGGAGGACAGTGCCAACTACGCCTACAGCCGGAGCATGGTCTACGACTACGAGGATGTCGGCAGGTTCAGCCACTTCAAGGGCAGCTTGCAAAGCGTTCGTTGTCTCCAGGACTAAGCGCGTTGTGTTAGCGAAGCAAACACAATGCGCCGCCGCTAGCCGCAAGGCAAGCGGTGCAATTGAGGAAATTTACTTTAAGGAGAATTCATTATGAAAACCAACATCTCAAAACTCGCGCTAACGGCAACCTTATTGCTTGCCGCAGCATTAATCTTTTCCTGCACCGATAGCGGTGGGGGCGAGCCTGGAGTTTCCGGCTCGTCTGTTATAGACGAAGATGAGGACAGCTCCAGTTCAGAAACGGATGAGCCGTGCAATGGCGTAAGCTATGACCCAGACACTTATCGCTGCGAATATGGAGAACTCATAGGCAAATGCAAAGGCGTTGATTATTATATCAATTATGAACGATGCGTTGATGGAGTAGTTATTGATGACGGTGGGGTAGTTATTGTCATTTCTAGCTCGTCTGTTGCTAGAAGCAGCAGTTCCAATAACATTTCATATATCTCGTCTTCTTCAATAAATGCTAGCTCCAGCAGTCTCTTAGTTTCCAGCTCATCTATTGCAAGAAGCAGCAGTAGCATCAATTCCAACCCCAACCCCGTAGTTCCGTCTTCGTCTAGCAACAACGAACCGGGCAACCTAATCATAAGCGGCTGCCCATACACAACCACCTCTTCCAATGCGCTTGATGTTCACGCTATGAGTACAAATCCAGTAAGCGTGAGCATTTACCTTTCAACGGCAAGCACAGCCGCAGGCAGTGGGATAATGAGGACTTCAAACACAGTCACCTGGACAGGAACAAAGGTTCCAAATGGCACATTCACCATTGTGATCAGTTTGCTTCTAAGCGGAGATATGGCTTTTTTCAAAGCCACGGGAGTTACACTTGCCAATGGCAGCGGAACTGTAGCTTGGACCAAATTTAGTCGGTTTGATTAGTTATATAAGCATTTTTCTATATTACAGCTATGGCAAAGGTCAAACTCACAAAAAACGCTTTAAAGGCAGAACGTGATGCCCTCAAAAGGTTTCAACGCTACCTGCCAACATTGCAACTGAAAAAACAGCAACTCCAAATGGAAATCAGAGGTGTGCAGTCCAGGGTTGAATCCAAAAGGCGAGAAGAAGCAGCCTTGCTTGCAGATATGGATAATTGGATAAAGCTATTTGCAGAGCCAGTTGAATGGGGCAAATATCTCAAAGTTGACAAAGTTCTTTTGGGCGAGGGCAATATTGCCGGAGTTACAATCCCGGTGTTTGATAGCGTGGTTTTTGGACGCAACATTCCAGATTTGTTCGATACACCGGTTTGGATAGACGATGGCATTCGCGCTTTGGAGCATTTGGTTAGCTTGCGCTTGGAGCGCAGGGTCATAGAAGAGCAATTCCGCCTTTTGAGCGAAGAGCTTAGAACCACAAACCAAAGGGTAAATTTGTTTGAGAAGGTGAAAATTCCAGAAGCAAAAGAAAACATTCGCGTTGTTCGCATATTCCTGGGCGACCAGCAGACAGCCGGCGTTGCAAGGTCTAAAATAGCAAAGAACAAGAGTGTTGCCAAGAATGCAGCCGAAGCTGCTTAATATGCCAGATACTTTATACGAACTCTCGCTAGACGGCTCATATATCGGTCCTCTAGACTTGCTTTACCTATTGATGAAAAAGGAAGAGATTTCCTTTGAAAAAATTTCCATAGCCAAAATCGCAGAACAATATTTGGAATACATACAAGATTTGGAAAATGTGGATTTATCCTACGCAGGCGAATTTTTAGCCCTTGCCAGCCGTTTAATGTATTTGAAGGCGAGGGAACTTTTGCCGCGTGACGAACAAAGCCCAGAAGAGTTGCTGGATATTGAGCTTGAACGCGAAGCTCTGCTGCTGCAAATGCAGGAATATCAAAAATTCAAAAGGGTTGCGCTTGGCTTGCAAGAGATGGAAGAAAAGAATTTTGGCACTTATGGGCGTGGGCGCATGGAGAAAATAACCAAGGATTCCCAGCTTGCAGATGCCAATATATGGCAGCTTTTCAAGGCATTCCACAAAACGCTGCAAATTCATTCATACAACAGCGTTCATACAATAGAAGTGGATAATGTAACCACGGAAGACAGGGAGCAATACATAAACGAATATTTGGGAAAATACGGCAGAGCGATGTTTGATGAATTGCTCGGCAGAGAGCGAATGCCCATAATGGTTGCCGTAACTTTTTTTGCAATGCTTGAACAAACCAAGGCAGACAATGTTGTGTTCAGGCAAAGCGAAACCAATGGACCTCTTTGGCTTTATCGCAAAAAACAAAGCGAGGAATACAGAGAAGAACTCGCCCAAGAAAAAACCTACTACTCGCCAGACCCTGATGTTTTGAACAGTTTAACAGATTATTTGCAAGGGCGTTCTTCCAAGCAAGAGATGGAAGAGAAAAATTCCTTGGATTTTGTGCTGAAAAATGCAATGACTTTGATAGACAGCGGCATTAAAATAGACGAAAACGATGTACAATCCATGCTCGATGGTGTATATGTTAAGCCATAGATTTTTTCACGAGCAGGCTCATATAGAAAATCGTCACGAGTTTAAACGGCATATATTGTTAATTGTTCTCAGTTCGCTAGCCTTTTTAATTTACCGTTATTTTTGCCATAGACAGGAATACGAAGCAGATCGCTTGGCTGCGAAAAAATGCGGCAAAGCTGCTGCTCTTGAAAGCCTTGAATTATTGCGTGCGCAGGAGAAAAAGGTCAGTTTTTTGGCTAATTTTTTCTCTTTGCACCCAAAGACGGAAAGGCGGATTGCGAAAAATTTCTATTTTACTCCCAAATGAAACTCCGTTCGCTTACCACAATAGAAGGTCGCAATATGGCTGGAGCGCGTGCCCTTTGGCGCGCTACGGGCACAAAGGAGAGTGAGTTTGGCAAGCCCGTTATTGCCGTTGTGAACAGTTTCACGGAATTTGTGCCCGGGCACGTGCATTTGCAACCCGTTGGCAGGTTAATAGCAGAGGAAATCCGCAAAGCAGGCGGGGTTCCAAAGGAATTCAACACCATAGCCATAGACGATGGCATAGCAATGGGGCATAATGGTATGCTCTACAGCCTGCCCAGCCGCGACCTCATTGCCGATTCCGTGGAATATATGGCAAACGCGCATTGCGCAGACGGTCTTGTGTGCATCAGCAACTGCGACAAGGTTACTCCAGGAATGCTCCTTGCCGCAATGAGGCTGAACATCCCTGCCGTATTTGTTAGCGGCGGTCCAATGGAAGCGGGCAGAGCAACGCTTTCTGGTGGCAAGGAAGTTCATTTGGATTTGATAGATGCAATGGTTGCCGCCGCAAACCCAGAAGTTTCTGAAGATGATATGAAAAAAATTGAAGATGCGGCTTGCCCCACTTGCGGCAGTTGTTCGGGAATGTTCACGGCAAACTCAATGAACTGCCTAACCGAGGCTCTTGGGCTTTCTCTGCCCGGCAACGGAACACTAATTGCAACTCACACGGAACGCAAAAAATTATTTGAGCAAGCCGCAAAACTCTCCGTTGAGCTTTGCACCAGATTCTACGATAAAGATGATGCCTCTGTTTTGCCCAAAAGCATTGCCACAAAAGAGGCTTTTGAAAACGCCATGCGGCTAGACATCGCTATGGGCGGTTCAACAAACACCGTTTTGCACATACTTGCGGTTGCGCACGAAGCCGGAGTGAATTTCACAATGAAAGACATAAACGAGCTTTCTCGCTCAACGCCTTGCCTTTGCAAGGTTGCTCCAAGCGTGAATTACATTCATATAGAAGATGTGCATAGGGCAGGCGGAATTCCTGCAATTTTGGGCGAACTAGGCAGTGCAGGACTCTTGAACTTAAATGTGAATATGGTGCATTCCAAGGGACTTGGCGAGTATTTGAACAAATGGGATATAGCGCGTGAGTCTGCTAGCTCAGAAGCCTCGGAACGCTTTTTAGCCGCGCCTGGGCGCAAATTCAATTTGGAAGCGTATAGCCAAAACGCAAAATACGAGAGCCACGATTTAGACAGAGAAAAGGGAGCGATAAGAAATTTAGCGAACGCATATAGCAAAGATGGAGGGCTTGCGGTTCTCTACGGCAATTTTGCGCTAGATGGTTGCGTTGTGAAAACAGCGGGAGTGGATAGCTCAATTTGGAAATTCACAGGACCTGCGGTGGTATTTGAAAGCCAAGAAGAGGCGGCAGAGGGAATTTTAAACCGCAAGGTTAAAAAAGGCGATGTGGTGATTATTCGCTACGAAGGTCCAAAAGGCGGACCGGGTATGCAAGAAATGCTTTACCCCACAAGCTACCTAAAAAGCATGGGGCTTGGCAAGGAATGCGCTTTGGTCACAGACGGCAGGTTCAGCGGAGGCACAAGCGGGCTTTCCATTGGGCACGTTAGTCCGGAGGCTGCGAGCAAAGGCAATATAGCTTTGGTTAAAAACGGCGATGTTGTAGAAATAGATATTCCAAACAGAACCATAAATATAAACATAACAGAAGCGGAGCTTGCAGCACGGCGCGCAAATATGGAGAAACTAGGGGACAAAGCTTGGAAGCCCATTAATAGAGACAGGCAAATTAGCCAGTCGCTAAAAATTTACGCAAGTCTTGCAACAAGCGCAGACCAAGGCGCAGTGAGGGCAAAGTAGGTTATGCCGTTTTTGCGATTTGCCATTGTATTTGCGTTTTTTGCCTTTTCCATTGCAAGGGCGCAACTCGTAGATTTTGCTGTTTTGGCAAATGGGATTTCAAAAGGTACAACTTCACCAATTTTGATAGAAACCGTTTACGGCGAATCTCTAACCTTATCTGTTTCTCCGGCAACCGAAACTTTTGAATGGATACTTTCCAATACAGTGCAAAGTACAGGAAGTTCCTATTCTCCAAAATTTTCAGTAAATAATCCGCTGCCGGGCATAAGCATACCAGAAACTTACCAGATAAGGCGAAAGGAAGATGATTTAACGAAAACAATAATTATAACCATTCAAAGTCGTCCAATTTTCATAGTTTCTTTTGATACAGATGGCGGAACGCCAATGGCTATAGCTCCGCAAACTGTGATGAAAGACAGCCTTGCCAAAAAACCAACAGAAACTTTAACAAAAACGGGCTATGATTTTGACGGCTGGGATTTTGACTTTAGTACTCCCATAACAAAAACTACCATAGTTAAAGCAAAATGGAAAATTAAAGTATATAAAGTTTCCTTCGATTCCGATGGCGGCAACCCTGTGCCGGCAACCCAAAACATAAATTACAACTACACTGCAAGCACCCCAACACCGCCTCCAACAAGACCGGGTTATAATTTTGACGGCTGGGATTTTGATTTTAGCACTCCCATAACAAAAGATACCACGGTTAAATCAAAATGGAATATTCAAAAATTCACCGTTTCCTTCGATTCCGATGGTGGCAGCCCTGTGCCAGCAATCCAAGACGTACCATATAACTCTAAGGTAAACCCTCCAACACCTCCAACAAAACCAAACTACAATTTTGACGGCTGGGATTTTGATTTTAGCACTCCTATAACAAAAGATACCACAATTAAAGCAAAATGGAAAATTAAAACATATACTGTTTCGTTCAATTCTGGTGGCGGTGGTGCTGTGCCAAGCCAAACTGTAAATCATAATGCCACTGCAACTGAACCACAGCCAACAAGACCGGGCTACAGTTTTAACGGCTGGAATTTTGATTTTAACACTCCTATAACAAAAGATACCACAATTGTGGCAAAAGGATGGACTATAATAAAATACACCATAACATACGACCCAGGTGGCGAGACAATGATTCCAGCTTCTCCTCCAACATCTTACGATGTAGAAAGCCCGTCTATAACATTGCCTACTTTTAATGAGCGATGCGGCTGGAAGTTTGAGGGCTGGTTTGATAACCAAAATTTTTCAGGAACAGCGAAAACTTCAATTCCAACTGGAAGCACGGGCGACAAAAATTTTTACGCAAAATGGACACCATCGCCAATCACGCCAACAATAAATATGCTTTCTCCCTCTCTTCCCAACAATAAAAATTATGATGGTTCCCAAATAGCACCAGCAACTGTTAGCAGCACAAGCGCGTGCCCAATGGGTGCTATAACTGTCCTCTACAACGATGCCACCGAACCACCTAAAAACGCCGGAACTTATCAAGTATATGCCTCTATAAGCCAAAACGAAAACTATACCGCAGCAAAAATTCAGCTTGGAAGCATAACCATAAGCAAAGCTAACGTAACCTTTAGCATTTTGGCAACAGTAAGCGATAAAGAATACGATGCCACAAACATTGCAACAATAAAAAGCATTTATTTTACTCCTACCAGCACACCTTATGGCGATAAATTAACCGCAAGCGATTATTCTGCAAGCGCAAATTTTGAGAATTCGAAAGTGGGAACACATAATGTAATATTAAATATAAAATGGTTAAATGGTCCCTTGTCCCAAAACTATAACCTCATTACCGGAACAATCGATCCCATATCTGCTACAATAAAAAAAGCAACAAGTACTATACTAGAAATAGAGCCAGAAGATTATGAACTTTCCAACCCGCCTGTTCCTCACAAAATCACCATTAACAAAAGTCCGTATCTAAGCAATAGCGATGTGAAAATTGAATACAAAAGAGACGGAGATGCAAACTATGTTTCAATACAATATCCAAATAGAATTGGAAACTGGACTGTTAGGGCAACAGTTGATGGAAATGAGAACTATGAGGGAAAAACAGATGAAAAGCGTTTTGTTGTTACGAGAAGCAAATCAACAACCGTTGGGCATAATATTGAATTTGATCCATCAGGTTTTTACCTTGACTCGGCAAAGAGCGGCAAGCAGCGATATTATTACGTTGCTGGCGCAAGCCTTTGCAATATAAAAAGCACCGAAATACATATAGCGATACTAGAGCGAGATATATATTTAAGAGAAGGAAAAGTAGGACAAAATATGCAAATAGAAAGCCACATTGATGCAAACTTATTGCCTCACTACAAAATTACATTTCCCTTTGGCAAGCCAGGTGTGGATACGCTCTTTTACGAACTGTTTTCAAGAGAGGCTATGGCTAGCAATTACAGCGAACAAGACACCATTTTAATAGAAACACCTGTTCCCTTTGAAACCGTTGTTGGGCAAAAATGGAACAATGTTTTATTTGTGAATAATAACTACCAAACAAATGGAGGTTATAAATTCACAGATTTTGAATGGTTCAGAAATAATGAAAAATCCCGTATCAGCAATTTGCAATTTTATTCCGCCGGACCAAGCAGCAAAGACACTCTAAATCCAATTGATATTTACAAGGTTGTTATGCATACCGCAGATGGCATTAGAATTTCCACCTGCGAAGGCAATGCAATAATCAAAGAAGTTCCCGTGCAAACACCAAAACCAACACTCAAAAAACAAGTGCTTGGCATTAAGGAAAAATCCATAAATCCCAGTTCAAAAGCTTACAATTTAAATGGCAAACTAACAAAAGAAACATCCGCAGGGGTTTACATTGTTGAAGAATAGAAACAAAAAAATTCTGTTTACCCTGCTATTTCTGGTTCAGACAATTTTTGCTCAAACTTTGTATGAATTTGACGTGAATTATGGCATTGGGGCTTCTGAGCTTTTGTTTAACAGCGTTCCGGGTTTTGCAATTTCAATTTATCCCATTGAAAATTTTGGTTTTTCTGCCGGGCTTCAATATTCCTGGCGTTGGCAAACAAAAACAGGTTCAATAAAAGATAACTCTAACTCAGTCGATAGTGAAGGGGATTCCCTTATTCTTAGGTATTCAATAGACAAATACGAAGAAAGACTGTCTGCAAGAATTTTGCAGGTTCCTCTTCTATTTAAATATGGCAACGATTTATACTATGTAGCAGCAGGCATGAAAATTGGAGCGGTTCTAAAAGCTAACTCAAATGTAGATTATAGCGGATTGGAAACGGAAGGTTATTACCCTAAATATAATCTTGCGCTTTCTGCTCCTGCATACCAGGGCTTTGGAGCGCAAGAAGACTCGGCTTTCAAAACAAAATTATCATCAAAAAAATTAATTATGCTCGCTTTGGAGGGCGGCTTAAAACTGAAATTTAATGATAATTTTGCCATGCTCACAGGTGTATTCGCAGATTACTCTTTCAATAAAGGTTTCAAAAGGAATTTAGGGCACGTAATAGAAAGAGTGGAAAACCAAAATTCAAGCGGGGCAATCCTTGAGGTGAGCGATAGATGGAAATCTTGGCGCCCCTGGAGCGTAGGGGTTATAGCAAAATTTTCCTTTACGGTAGGGCATGATAAGCCAGAAATAGAAGAGGAACCGCCCGTAGTTGAAAATCCACCGCGAAATCATAGCATAACCGTAATGGCAAACATTCCGCTTGTTCCGCCTGTCCCTGTTTTGCCACCACCTCCAGAACCGATAGATACTGTGCAATATAAGATCGATCCCATTACTGGCTTGCCTGAATTTATGTTGACCAGAGAAGCTGATTTTGTGTTTTATTATCCAGATGACCGCATCACCCCAACCGATTCTTTTCACCTGGCTTTGATTTCGCAAATATCAGATATTCTCAGGGAGAAAAACAAATCTCAGCTTCATTGCGTAGGATACTCAGAAGTGCTCTCTTCCGAATCTGTGGCTTACGAAACTGCATTCCAGCGCGCGATTCAAATTCGCTTCACCTTAGTGCGTTTTTACGGCATAGCAGAAAGCCGAATTTTCATCTATTCTCGTGGTTCAAATAACACAGGCTATAAAAGAACAGAATGTTTTGTGTTTGCTCCTTGACAAATTCTTAATATTTTATTATATTTACTTGTAGACAATTTATAGGATATTTCAATATCCACGCCCAAATGGAGAAACCTTATGAGAAGTAACCTCTCTAAGATCACGTTGGCGGCAACCTTCGGGCTTGCCTTGGCATTAACCTTTTCCTGCTCTGGAGACAGCGGGGGAGGCAACGACCGCCATGTTGTGAAAAAAGAAAAAATATCGGGAGTTTCCCAGAAAGGTCCTTTTGCAATGGGTGCAACGGTTACAATCTACGAGTTGGATGAAAACATGAATGTCACAGGAAATCCCATCATAGGAAAAACAACCGATGACAATGGAAATTTTGAGATAAAAATAAAAAACGGCAAACTAGCATCTCCATACATCATTATTGAGGTAAACGGAAGCTATGCCAACGAAGTGACTGGTCTGCCATCAACTAGCGCAATAACGCTTAAATCGGTGGCAAATGTGTCTAACAAAGACAGGGTTAATATAAACGTTTTAACGCACTTGGAACACGACAAGGTTTTGAAACTTGCCAGAAGCGGCGCAAAGTTTGACGATGCGAAGAAGGAAGCGCAGAAGCAGGTGCTTAATGCCCTTGGCATAAGCGAAAGCGGGGCAAAGAGCAGCGAAGACATGGCTATTTTCAGCAACAGCCCAAGCGATGCCGCATTGCTTTTAGTTTCCATTTTGTTGCAGGGAAACAGGACAACGGAAGATGTTGCCAATTTGCTTGATGCAATCAGCGGTGAAATAAGGGAAAACGGGACTTTGAGCGGTTCAGTCAAATCCGTTATTGAGAGTGGGTTGGCTGGCGTGGATATTGAAAAGGTGAAAGAGAACCTTCGCAGTTTGGATTCCACAGTCAATGTGCCTGATTTAGATGATTTCTTCAAACCGAAAGAGCAGCCGAGCAGTTCATCTGTTATTCCAAGTTCAAGCTCTGAGGAGCTTTCTGTGCCTTCTTCGTCCAGTGAGCTTGCTGTTGTGCCGAGTAGTTCATCAAGTGTGCCAGTATCTAGCAGTTCAAGCACAATATCAAGCAGCTCAACTCAAATTGTTCGCGGCACACCTGTAACTTATAGAGGTGATACTTACCAAACAGTTGTAATTGGCACTCAAACTTGGTTTCAGAGTAATTTGAATTATGCTATTGATGGTAGCAAGTGCTACGGCGATGATCCTGCTAATTGTGCCAAGTACGGGCGGTTGTATAATTGGGAAACGGCGATGTCATTATGCCCTTACGACTGGCATTTGCCAAACGATGCTGAGTGGAAAATACTGAAAGATTTTGCAGGAGTTAAGCTGAAAGCGGCAAGCGGTTGGAACGATGACGGTAATGGCACAGATGATTATGGTTTTTCTGCTTTGCCTGGCGGCAAATACGAGATGCTCGGCAGAAACTTCGAATTCCAAGATGTCGGCTACGTCGGCATCTGGTGGAGTGCTACGGAGAACAAGGAGGCTGGCTACGCCAACACCCTGTACATAAGCAAAGGCTGTAGCGGCTGCGATGCTCCTATGAACATAGGCAACGGCACTAAGACCGGATTATATTCAGTGCGTTGTCTCCAAGGTCCTGCTCCCGTGCCAAGTAGTTCATCAAGTGTGCCGCCGAGTAGTTCAAGCAGTGTACCTAGCAGTTCAAGCATAGTATCAAGTAGCTCCGTTCAAATTGTTTATGGTGATTCCGTTTGGTATGAGGGTGAATGGTACCGAACAGTTGTAATTGACACTCAAACTTGGTTTCAGCGTAATTTGAATTTTGTTGTTGCTGGCAGCAAATGTGGTAACACAGGTTCTCTTACAGATGATAACACGAGTATTTGCGAAACCTACGGCAGATTGTACGATTGGGAAACGGCTAAAACAGTATGTCCAACAGGTTGGCACTTGCCAAGCAACGAGGAATGGAGCAAGCTGTACCGCTATGTGGATGGCATGAGCGGTACGGATACTTCATATACTAGCCGCTCCGCTGGTAAATATCTTAAAGCTACGAGTGGTTGGAATACCGCAAGCAATAGCTATATTTTCAATCTGGACACTTATGGCTTTGCGGCTCTACCAGGTGGTTTCGGTGCAAGTGGTAAGTTCGGCAGCGTTGGTACCAATGGTTACTGGTGGAGTAGTTACATTGAGTACAGTTCCACGAACGCATACGCACGATCCATGAGCTTCAATAGCGACGGTGCCGAAGCTAACAACCGCGATAAAACTGATATGCTCAGTGTCCGTTGTATCAAGAATTAACAGATTTTTCAGGATTGCAATACGAAATGCAATCCTGTTAATCATTTTGCAAAATGAACCATAGTGTCAAAAACCATAGACAATGATTCTGCCGTATAGTTGCGAAATTTCAACAGATAACGAAAATTTGAAAGCCATTCGTAAAACTCTATTTTAGATGAAAGTTTATTTATGGATTGTAAATCTATTTTTCCATCTTCCTTTTCTGAGCATAGGCATAACCCGTGGAATATGGCAAAAATTTCATTGACCTCACTTTCAAAGAGCGTATCATCGCTACCATTTTTAGGTAAAATTGGTTTGAATCTCATTATGGCATAAGCCGTGAGACCTGCTACTTTTTGCGATTGGGCAAATCCTTCAATTCCATACCTTGCTTTCATAGCTCGTAAGTCTTGCAAATAGTGTTTTATAGTAGATTTTAAAAGCGACCTATTGAGTGTGAATCTTGCACCATCTATATCGCCCATTTTCACAAGCAGCAGAAATGCTGCAAACATAGACTCAATTCTTTTATTTTCATTATCTTCGCCTGTATGTTCAGTTTGCACGGTCAAATTCCCTTGATTTTTTTAAAGCCATAGAGAAAGGCTCTGCCCAAGCATTTGCCGCAGTAACAAAACCTTTGGCGGTTAATTTGTGGGAATGATTGGAACATTTTGGATAGCCGTTGTCTGGTTCCTTGAATGTTTCAAGGTAGTAATCTAAACCTGGAATGTTATCTGGATCTATGGGGTCAAATAATGGCATGTTATCTCCTTTTTTAAATATATAAATAAATTAAACCAACATCCACATCCCAAACACAATGCCGGTGATAAACAACGAGGCATAAACAGCAAAGGAACCGTTCTGCGTGAGGCGAACTCCTTTGCCCAGCCATTGCAAAACGGTGGCTATGCAATCACCCATTGCATCTATAACATAATGGTCAAACCCTTTTAAGAAACCTGCCACGACTTTAATTAAAAAGCTACGGGTAAAGGCGTAATACATTTCGTCAAAGTAAAATTTGTTGTAAATAATTTTATACAAAGGCGAGCGAATATCTGTTTCCAAAGCCGCCTCTGCATTCACGCCCTTGCGAGCATAAAAAAGCCACGCAACCGTTATGCCCAAAACACCAGCCAAGCTAGCCGCAAAAGGCAGCCACTCTGGATGTGTGTGAGAAATATGTCCCAAGATAGGGGAGCCTTCAAAAAGGGGCGGTGTTTCAACGAATGCCGCAAAAAACTTATGCGAAACAAAGCCAATAGCCGCCGCAGGAATTGCCAAAACAACAATGGGGAAAGTCATCCAAGGGTCTTCGTGGGCGTGGGCAACGTGCTCGCTTCTCGCATTGCCGTGGAATGTTAAAAAGAACATACGGAACATATAGAATGCTGTTAAGCCACCTGTGAAAAGCCCCGCAAAGAACACCGCATAATTGCCTGCTGCCCAAGCAGAAAGCAAAATTTCGTCTTTGCTCCAAAAACCGGAAAATGGCGGAATACCCGCTATTGCAAGGCAGGCTATCAAGCACGAGAAATAAGCGAAAGGCATTTTTTTGCGAAGACCACCCATTGCATCTAAACTATTGCTATGCACGGAGTGTATAACAGAACCTGCTATCAAGAACAACATGCACTTAAAAAATGCGTGATTGAAAACGTGGAACATTGAGGCTGTGTAGCCGCCAACGCCAA
>Ga0268262_10003557_pt1 | contig 16789 bp, 18 predicted proteins | sample TergutNc150P3_FD_190354 | JGI IMG/M metagenome (GOLD analysis project Ga0268262, IMG submission 190354) | Nasutitermes corniger P3 segment gut microbial community from laboratory colony in Florida, USA - Nc150 P3 (SPAdes) (version 2) | ecosystem: Host-associated > Arthropoda: Insects >... | reverse complement strand
CGCCTCTGCGTGAGAATATTTGAAGGTAAATTAGTCGTACATAGAGGTCAAAACGAATACGATATAGGCCATTAATACCCGGAGGAACACTAAATTGAGGTGATGAGAGATAAACTTTAAATTGCTGAACCAGTCTGCGTACCCATTGACATTCAGGTTGGCGCATAGCCGCGCCGCGCTTTCGTTTGCCCCCAAAGCCGCGGCAATAAGCCGGGTGTTCCGCCTGCCGCTTCCGACCTCTGTCCCGGTTCCGGCGACATTCGTTTCATACCACCCCCAATCGGCGGTGAATTCCGTCCCGGCGGGCGCGGCATCCAAATACCGCCAGCCGTCCGAGGCAAAGCCCTTGTCGTAAAACACGATGCCTCCCGCAGGGCCGGTGTCCCCTAACTTGTAGTCGTCTGGGCGTAAAGCCCCGTGCATACAAACAATGCAAAAAGAACAACAATTGCCTTTTTCATATTGAAAAATGCTACAGTGCATCAAAAGAAAATCGGTATTATCGATGCTAATTTCTATTGTTGTTTTTACTACTTTTTATTGTTGTTTTAGACATTGGGCTCCGGTACTATTAGCCCTTCAAATTCAATGAAATTATAAAGAAACATGAAGGTTTACCAGCAATTCATCTTAGTTGACAAAACCAAACTTTTAAAATAATTTAGAAATAAGAGGATACAATCATGGCAGAAATGATTTTAGATATTCAGACAATACCGGAAGTTATTCTTTCAAAAATTTCAACAAAGAAGGTCAAGGTTTACGAAGAAAATGGCACTATTACATTAACACCATATTCTGATGAAAAACCGCGTTTTGATCATTTAGTTGGAATGTTTTCAGATGGAAAAATATCCATAGATGATTTTTTGGCAGAAAAGCAGATAGAAAAGGAACTTGAAAATTGAATAATTTATTTGTTTTTGATGCTTGTTCGCTGATAGCGTTGTTATCCAATGAAGATGGGGCAGATGTTGTAAAGGATTTGTTGCAAAAAGCAACAAACGGCGAAATAAAAATTCTAATGCATAAAATAAATTTTCTGGAAGTTTATTATTATATTTACAAAAAATATAGTGAAAAAACCGCATTGAAGTTGTTAAATGATGTAAAAATAACACCTATAAAAATAAATACAGAAATAACAGATGACATTTTGATAAAAGCAGGCAGATTAAAATCATTATATAAAATGTCGCTTGCTGATTCTATAGGATTGGCGGAGACGATAATTAACAATGGATATTTTGTTACAGCGGATTATCACGAACTAGAAATAATTCAAGAGAAAGAAAAAATAGGCATAGTTTGGATCAGAGGGAAAAAATCAAAGTAAAGTCTTTGTTTTTACTACTTTTATTGTTGTTTTAGACATTGGGCTCCGGCACTATTAGCCCTTCGCTTACCACATAGATTGCGAATTTTGAAATGTTGTCAAAGCCCGTTTTGTCCAATATTGAAGTTATGTGCTTTGCGATCATCGCTTCCGACACGCCAAGTTTTGCCGCCATTTCGTCCCTCTCCATGCCGTTTCCCTGCATGGTACTGCGGATTATGTAAAATAAATGCTCATAGCCTGAATTTTTGTAAACAAAACTCTGCGCCCCGGCTTTACGCGCTTCCTCGGCAAAAGTTATTTCCGGAAGGGCTGTCATGATCACTATTTTTATATCGGGGAATTCTTTGCGTATTTGCGCCGCATAGGCTATGCCCGACGCGCTGTTTTTTGTTACCACGTCCATAAGCACGAGGTCAACCTGCAACTGGCGGCACAGTTCCGGCGTTTTTGCGGCATCGTCCGTTGCACCAGCTACTTCCATGTCGTTCTGTTCGCCGATAATTCGTACCAGCGATTCGCGCAGCATGGTCTGGTCTTCTAAAACAAGAATTTTTATCATTTTCTTAACCACCGAAATAACGCTCCAGCGTTTCAAGGGCTTTTTCGGTATTGCCGGCCATCCGCAAATCATAGAGCTTTAAGTACAATTCGCGTTCCCGGGGGCTTAGGCTTTTCGCGCCCAGCTCCGCTACTATTTTTTTGGAAGCGGCGGTATCGCCGTCCTGAATTGCCTTTTTTAGCCGCCGTAAAAGCAGGCCCACAATTTCATCTTCTGTCCCCCCATTGTCCACGTCCGCTTGCAAGCCGTCAGGAAGCGCGTCAAAAGATTCAACCAACGACGTAAACCGCCTGTAGTGTTCCGCGTCGATTTCCAGCCCGCCGGAAGTTGGTCCGCTAGCGGACTTCCTCATCTGGAAAGCGGCGCGGTAATGGTTTAATATATCGAGCCGCCGCGCCGAGCATTGCCGCGGCGTAAAAGATGAGGACAAGGTATCCGGGAAGGTCTTGTTAACGCAAAATTATTTTTCCCCTATTATATCCAGCGTCGTTGACCCGTTGCTTTTCCTATTTCTTTAAAATACAAAGAACCGCTGAGGTAAGCCGTTGGCAAAAGTCCGGCATCCATGAATTGGTTATTTTATCAACGCTTGTAAAAAAAAGAAAGGCGCCGGACGGCTCTTTTTTTGCTGCTTTGTGGCGCAGGTTTGTGAGCCAGATGGCTCAGGGTGAGCATGCAAGGAAATCAATTTTACCACTAACCACACTAACCATCACGAACTTGCAGTTAGATAAACTATTTTTAACCTTCAGATTCCATGAAATTAAGAAGGATCATGAGAGTTTTACGGCAAATATCGGAGTAAGGGTTCGTGGTCGTACCGTCAGACCTAAGGTCTGCGGTACGCTTCGTGTGGTTCGTGGTAAATTTTTTGAAAATTGATTTCCGTGGTGAGCATGGCACCTACCTTCCTTTCAAAAATAAAAAAGAACAGACGGGAATACAAAACAGGCTAATCAACATACCCCGCCGCAGAGTACTAAACTTGACCCACAATTTTCCGAAATAGGCTGGCAAAGGGAGGGCAGCGGGACGCAAAAAATTTCTGGAGTTCCCTATCGTAACAGACCAAGGAAAAAAAGCAAAACTTAAAGTGTAATAATGGCGTCCGGTATGAGAAACTTGAATAGGTCGCCGATCTATGAAATTAGTAAATGCCCTGTTGCGGAAAAAAAGCCGGACGGGGCTGTGGAGATAGATTCATCCAGCTTTTTTGCCGTACCGCTGCCCTACCTTTGCCGGATTTTTACAAATCTGTGGGTCAAGTTTAGCGCAGAACAGCGGGGTATGTTGTTATCATAATGATTTCTTTTTTTTCCGCGAAAATCAAAGCAAACTGCATCCCCGTGCAGTAATAGGAGATAGAGGTTTCAATAAACCGTAAAAATATGTATAGTATAGGAAGGAGCTAAAGCATGGAAGCAACACAGCCAGCAAATCCCCCCAGTTTTGAGACCGTGTGGGCGATATTACAGGAAGTTGCCAAACGGCAAGAAGAAACCGCCAAACGGCAAGAAGAAACCGCCAAACGACAAGAGGAAACTGACAGACAGCTAGGGAAACTCAGCAGCCGAATGGGCGATGTTGTTGAATATATGGTCGCGCCAAATCTACGAAAGAAATTTAGGGAATTGGGATATGATTTTCCCCAAGCCAATCGCAATTCTGATGTTTCAGATAGTAAAAATAAAATATACCTTGAAATTGACGTTAAACTGGAAAACGGCGATAAAGTCATGCTTGTCGAGGTAAAAACCAAACCCACCACCAAAGATGTAAAGGATCATATTAAACGCCTTGAAAAAATGCGTGTATATGCCGATCTGCACGGCGATAAGCGTACATTTCTGGGCGCTGTTGCGGGGGCGGTAATGACGGACAATGTTAAAGAGTATGTATTAAAACAAGGCTTTTTTGCTATAGAACCCTCCGGAGAAACTTTTAATATTATTCCGCCGGACGGCAAACCCAAAGAATGGTAATTTTCCCTTTCATCTATCTCTTTCCTGTTATGAATATAAAAAGCCGGTACGCGCCCATACGGGCACGCCCGGCGTTTTTGCTGTGGGGGTATTAGCCCGCTACATACCCTTCTCAATGACCTTATCAACGGAGCCTAATTTTATATCTCCCTGTTTCAACGCCATAAAGCCAAGCAATAACAGTAAAAGAGCCTGAACAAGCGAAATGGCCGTCCGGCATATTGATAAAATTCTATTCAGCCAGCCAAGGCTAAGCGTTCCCCTGAATAATGAAACAAAATCGCTTAGCAGGCTTGTTGAATTACTGACAAGCCCAACGACTGAAGATAAAATGGCGAAGAAGATAACCACTCCAACTGCCTTTACAGCCGTTTTTTTAAGCCATTCATTTTCCTCAACGATAAGGACGTATCCCGCCATTACCACTAACGGAATAATGCTTATGAGCCCCGTGAAATACAACGCCGCTCCCAATAATTCAGGCGAAATACCCAGTTTTGTTTTCATCATAAATCCTCTCTTTAAAGTTAATTGAACAGGAAACAACGTTTCCTTATATAGAATGGCGCCTTGACACCTTTCTTTTCATTAATTCCCCTTTGAATACCACAAAAAGCCGCCATTGAGCCCTGCGACAAACGTGCCCTTGCCATCACTGGCGATTACCTCGAGCGCCGCTGATCGGCTGAATCCTTCTACGCCTGTCCATGTTGTGCCGTCCGTTGAAGTCGCCACTCTGCCGAGCCAGCCAACTGCGACAAACTTGCCGTTGCCAAAGGCGATTGCATTGACGCCGGTGGTTTCGGTTTTTCCGTTAGCGTCGTATTCGAAGGCTTTAATCGTTGAGGCTTTCCAGTTTATGCCGTCCGTTGAAGTCGCTGTTTTGCCGCTACGGCCCCCTGCGACAAACCTGTTATTGCCATATGCGATTGTGTTGATTGTGGTCGTTCCGAACTTGCTGTCCGCTACGGCTTTCCATGTTATGCCGTCCGTTGAATATATAATTTTGCCTTCATCACCCACGGCGACAAACTTGTCCTTGCCATAGACGATTGCCCTTATACTACAGTTATAACCATCTGTTTTTTTACCGAGAATGATCTCCCCTACGATAGTCCAGTTTTCGCCGTCAGGCGAAGTCGCCACATTTCCGTAGGCAGTTGCGACAAACTTGTCCTTTCCATAGGCAATTGCATTGATTTGGGTGGCAAATGGCGAGTTATATGAGTTTGTCCATGTTACGCCGTCAGGCGAAGTCAGCATTAATCTTTCTGCGGCCCCGCCAACATACTTGCCGTTGCCATAGGCGATTACGATGGGTCCTGGGAGTGATTTGGCCAATGGGCCGAAGCCGTATGCGCCGCTGAGATCTATGATTGTCCAGTTTACGCCGTCCGTTGAAGTCGCTATTTGGCCGCCGGACCCCCCGGCGACAAACTTGTCCTTGCCATAGGTGATTGCTACTTCGGCTCTATTGTAAAATTTTGGAGTGCCCTCTGCGAATGTCCATGTCATCTTGCCGCCGCTCGTTTTGCCGGCTGCTTTTTCGCCGCCTCCGCCTGAATCACTCTCTGTTGTCCCAGCACCGCCGCTTTTTGAGTCTTTACCGCAGCCCGCTACCGTCATTCCCAATGCCAGTACAATTACCAGCATTACCGGCAAAAATTTTTTGTTTGCCATTGTTTTCTTATAACCTCTTTTTACGCCGCGTTAGCGGCGATGTTAATCGAACAGGAAACAACGTTTCCTGATAACCTCTCTTTAATTAAAAATGATGATTGCTTCGTTCGTAGGACACCGTTGCGCCTACTTTTTCGATTTGTAATACGTTCCCGGTGTAAGACCACTGCCTCCCTGAAGAATCTTTAACTCGGTGCCTGAAATGGTATAATCCACCCAGTCTCCAGTCGCCTTAATTTTATTCCCATTTACGGTATAACTCACTTCCGTTACAAACATACCACCCGAAACAATTAGTTTTCCGTCGGATTTAAACTCATAAGGATGATAATCGAATTCTGCGCCAGGCGGCAGTTTTTCGGACTGCGCTAAACTGGTATACTCATCAACTGAATAGAGTTTACCTGCCGCGGCTGCTCTGGCTGCTTTATCTGCTTCTTCTTGTGAAAAGTACCATTTACCAAGCAACGGCCCGCTGTAGACGCTTTTACCGCTCGCTTTGCTGTTTGTTGATCCGTCCTTGTCGCCGCCGCCGCTTTTCGAGTCCTTGCCGCAGCCCGCTGCCGCCATTGCCAGTACAAGTACCAGCATTACCGCAAATAATTTCTTGTTTACCATTGTTTTCTCCTTATGTTACCATGTAGCACTAATCCGGCAAGTACGCCATTTTGCCACCGCAATGCCGGGAGCTATTGTTTTGCATCCGTTCCGTTACCGGTATTATTTTTAATAGATGAATTCAATTCACCTATGGCTTCCATGATCGCGTTCAGGGCTTCCTTGATCGAGGCGTTGTCAGCGCCCATAAAACTGCCTAATATGCTGCCAAGCCCTCCCTCCTCTTGTCCTGTCAGGCGCGCAAGTTCCTCGTTGTAAATTTGCTTGTCTGCGGGGGACAGTTTTGACACCTTCCTTGCAATACTGGCCGCTTTTACCATGCTACCCGCTGCTTTTATAGGATTGGCCATAATTTCCATAGTTAAATCGTAGGTCTGCTGTGCGAGGTCTTTGGGTTCGGCCCTGCTGCAACCCGCCATTCCCAATGCCAGTACAATTACCAGCATTACCAGCCAAAATTTTTTGTTTGCCATTGTTTTCTCCTTTAATACTCCGTAACCATTAAAGCGTCATTCCATGATTTAGCGGCGTTACCGTTAGAGATAGTAATATCCATAAGAGCAATGTTAGCTATCGCCGTTCGGTTTTTATCGTTATCATTTCCGGTATCATACAAATTAACACTCCCCAGCGTAAAAGAGCCGTTGCCTTTATACCTTATATAAGATGTAATCCTGCTGCTGCTCATTTGCCATAAAGGTATAATTACCTTTCCATCTGAAATTTGAGGAAGCGTGACAGTTGTTTCTGTTATGTTTTGGGCGCCTGTAAGAGTTAAATTCCCATTCCCGCCCAAAAAGCCGGCTCGCGCATACTTTCCGTCATACTTTGACGGAATATCCGTCAAGGTGAATGTCGTCACGCTTCCACCGCAGCCCGCTACCGTCATACCCAATGCCAGTACAATAACCAACACGGACCAACACGAACAACGACATGATGTATAAAAGTTAGTGTTGGTTGGTGAGGTTAGTGGTAATTTCTTTGTAAACATTTAGTTGTTCCAAAGTACTGGTCCACGATCCCCAGTCCTTTTATTCAGGTTTCGGGCCGTATTTGTTTTCCCCGGGATCTCCTTCACGGAACCAAAACAACGCAAGGATAACAAAGCCTACGAGGCCGACGACGCCGAAAAAGCCGGCAAAGTTATTAAGGACAACAAGCCTATGGGCGCTGGCTACGTAGGCCTCCATGTCAGCCAGGATGGTGTACGGGTTCGCAGAAGTGGGGACGCGGCTTGCAGTAAAACCCATAATAAAATTGATGATTACCAGGGGGATGAAGCCTACAAGATAAGGAATCATAAGCTTGCCGGTTTTATTCACGTCATGCAGACGCCTTATCCCTACCGAAAGACTAAGGCCAATAACGGCAAGTTGGAAAAGGGTTGCTACGATGCCAAAGAGTTTTCCCAGATATGGGATTGCTGACAGTATGCCTAAAGCGAGGCCTACAATAAAAGCGGCAATCACAAACTTCCAAAACTCTTTTCGGCTTGTCCGTCCTTTAAAATCATTGAATTTTTTAACTACAGCAAGGCCGTTCTCCAGTAACCCTTTAAAAAACGCTTCCATAAAAACTCCTTAAAAAAATATATACAGCCCTGCTGTCCTGCTATCCTGCTATCCAACGGATAGCTTAGGATAGTTTCGGACAGCTTGATGGCGGTATTGCTAACAACAACACTAGTCCTTTGAATACGCCATTCTGCCGCCTTTTCCCCCGGCGACAAACGTGCCGTTGCCATAGGCGATTGCGTCGATGCTTTCTCTGAATGTGCTGTTCGTTACGGTTGTCCATGTTACGCCATCGGACGAATACGCCATTTTGCCGACACTGCCCCCGGCAACAAACTTGCCGTTGGCATAGGCGATTACGTTGATGATACTTTCTCCGAATGTGCTATTACTTACAGTAGTCCATGTTACGCCGTCCGTTGAATACGCTATTGTGCCTTTATAGTTACCTCCGACAAACTTGTTGCCGCCATAGGCTACTTCAACGTAGCTGCTTCCGAATGGGCTGTTCGCTATGGCTGTCCATGTTATGCCGTCCTTTGAAGTCATTATTTTACCGTTATAGCCCCATGTACCAACAAACGTACCGTTGCCATAGGCGATTGACCTGAGGGTATCGTTGGTGATGTTGCTGATATCTACGGCAGTCCATGTTACGCCGTCCGTTGAATACGCCATTTTTCCGTTCCTGCTCCCGACGACAAACTTGCCTCCGCCATAGGCGATTGCTGTGACGGCGGCTTTATGGGTGGCTCCACTACTGGTGTATTCGAATATCGTACCGGTATTTACCCTTGTCCAGTCTGTGCCGTTCGTTGAATACGCTATTATGCCGACATCGCCCACGACGACGAACTTGCCGTTGGCATAGACCATTCCATGTGTGGCGTTTGTGATTACGAATGGGCTCTCCGTTACGGCTGTCCATGTTACGCCATCGGACGAATACGCCATATTTCCGTCAGCGCTGGAAGAAGCGCCTGCGACAAACTTGCCTCCGCCATAGGCGATTGCTGTGATGATACTATCGCCGAGTATGCTGGTGACATCTACGGCTGTCCATTTCATGTTGCCGCCTGTTGTGCTGCCGCCCGTTGTGCTGTCCCCGCTTTTGGTAGTTGCATTACTGTCCGTTTTACCGGCTGTTGTTCCGCCCTCTGTCGCGCTGCCGCCGCTTTCCGCCGTTTTACTGCTTCCACTGCCATCTGAGTTTTTACTGCAGCCCGCTGCCGTCATCCCCAATGCCAGTACAATTACCAGCACTATCACCCATTTTTTCCTGTTTGTCATTTTTTACTCCTTTACCCTCTAGTCCGCCAGGTACGCCATTTTGCCCTCATGGTCGCCTGCGACAAACTTGCCGTTACCGTATGCGATTGTGTAGATGGGGCCGTTGCTGTCGGCAAATACGTTGTCGGCATCTATGTCTGTCCAGGTTGCGCCGTCCGTTGAAGTCAGCGTTCTGCCGTTATAGCCGCATAGGACAAACTTGTTATTGCCAAAGCCGATTGCGTTGAAGGGGATGCCCGATACGGCTGTCCAGGTTATGCCATCCGTTGAAGCTATCGTATTGCCATCGCCAACCGCGACAAACTTGCCTCCGCCATAGGCAATTGCATTCATTTCGTAGACTTCGCCGTAAGAGACGATGTCGCGGGTTTCTGTACCGATCATTTCGCCGGCATCTTCGACTGTCCATGTAATGCCGTCTGTTGATATCGCGATTTTTCCCTCCACGCCAACTGCGACAAACTTGCCTCCGCCATAGGTGATTGCGTTGATAAAGCAGCCTATTCCGCCGACATCTACGGCTGTCCATGTTGTGCCGTCCAGCGAGTACGCTAATTTAGTGGCGCTGCCTGCGACAAACCTGTTATTGCCGTATACGATTGACGCGATTAGGTTGTACGGGCTGAATATTCCATTGACATCTATGACTGTCCATGTAATGCCGTCCGTTGAAGTCGCCATTTTGCTATAGCCGCCCGCTACAAACATGTTATTGCCATAGCCGATTGCGGAGACCCAGTCACTGGGGGTGAATACGCTGTTCTCTACGGCTGTCCATGTAATGCCGTCCGTTGAAGTCGCCATCTTGCCTCTTTGGCTGCCTGCGACAAACCTGCCGTTTCCGTATGCGATTGCCCTGATTTGTTCATTGCCGAATATGCTGCTGACATCCACGGCTGTCCATGTTGCGTCGCCGGTGATGTCTTCCGTGTCTTCGCCCATGATGTCGCCTATGATGTCATTCGCGATGTCGCCTGTGTCGTCACTCGTGTTGCTGTCCGCTGCTTTTTCGACGCCTGAACCGCCGCTTTTTGAGTCTTTACTACAGCCAATTACCGCCAATGCCAGCGCGATTGCCAGCGCCGCAAGCAAAAACTTCTTGTTTGCCATTGTTTACTCCCTGTCCCTTGCTTTAGGCGGCATGGATGCCGCTGTTTCAAAAGCTTTAGGCTGAAAATTGGCATGGATGCCAATTTTCAGCAGTTTATCCTTTTAGCGGTTCCCCGCAAGAGCTGCAGAACTGGCTGCCCTTGTCGTTCTTTTTGCCGCATTTGGAACAGAAGACTGTGTCGGCTGAAGGTTTGGCGTCTACGGCTTCGGAGAGTTTCTGTTTGCCCTGGCTAAGGAGGCTCGAGAGCGACGCGCCAGGTATTAGGCTGGCGGCAGCGGGGGCGGCGATTAGCGGCTTGCCCTCTTCTTCCCGTCCCTTGTTAAACAACTCCCTGAATTTGGATGATACCTTGCAAAGATTTTCGTACAGGTCAAATTTTAACTCCGTTGTGGGAGCGACTTCCATATAGCCGGTCATCGTCCGTATCAGGATGAAGCTGTCCATAAACGCGTATTTGACCACAACCGCAAGGAACACCGCAATGACGAACCCAATCCAGCCGTAATCCGGGGCTATAAACCGGAACACCATGCCAAAAATGAGGAACAGCACCAAGACGATTCCGACAAGGCCGCCTACGATTATGAGCATGGTTTTTGCGGCGTTGGAGAGAAGGGTTTTTATGTTTTGTGAGAAAATCACCACGCCGTCAGCGGCGCTTTTGAAAGCGGACTGCTCCTTTTTATAGAAGGTATAGCCCAGGCAACATTCGTCAACGTAGCCCAAGGCTATGCTGATGTAGAAATTCGCAAGGCCGGAAACCGCGCCCATGCCCGGAATTGGAAGGGAGCTCACCGTGCCTGTAACTTTGCCCACCACCCTTTGGACTTGCCTTACCGCGCCTGCCACCAGCTTGTCAAGGACGAAGTAGATGTTAGACGTCGCAAAGCGTTCCTTCACCGCCTGCTTGCCGTAGGCGACCTGGTTCTCCGGAACGCTGCCGGAGGTAACAGCTTCGGTGATGACTGCTATGTGGCCCGCCTTTACCAAAAAGCCTATGTAATGGTTGATGACGAACCGGACGATTCCGGTCAATACAAGCCACACGATGAACATCACGGCCCCTACGCCCGCGCTCTTAAAAAGCCACGCGATGCCCATAAGCAGCGCGAGGATTATCAGGGACACTACGACGGTTGCTAGCCCCAGAAGCAGCTTCGCCCAGCAAAAGGGCATTGTTTTACGAAAGATTTCGTTGGCGCTCAGGCCTTGTTTGTTTTCAGAACTCATCTTAAAACTCCTTCTTTGTAATGAATATAAAAGCCAGTGTGCGCCCATACGGGGCAGTCCGGCGTTTGTCGCTGGAGGGTGACGATTGATTGTAAATCGCGGGGGATGTCGCTCATCGTTGGGTTATTTTATCAATGCTTTTGCAAAAAGGAAAGGTGCCGGATGGCTCTTTTTTTGATACCCCGTGGCGCATTTTTTTGCACCATGTGGCGCATTTTTATGAGCCAGATGGCGCATTGGCCAATTTAGTTAGGGTTTCATACCCCGCCGGATCGAAGATATGCGCTCTGCGGCGGGATATGTTGATTTTTCCAAAAAGTGTGATATATTTTCAGTAATGAATAAAATGCCAAATTTATTAATAAACTCTAAACTGGTTAGAGCTCTCTCTCTCTCTCTCTATATATATACAATTGTATAGTAGTTTTAACATCCTATTTTATTTCAAAGAATGTCGGTTTTCTGTACATACAGGGATACCGGCTTTTTTTTACGCGTATTTCGATAACAAACTTTTTAAATCGTAGTATTTATGAAAACAATTTTTGTAGTAGATGACAGCGATACCAACTTGTCAATTGTAGAAGACGCTCTGGAAAAGAAATATCAGGTAATGACCCTGCCATCTGCCGAGAAGATGTTTACGCTTCTGGAGAAAATCACCCCGGATTTGATCCTGCTGGACATTGAAATGCCCGATATCAATGGATTTGAAGCGCTGCTGTGCCTGAAAGCCAACCCGTTACACTCCGACATTCCTGTCATATTCCTGACAGGCTATACGGACTCTGCCGTTGAAGCCCATGGTTTTGAACTGGGCGTGGTAGATTTTATTTCAAAACCATTTTCCACGCCTGTATTGCTTAACCGCATTAAAACCCATCTGGATATTGACGAGCTGATTCGGGAACGGACTGCGAAGATCAGGCAGCTGCAAAACGGAATTATAACCGTTTTGGCGGACGTGGTAGAAGAGCGCGATAAAAAGACGGGCGGACACAATGATCGTACGGCGATGTACGTCAGAATACTTATAAAAGCAATGGAAGAGCGGGGCGTGTATACAGGTGAAATGCACGGATGGGACATGGAGATGGTAGTTTCATCGGCGCGATTGCATGACGTGGGCAAGGTACATGTTTTTGATATGGTTTTGAATAAGCCGGGCAAGCTGGACAGTAAGGAATATGAGGAAATGAAACTCCACACCACCGAAGGCGCGCAGATAATTGACAGAATGATCAAACAAACAGGAGAAGAGGAGTTTATACATAACGCGAAATTGTTTGCGGAATTCCACCATGAACGCTGGGACGGCGCCGGTTATCCGCATGGGCTTGCCGGAACGAAGATACCCCTGCAGGGGCGTATTATGGCGATTGCCGACGTATACGACGCGCTTGTGTCCTTGCGGTCGTATAAAGAACCCTTAACAGAAGAAGAGGCGATTGACATCATCACAATGAATGCCGGTAAGCAGTTTGATCCAAAAATCGTGAAAGTATTTCTTGAAGTGAAAGATCAGTTTAAGGCGGTGAGAGAAGCTTCCACGCAATAAGGGAGGAGAAAAACAATGGGCGCTATTGGACGAAAGCAAAAAGAAGGGAGCCGCTTGAGCAAACGCTTGATAACTACAGGCATAGCCGCCGCTTTTGTATTCCTGGTACTAATAGCGTTTATGATTATGACCGGCATGGAAGGCATGAACCTTACCCGGAGAAGCAATTTACAGAATATAGATCCGATTGTACTAAGGATAACGCACATCGGGGCGGGGACATTATTGGCAGTCCTGCTCATCATCCTATTGATGCGTATTTCAGCGGAGAGGAATGAAGTGGATGAACGAATAATAAAGGAAGTAAAGCAGCGGGAGCATTTGTTGAATACGGTGAACAGCGTGGCAAGTATCCTGTTGACTGTCCATGATGAAAAATCATTTGAAGTTGCGCTGTTGAAGAGTTTTGAACTTGTAGGACGTTGCCTGGATATTGACCGTGTTCAGATTTGGCGCAATGAAATGATCGAAGGCGAACTGCATTTTGTTCTCCAGTATGCGTGGTTCAGCGAGTACGACCAGAATAGTGCGCAGGTTCCCATTGGTTTACATTTTCCCTATAGCATAAAGCCTGAATGGGAAAGTTTATTTTGGCGCGGCGGATGTATAAACAGCCCGCTCTCCCGCCTGAAGGAAGTCGAACTGTCTTTTTTACATTCTTACGGGATGAAATCCATCGTGATTATCCCTATGTTTTTGGAAGGTACCTTTTGGGGGCTTTTTAGCATTGACGACTGCCGCCGGGAGCGAACCTTTTCAGATGAAGAAATGCATATATTAACATCCGTAGGATTGATGATGAGCAGCGCCGTGGACCGCGACATACAGATGGCCAAAATACGCGAAGCGGATGAACGCATACGGATTATGTTTGACGCCATGCCTTTAGGCGCAGCCTATCATGACAGAAATAAGAATTGTCTTGAGTGTAATCAAAACATTGTGAATATATTTGGTTTGTCAAACAAGCGGGAATATATTGATAAATTTTATCAGCTTATGCCGGAGTACCAGCCAGACGGGAATTTGACAAGTGAGAAAATGGCTGAAGTTGTCGATAAGGCTTTTGCCGATGGCTACTGCCGTTTTGAATGGATGAACCAAAAGCTGAACGGCGAGCCGATACCCTGCGAAGTTACGATTGTGCGTGTTAAGCATAATAACGAATTTATTTTGACCGTCTATATACGAGATTTAAGCGAGCTGGAAGCCACGATTAAGCAAGTGCACGAATCGGAGCAATCACTCAACATTCTGTCAAATATATTGAACGGACTGGACGCGATGATCTACGTTACCGTTCCGGACACCGGTGAAATTCTTTTTATTAATAACCAGGTTAAAAAAAATTTCAACATCAAAGATGACGGCATAGGGCAAATATGTTATGAAGTTTTCCAAAACGGGAAAAATGAAATGTGTGATTTTTGTCCCTGTCATCAGCTTGATAAAGAACCGGACAGTATTTTAATATGGGAAGAACACAACCAAATAACGAAACGTACATACCGTAACACGGATCGATACATAGAATGGCAGGACGGCAGAATTGTCCATATTCAGTACTCTGTCGATGTAACTGAATTGATCGAGGCAAAAGAGCTGGCGGAGCGAAGCAACCGCTCCAAGAATATGTTCCTGTCACGCGTGAGCCACGAAGTACGCACTCCAATGAACGCGATTCTGGGCATCACCGAAATACAACTGGAAAACGACACTCTTTCGTCTGAAACGAAGAAAGCTTTTGGTGAAATTTACAATTCAGGCTATTTGCTGCTGGGTATTATCAACGACATTCTGGATCTTTCCAAAATTGAGGCAGGCAAGCTGGAACTTGCGCCGTCGGTCTACGATGTCCCAAGCCTGATTAACGACACAGTACATATCAATATAATACGGTATGACAGCAAGCCGATTGACTTTAATCTTCATGTGGATGAGAACATTCCGTCAAAACTGTACGGCGATGAACTGCGTATCAAACAGGTTTTAAACAACCTGCTTTCCAATGCCTTCAAATATACGGATAAGGGTAATATTTTGCTGTCCGTCGCCGCCGAATATGCTCCGGAGGGAACTCAGGTTGTTACGCTTGTATTCAGCGTGAGTGACACAGGACAGGGCATGACCGGCGAGCAGTTGGACAAGCTTTTCGACGAGTACACCCGCTTTAATACGGAGGCCAACCGTACAACCGAAGGTACGGGCCTGGGCATGAGTATTACAAGGCAGCTGGTTAAGATGATGAACGGCGACATTTCTGTGGAAAGCGAGCCGGGCAAAGGTTCCGTGTTTACCGCACGCCTGCCGCAGAGGATTGTCAACACGGAGAAATTAGGCAGGGAAACGGCGGAAAACCTAATGCAGTTTCGTGCAAACAGGGCGGAGCAAAAGAAACAAGGCCCGCGAATAGTGCGCGATTATATGCCCTATGGCAAGATTTTGATTGTTGACGATGTGGAAACGAATCTGTATGTCGCGAGGGGGCTGATGGCCCCATATGGACTGTCGGTTGAAACCGCCGCAAGCGGATTTGAAGCGGTTGAAAAAATCAAGAGCGGCGCTGCCTTCGACATCATATTTATGGACCATTATATGCCGAAGATGGACGGAATTGAAGCGGTTAAAATCATACGCGGTTTGGGTTATACGGCTCCTATCGTCGCGCTTACGGCTAACGCCCTGGTAGGGATGGCGGAGATGTTCATGGAAAACGGCTTCGACGGTTTTATTTCCAAGCCGATTGACATACGCCAGCTGAACGCTTCGCTGAACAGGCTGATACGCGATAAATACCCGCCTGAAGTGCTTGAAGCCGCGCGGCGGCAGGCGGCCATAATTAATGAAACAAGAACTGCCGCCCTGAAGGAACAATCGCCCTCCGGACCGGAACTACTGGCGATTTTCGCGCGGGACGCCGAAAAGGCCATTGCGAATTTAAAAACAATAATCTCCCATTCGTTCCGCAGAACTGATGACTTCCGTCAATATGTTATCAATGTCCACTCTATGAAAAGCGCTCTGGCGAATATCGGTGAAACCGAACTATCCGCCGCAGCGCTTAAACTGGAACAGGCAGGGCGATCGGAGAATACTTCGGTAATAGAGTCCGAAACCCCGGCGTTTTTGGAATCGCTGCGCGCGGTGGTCGAGAAAAACAGGCCAAAAGAAGATGATGATAAAGAAGAGGTCGTGGATTGGGATGAAGCGTACCTGGCCCAAAAACTGACTGACTTGCAGGCGGCCTGCGCCGTATATGACAAAAAAACCGCAAAAGAGATATCGGTTGAACTGAGACAAAAAGCATGGCCGCATAAGGTCAAAGAGCTGCTGAATAACATTTCCGAATGTTTGCTGCACAGCGATTTTGAGGAAGCCGCGAAACTTGCGAAAGATTTTACTTAAATTTCCTCTGGCCGTATGCGCTGCGGATTTAGGTCATGCCGCGGAAATTACAAACGGACTTGTGATGATGCGCGTCGTAGCGAGTTGTATGCCGGAACCAGAGTACCGCGTGTGGATTTCCAGCCGGTTTTCAGAATAGCCGGTATCTATGGGGATGAATTCGATACGGGATGGGGTGTTGGACACGACGCGGTTTATTTTCACCGCTTTGGAGGGGTCCTGCACGGGAACCATCCAGAGTCCGCTTTCGGCAGGGAAGCCTTCGATTTTAATTCGGTGGCCCACAATCTCGCATACATGGCCCGGCTCAAAAAGATTGCTGCCCTCTGAGTCTTCCATGTCGTTGTACTCGGATATATAAGCGGTTTCTTCACAGCAATTTTAAGTTTAAAGGAATACTAAAAAAAACATAAGAAAAATCCTCACGCGGAGACGCAGAGAACGCAGAGGAATTGAGGTAATTTATAAGCAAAGTGCTTCTTTCATGTTTATTTTCATTA